>Ga0065711_1002000_pt1 | contig 37507 bp, 23 predicted proteins | sample Hoacrofraction12_FD_59098 | JGI IMG/M metagenome (GOLD analysis project Ga0065711, IMG submission 59098) | Hoatzin crop microbial communities from Cojedes, Venezuela - Epithelial fraction 12 v2 (version 2) | ecosystem: Host-associated > Birds > Digestive system > Esophagus > Crop | place...
TCCCTCAGCCTCTCCTCGTAGGAGAGATGTTCCAGTCCCCTCACCATCCTTGTAGCCCTCCACTGGACTCTCTCCAGTAGCTCCTCATCTTTCTTGAACTGGGGAGCCCAGAACTGGACAGAGTACTCCAGATGAGGCCTCACTAGGGCAGTGTAGAGGGCAAGGAGAACCTCCCTTGACCTGCTGGCCACACTCTTCTTGATGCACCCCAGGATCCCATTGGCCTTCTTGGCAGCCAGGGCACACTGCTGGCTCATGGTTAACAAAGTTCTTTAGCCTTTTTCTGGAAAGGTATTTGTTGTTCTGCAATCTGATTAGGAAATGCCCCTGTATAAAAAGTATGCACCTCTGGATTTTTGAATAAGTCTACTTTCAAAATCCTTAATCCTATGAAGTCCTACTAATCCCACATTACAAGATGGGACAGGCAAGGGCTTTGCACCAAAGGAAACTTCCAAGTGTTGGATGAAGCTTGTGATGGGATTCAGCTCCCACAACTACCGGAGGCAATACTAGAACATCCTCACATTTTATGCTAAAGTACACGAGCATGTGTATGCACCTTGAGGGGAGGGCAGAGGGTGCGTGTCAGCTGTGGGTGGAAGCTCTTCAGAAGCTCTGAGCGTAGTTGTTGACAAAGCTAGCTTAGTACTGACACTTCTGTCAAGTGTATCTGGGTGAGTGCTGCTAAACCAAGCAAGTGTTCAGGCTGTTATTCCATGGCTTGAACAGCTTGGTCCCTGAATAGTGTCCCACTTAATTTGGGGTGGCATTCTCTTGTATATTCTGGTTTGGAGGTTGGTCTGAGTAATTTCTGTGCAGGTAAAACAACAACAAATTATCACTGACTTGTGATGGGATTCTAGCTGCCTGTGAGGAGCATTCTTCTGTGGTCTGAAACATTCAGACAGTATGGGGTGGGGGCTGTCACAGACATCTGCCTCAGCTGGAGCTGCTGCTGTATTTGAAGCCTGGTGCTTGACTTGCGCAATCTCCCAAGCTTGGAGTGCTGTAATGCTTTTCTCAGGTGTCTCAGAAACCAGACACCATCAATGGAGTCTGTTCCTGTGCTCTCCTTATGCGAGCTGAGTTTCCATGCACAGACGCAGTAACACTATTACAGTCTCTTTAAAAGTTAATACTAAGCAACAAAGAAAAAACCTGATTGCCAAAAATTGCATTAGTTACCTAACTAGGTCAATGCATCCCCAAAGACAGATGCAGACAGACAATCCACATGCGTTACATCTTGACTGGTTCCAAGGCAAAACATACATTTATATGAAAAGCTTTCTCATCAAAACAGGAGTCACAAATTAATCCCTGATGTGTGTTTGAAGTACAGACCTCCTGAATGATGAGCTCTGGGCATTGCTTGTTGTCCTATAGCTTTTAGATGGTTCATATGTTCTTCATTTCTTTAACCTGTTTTTATTACTGCTTGAGATCTACCATTGTCTTTTGATTTCTTTAATTCTTGTGATACTTTATGGGGCTAGGTACTTCTTGTTTCTTCTACTGTTTCAATAACAATGGCTAATAAATTGGTATCTACAAGGAATGCTTAGGAAAAATTGAACTGAGACTTGCTGCTTGCAGCTGCAGGTTTTGCTATACTTCAGGGAAATCAGAACCTGAAATTTTGCACATGCTTGCTTTTGGTCTGTATCTGTCATGTTAGCCTGCCTTAAATTAATTTTATTTTCTTTTATAGCTTATTTGCTAAGGACGACACATCCAGAAGATACAGAGTCTTGTGCATTAGTCCTTGGAAACAATGTCCTAAACTTTGCCTGTATGTTAGCAGGAAGAAATGATTGCCTCTGGGGTTAGGATGGATGTTTGATACTTTCTGTGATAGCATTATGCCATCAGGTAACATTTTCAGTAGAACAGTTTCCATTTAGTGTAGTGCATCATTTGTGAATGAGTGACGCAGTGGTGCATCTCAGCAGTAGCCTACCCTGAGTTCAGGTACGGTCCAAAAGATCAGTCTTGGCACTTTGGACACTAGGACAGGATTGCCATGCTGGAATTAAAAGCAAACTTGGGCTTGTAAAAGCCACAGCTGAAGTTTCCTCAATAATTCCGAGAATCTACAATGTCAGTGTGAAATAAACGGACTTTCGCACTTGTTAGAAGTGTAGTGTTTAAATGACACTGTTTTTTCTCACTCCCCCCCCGTAAACAGAAGTTATTAATGAATATTTCTGTCCAAACTTGTTTGGGCTATCCATGTCCAGAAAGATTTGTTACTTCTGCGGCAAGCAAGACTATCAGATGCACTTCTTTGATATATCTGGAAGAGATGGCCAAAATGTTCATTCTGAGTACATATCTGTATACGTTTCCACGTCAAATTTAGTTTTCTTCAATCCTTGAAACTAAATGTGTCCACTGAATGTAAGAAAAGTTATTTTGAAATATGGTCTATGGATTTTTTTCCTCCGTTTTGTACATAAAACATGAAGTGCAATTTAAGGAACAACTGAATTATTTGTGTAGTTCATTCTGAAAAGTGTTGCATTGCTCACTTTACTTTTTTCTTCGACATCAGACTGCTGGTATCATAGAATCATTAAGGTTGGAAAAGACCCATAAGATCACCAAGTCCAACCATTAACCTAACACTGCCACGTCCACCACTAAACCATGTCCCTAAGTGCCACGTCTGCACGTTTTTAAAATACCTCCAGGGTGGGGACTCCACCACTGCCGTGGGCAGCCTGTTCCAGCGCCTGACCACTCTTTCAGTAAAGAAATTTTTCCTAGTATCCAATCTAAACCTCCCCTGGCGCAACATTTCCTCTTGTCCTGTCACTTGCTACTTGGGAGAAGAGACCAACCCCCACCTCGCCACATCCTCCTTTCAGGTAGTCATAGAGAGCAATAAGGTCTCCCCTGAGCCGCCTTCTCTCAAACTAATCAACCCCAGGTTCCCTCAGCCCCTCCTCATAAGACTTGTTCTCTAGGTCCTTGACCAGCCTCGCTGCCCTTCTCTGGACATGCTCCAGCACCCCAATGTGCTTCTTGTAGTGAGGGGCCCAAAACTGAACACAGTACTCCAGATGCAGCCTCACCAGTGCCGAGTACAGGGGCACGGTCACCTCCCTACTCCTGCTGGCAACACTATTGCTGATAGAAGCCAGGATGCCCTTGGCTGCCTTGGCCACCTGGGCACACTGCTGGCCCATGTTCCACCTCCTGTTGACAAACACCCCCTGGTCCTTTTCTGCTGGGCATCTTTCCAGCCACTCTTCCCCAAGCCTGTAGCGTTGCATGGGGTTGTTGTGACTGCGTGGTGCTTTTTGAGAAAGCAAGAGCAAGCACAAAATAAATAAATATTTGTTCTCCTCTTATTAACTGAAAAGCTGTTGTCATGCTATAATTAATTTTGGTTTTCTGCTCTTTAATATCTGCATGTCTTTGAGACTTGCCTTCTAGCATATACCAAATGTGAACAGCCAAAAGTCACTGTTTCAGTGACAGATTAATGTGTTTATTATATTCTTAAATATTTCTTTCCGTCCTTGTAAAGTAAGGGAAGATATTGGAGATGCAGATGTTAGATGTGTAGCACAGTGCTTGAGATTGGAATAACTTAAATAGTTTTTCTTTACTTGTTTAAAAGCTATGCAGTGAAGAAAGGCAAATTTACAATCTATACGATCTCACCAGTTGGTCCTTGGGGTGTAGTGTCACAGGGAGTTAGTGTTATTGATGAACTTTGAGATTGTAAAGCAAATACCTGGCCTTCAGGAGGAACAAATTGTAAGTGGAGTGTGGTGTTAGGCAGGGTGCTGAGAGACCTAATTTACATGATGAAATTGGATAGCAAGTGCTGATTTAGGGGACTGTTCTCCTATGGCAGTATGTATTGGTAGAGCTTCATGGGCTACAGTCAGGATGGTTCAGTGTCACCTTGTGCAGAAGAAAGGGCGTGCTGGCACTCCTCTTGTGTGCTGGTAGTCTGAAATGGGTACTTCAATGTTGATGTCTCTTTTGTAGACAGAAGTATATGTTTTTGCTATTGTTATGTCACATCGGCTGCTTTTGAGAGCTTCTCTCTACCTGAGGCCCGGGAAGAAGTGTGTCACGTAGGTGACATTTGTGATCATTGTCTTTGTCCATCGAGAATAGAAAAGCCTCCCATTTTAAGTCAATGTCATTGGAATACCATCTATCAGACTTGAATGGTGAAGTGAAATACTGCTCTTCTCAATCACAGAATTGAGTTGCTGTCCTTTACTGAGGAAGGTCACTTGTTTAAAATCTGAATTCTTTTATTGTAGCACAGTGGGATGACATTAGTTTCTTCTAGACTTATGCTCACAGGTTGGTTTGCAGAGTGAATTATCTGGAAGAATCAATGTAAAAAAAAATGTTCAGCCTCTCTTCTCATGTAAATAGCATCATGTATCACATTTTCAGAGGCTTGCATTTCCTCCGTAAAACACTATTTCTCTGTAGCTGTGATGGATACTGGTGGAAGATTTGAGCACCGGTGAGCGAGCTGTGTGGCAGAGGGTTGCTGGGTGCTTTAGAGGTAAACACTCGGTGTCGCAGCGGCACAGGACAGCACCCTCGCTGCAGGCCAGCTGTAGAGAGCACAGAAGAAAAAGTAGTTGCCTGACTCGGCAGCAAAGCTTCCAGCGCAGGAGTCAGATCTACCCTCCTGCGTCCTTTTCGAGTAAGGGCAAGGTGTGCTGATCTCCTTTGCTGGTACGTGTGTGGGTTCACCCCTCTGGATCTGTTCCTCTCCCACAAGCTGCTGCCTCCCCAGCTCCTTTTGTAGAGACTGTTGGTTGTTTGAATTTTATGTTGCTGGGTCCCACGTTTTCACTGCTTCTCCCATTGTGGGTGGTGAATTATAGCCTAGCCTCAGTATTTCTCATGGGAAACTTGTGTGCTTTCCTTTAATGATAAGTAATATTGAACCACTTCCATTTTCATATGTTATTGTAAAGATGCAGAATGTAGTGTGTAGTGTTCCTGCAAATTGCTCCATTCAGTCACCCAGGTTTCATTGTCAGCTTGATCACCTTGTCAGCCTGTTGCTGCCCATGATACACAGAGCGACCCAAAAAGAAACAGCCACTGTTTGGTGCTCTGACATCTGGACTGGAAGTGAAAGAGCCGGCATTCCTCTTCAGAGATCTGCAACATACCTTAAAAGTGCCAAATGTAAATGCCCTGATGCACTTTGAGTCAGTGTGGGAGAGACTGGTTGAACTTTTGTGGCACAAGTAAACATTTTCTCCTAAGCCCTCTCATCTGACAGCAGTAAATAGTTTTCTTCAAAACTACCTCTTGAGAAGTTTGGTGGGTTTTTTTGTTTCTTTCAGTAAATTACAACTAGACTCACAACCACAGGTTTCTGCTTTCCTTTGTCTCAGTTCAGTCCTGGTTCTTTAAATGTGTCATGGGTTTTTCTTAATACTGAAAGGTTCGTCTGAAATATGGAAAAACTTAAAAGATTTTCGTCTTCAGTCAGCTGCTATCAATTGAGCTCATCATTATCTAAAGCCAGTACAAAATCCCCTTTCCTGCAATGTTTCTAAGCAACCAGCACCAGACGTGCAGGAGCTGAGGTCTTGCCCACCACTACAAAAGGGCCAGCAGCGTCTGCAGGGTGAGCTGGGAAGGAGGCGGCGAGCTGGGGTGCTGCAGGTGACTGCCAGGATGGGACACCTGCCTTGGGACTTGCATTTAAATGGTCAGAAGGCGTGTGCGGTTGGTCCGAAGAAAAGCGAGTGTTGTCACTGAGCAGCAGAAAGTAGAGTAATCTGTATTTGATGTGAAGGCTTGTGTCTGAAACTATTAAATTTAAAATGCACTCAAATAGTGGCCTTGCAGAAGTTGGAAGTATGGAGACACATTGCAGTGACACTGATAGGTTAATCTCTCAGTGTTCACATTGCTGTTGGCTTAGTAACAATAATGCGTACCTGAATTTCTTCCTAATGGACAAGATTTGGTTTTTATTTGAACTGAAAGCGTACTTTTAGTTTCCAACAACTTTCAGTAGCAACGTGGTAAACACTTCTTTAAACTGATTTTTTAAAAGTAGAAGCCAACTAATTCAACCTTTCCATACCTCTTCTGATGAATCTATTATAAATTCTTTTTCCCTTGTTGTATGTTGGTAGTCCCTGAAGATCCAGGATCCAGGAAGAGGGCGTAGAACATAATCAGCTCTCAGAACTTGCCTTTATTTTTCCCCAGCTCTCTCCCAGACCCCATGTTTTTTATCATTATCTACTAAGCTTGTCTTGTGAAAAGATGTACAGCCCTACTGGAGGGAGTAGGACCTTATAATTCTGTTGAGGAAAAAAAAGTATTCTTCAGAAAAGAATAAAATTCTGTTTCTTGTCAAAAGCTGTCAACAATAACGGTAAAGGACCTGAGGTAACTCCCAGGTTTTAGGCTGAACTTGCAAAACTAGTAATGAGGAGGGGACAAAAAAAATAAGACAAGAAAAAAAATAAAACTCAAACCCATAGGGAGCTGTAGCACAGCTGAATACATTGTGCTAGCATTACAAAATAGTGAATTAATTTTGTCCTATATTTTTTCTAAATTATTTGTAAATAAAATCTAATAGTTCATAGGCGCAGCTTATGTTGCTTTTTTCCTAGTGTGGTTTTTTATGCAGAACTGTTCCAGTTGCTGTCAGGCACTAAACGATGCATTGACTGCATCTGCATTAGCATTTTGGCTCTGAACTGCAGCGTAGCTCTGCAGTGAGTCTCATCTCATCTCCCGTTGTCACCCTCGTGCTGTTTGTTCAGATCGCAGAGCGGCGTTAGTGTCCACGGAGTAACTTCCTTCAGGGGAAATTAAACCAGAGGTCTGCTCCAGGGATGTGTTCCATGTGCTTGGACTCTTTTAGAGATGTGAAGGTTCAAATCAATGATAGAGTCTTACGGTAGCTTCTAACAGCCCGTGCTTGGCAATGTTCTACCTAGGGTAATGGGCTGAATCTAGTCTGACATGAAACCTACAAATCACATGTCATGTACGTCTAGGGACCGTGGCTTACAGCAGCTTTGACCTGGTGATCCCTGCCTACTGCACTGCCTTACTTGCCGAGATGCTTATGGTCTTACTGCTTCCTAAACTGTGTATTGCTCAGAGGAATGTTTGCTTCACAAGTGAGTGGGCTTATGCATTAAAATACATTGTGTAACTTAGTGTATGGGCATACTGTTAAGCCTGAAGATAACTGGATGTGGGGGTTATGTGTATCCTCCCCTCACCCCAGTCAGTGTTAGCACTGCTCCAAGGAGGAAGGGACTTCGTAGTATTTTCTGTCCTTGAGGCCACCACTTTTCTTTGTGGTGGATTTGACCTCAAAGTTACCATGCTGTGGCTAAACTTTTCTTGTAACTTGGACTCAGTGTATTACACTAAGTGTGAATTTCCAGTGGAGTAATTTGTGGTAATGCAAATGATTAATTTCAGTGTGTCAGATGCAGAGATAAAGTCAGATGGCTGTTATGTCTCAGTGTTACTCTGCAAGTTTTACTGTATTTGATCTTAAATGCCACCATTCCCTTTATATGAATGTTAGGTACTTGAATGATGATTCCTGCTTGCATTTGTAGGCTGGTAATTATCTTTGGCAAAACACTTGCAGAAATCAGTTTATGACTGCAGGCATACTTTGCTATTTCCTTTTCTATCAGTGTTTCTAGGAAAAATTATCACTGTCTAGCGTATGTTACCCTAGTGCTGTCCAAAATGGAAAACTTCCTCTGTTTGTGTCGTTGCCTAAAGTCAGCCTGAGAGTGTGAGCTCATCAACGGTGGTGTCATTTCTATGTTGTAAACTTGATTTTATGTCTGCCGCCTTCTTCCAAGTAGTCAAGCAAGTCATTTTTACCTCCACTCTCCCCCTTCTTCTGTATTTGCCTGCTGGTGTCTTCATGCTAGCTGTGTAGGTGCAGAATGCAAATAGGTATATATAGGTGGAGAGTGTATAAAGATGTGTATAGGTGGAGAATGGAACTGAATTAGCTTATCAGATTAGCTTCACAGCCTGCATGATCAGCAGTAGTGATTTATCTCAGTGACTAAGTGGCAGCTCAGAGAAAGCCAGCACATACGAGGTCAGTAAATGGAGATACTTGGAAATCCACCCTGAAACGTAGGTGGGACAAACACTACAGCTTTCCTCCAGCTTTGCTCTCCCTCTGTTTTTGTTTACAATTTCACCCGGACTTCCTGCCCAAGAATTTTTCCTTTCAGGCTGCTTAATAGGTTGGTGACAGCTGGCAGAAGGCACAGTTGGGCAATGATGCTCTTACTGAGAAACATGAAAATATTTTCCTGTTATCCATGTAAAGATGCAGATGCTTCCTATATCTGACACTGAAAATTAACTTTCATTGTTTCCTGACCCGATCCAATGCCAGCCAGACTGTTGTAACTCATGATGGTATGAAGCAGTTTTGCTGATGCCTTCAGGTTCGTCAGTCTCTACAGCCTGACAAATTCTAAATCGAGTAATTGCCTCCTCCCTTGTTTTGGTAAACAGGTAGGACTTCATACTATTGCTATTCTTTTTAGTGCTTATCCTTGAAACATCTGTTTTTTCATGACGAGTTGGTTTGCTCTGGAAAGTAGTTGAACATCCTGGAAAAGTAGCTCCTGTGTGTTAGAGAGGACATGCATGTCTGGGTAAAATTCTGCCCCTTCTCTGCACCACAACCAGTCTTTCTGGCTGATCATGGGTGGGAGATCTGCAGTTTGCCATGAAGCCAGGAAGGTTACCTGAAATTCCAGCTGTGCTAGTGATGTTTTGGCCTCAAATCTAGGAAAACCAGGAGCTCCTGGGGAAATGGAGATGCTATTCAGTAACCACTGTTGCTGAGCACGTAATTCCACTGGGATGTTGTGAATTGCTATGTGAAGTTTATCTTGCATCATGTTTGACTTCAAGTAGTGCACATGTGTTTCTGAAGCCCTAGGTAAGAATTCATGTTGGTCTTAAAAACAGCTTCTTCTCTCAATGCAGTTTAGGCTCTTACTGCCTTTAAGAAAGGAATTTAAGTCCTTTTTCTGAAATAGTGTTACAGCTGAGAATGCTTGCCGCGCTTATGCAGGTCATAACATTAAAGTTGAAACGTTATAAATATCAACAAGGTGGTAACGTAGATGGGTTTTCCCCAGATATTATTTCTTAACTCCAACAGATTTGGCCTGGAACCTGAGCAGACCAAAAATATTTAAATAACTTGTTCTAACAGCATCTTCCATGTGCAACAATTAGTCTATCATGTGGATTTTCTTGTACATTTTATGTATAGATGTCCATTTGTTGATTTTGCTGTATGGGCACTGGTGCTGCTGTAGTGGCTGATTCTGTTTCCATCGTTGCTCTTTTGTCTCCCTGCAAAAAAGAGCACTAGCAAATGAAATTAAGAAGCCAAATGTAACATGTTCCTGTAGCATCTTTAAGGAGAGCTGGGATGATCTGAAAGCAGGTTGCTACCACATATGTATAGACCCAGGGACATAGCTTCAGAGAGTTAGTAGTGCCTGCAAAACCCAAATAATCTAAAGTTTGTTTTTAGTAGATAGTTATGTTGATTCTATTATAATAGTGATTTTCTGTTACAGTCCATAGGGTGTAGGTAGACCAACTCAAAGGAAAGGATTGTTTTGATGCCAATCCAGTTTTTACTTATTTTTTATTTAATCTTCATTTGGTGACTAGAGGGCACGTTCCCTTGTGTTCTTCAGTGCTGCAGGACAGTTGGAGTTTCACAGTGGTTTTTACCCTTGCTCAGAGCTAAAAACCAAAGTACCTGTGCATGGCGTAGGCTGATCCCTGAGTTGGAAGCTTGCATTCTTTAAAATAGCATGTAAGTGAATCAAACCCATGTCGTCTTCTGGTAAAGAAACAGTTGTGCCCGGTGCCAATATGCAGTGCTTGATGTGGCTTTGGGGGTCTGCAGCAGCCCAGCTCTGCCCTAAGCCCTGTGATACCTGGCGGGGGGCACTGATGGGAAGGGGCGAGGGACAGCCATGCCTGCTGCCCTGGGAAATACAGCCCTGAGGACACAGTCATAGGATGGACTCGGCTGGTTTGGCGGTGCTGTCCTAGTACCAGAATAATGGGGGAAAGACCAACCAACATAGCAAAGATCCTCGTCCTGCATGCTTCTATCTTATAGTGCAATCAAGCATTAGTAGGAGCAGTTAAGTAAGTATGGTTCTGATTTTGTGGGGTTTTTGGGGGGTTTTGGTTGGTGTCTTTTTTTTTTTTTTTAGAAAGAAAAAGCATATTTAACTCGGGGAAAAGAGATCAAGCATTATCTTACACTACTGGATTTTCAAGAGATTTTTAAAGAACTATGTTTTAAGATATTTTATATTTATAAAGAAACTGTGAATAAACATGGCATTTAGGCGATGCCATTCTGTCTTCACTATACGGAAAATGATCAGAAGGATTTCCATTTGTTGTAAAGCAAAGCAGCTTGCAGATTAGATGTATGCCATAGTACATGAGAGACGTTCAACTGTCCATTGTGGAGTATTAATTCTATTTGCCCTAAAACCAGCATTGTGATGTGGGAAGACGCCTTTTGCCTGCTGTTCTGTGCAGCATTATAGTATATCTTTTTTTAAACTCTGTTTTATCTAGGAGCCTTTGTTCACCACGTTAGTCACAGCTGATGATACAGGACATCTATGTGTCAGCTTTTGAAATTACTTTTAAAAAAATGATTTAATGAAAGCAAGACCCACAGTATGTTCTCTTATTAATCAACAGGCAAAAAATATTTCATTATACGAACAATTGTACATAGATCTCTCTCCTTACTGTCAGTCTTACTGACAGTAGCAAGAATTACTCTTGAGAAACTCTCTGAAGTTTATGCAGAAGCAGTCTTTCTCTAATTTCTGGAAACCAACAAGACTTCACTTCACAGTGAAGGTGCATTAAAAATGACCTGTACATCTTGCTGGAGGAATTTTGTTGCTACCACCAACAGGATTATGAAATAAAAGAGGTTACTAATCTGACACTGCATAGGCTTTCTTCTTTGTGCAAATAGAAGTAAACTGCTTCCACGGTGGTTTTGCATTGATGCTAATGATTATATCTGATGCAAAATTGTGAAGAATCATACTTCATTGTGAAGTACTTTATTATGTCTGAAATGCCAGAGTGGCTGGATTGTAAAAATTCACATAGGCGGTATGTGAATCCTTGAGCAATTGAAAGATTCGGAAACTGTTATGAACATCAGCTTTTCATAATCTACAGTTCTTGCGATAAAAGCACTGCTTAGGATCATAGCCCAAGAGGTTATCATCCGTTTTCAGTATTTTTAAATTGTAAATTATTACTGGTTCAGCCAGTGATAATACTTAAGCAGTTGGTTGATTTGGAATCGCTGCTCCAGCGAGATACAGTCTGCAGTAGCAAAAACTTGGCCCGTTGTCACTGTCTTCTGGACCACAGAGAAGAACCGTACGTCCACTATACTGTGGATTTTTCACATTTTGGTAAAAATGGCCATGCTATGTCAAAGTCTATCTCGCTGCCATTCTGTCTTGATAGTGGCCAAAGCTTGGTGGATCCTAACAAGGCTTTTGGTTTTGCATCTGCCATTTTATACTGCCCTTTTTCTGCCTTGCTTTGAAACAACTGTGTTCTCTACTCACCTTCATTGTACCGCTTCTGATTTTATGAAACTTCTGTTCTATTCCCAACTCATAATCAGCTCCTTTCCTCCAACTTGAAGGACGGTGTACTTGATGTATTGCTTTCATCTGTAGCTAAAGCAGACGCCTATTACACTAATGAAGGCAGAATCACACTAAACAGACTGTTAATATTAGCTTGTTGTGAATCCAGACAGAAGTACACTGATATGGTATAACTGTATATGCATTTTAGTACCCAGGGGTCTGGTAAAAATAGTATTACCAGTGCTGTATGTTGGAACTGTTCCATTAATTTTATTGTTCTTTTTGCCTTTTTCTCAATCTTCCCCCATTTCTACCTTATTCCTTTTTTGAGATGAGAGGGAGGAAGCAAAGGGGACCAGAACTGCGTACAGCTCTTAACAATCGTAGAATCATAGACTGGCTTGGGGTGGAAGGGACCTTACAGATCATCTAGTTCCAACCCCCCTGCCATGGGCAGGGTCGCCTTCCGCTAGACCAGGCTGCATAAAGCTCCATCCAGCCTGGCCTTGAACACTGCCAGGGAGGGGGCAGCCACATCTTCTCTGGGCAACCTATGCCAGGGCCTCACCACTCTCAGAGTAATATTTTTTTCCTTATATCCAAATCTAGTCTCTTTTAGTTTGAAACTATTACCTCTTGTCCTATTGCTACAGTCTCTGGTGAAAAGTCTGTCCCCATCTATCTTAGAAGCCCCCTTTATATATCCAAAGGCTACAATAACATCTCCCTTATTGCTACATCATGTATCATACCAATTATGGGAGTTGTCAACTGAGTATTTTACCCTTGCTGATTTCAATATTGATTTGTGTTCTCTATGGACGTTATAAATTCAGGGTAAAAACTGTTAGTCTAGTGTGACTGACAGGTTCTTGATTAATGAAGCCTAGGACTGAGATTGGAAAAAGGGGTGGATCTGCTGTTGGCGATGTGACGATGGCCGAGTTTTACAGAATCTGTATCTAAGGATGCTTTTTTTGTTTTTTACTACTGTGAAGAACCAAACTTACGTTTTCATGGGGTTGTACTAACCAGTACCAGCAAAAATCTTAGAATGGTTTAGGTTTCATAGAAGAATCATGTAGATGGCCTCTGAAGGTTGTCTAATCCAATCCCTAATCAAACCAGGGCAAGTCAGAGCATGTTGCTTAGGAACATCTTCAGTGAAGTTTTGATCATGACCTGTCTGAATCTCTCTTTCTGTGTTTGACCACTTCCGTAGTACAAAATAAACAGACTTCACATCTGGTCCAAATTTTCTGCATTGCAATTTGTCTACTGCCTTTTGTCCTACCCCTGCAGACCCCTGAGGAGCCTGGGTTCATCTTCTCTTTGGCCCTCCGCTAGGTAGCCGTAGACAGCAGAAGCTTTTCTCCTTTACCTTATTTTTTTAAAGCTGAACAATCCCAGTTGTTTCAGCTTCTCCTCATTTGTCACGTGCTCCAGCCCTCTCCACCTCAGTGGTTTTCTTCCAGACTCATGCAGCAGTGTGGTGTGCTGCTCGAGCTAAGGGTCTCGCGAGTGCTAGGTAGAGAGGAAGAACTGCTTCCCTGACCTGCTGGCAGTGCTCCTGCTCCTCCTTCCAGCATGTGGTTGGCCTTCTCTGCTGAAAAACATGCTGTTGTTGAGTGGTAATTGTTCTTGGAGCCCTTTGTGTTTCTGATAGAAGATGGTTACTACTAAAATGTAGTAGATTAGGTAGTACTTTTAGATAAGCTATGATCTTAGGCTGCAGTTCAGTGAAATGTTTGTGTGTGTCTGTCCTTCTGTCTTCAGTGGAACTCAACTTTGAGCTCAAATTTGAATACTTCAGTTAAGAAACTCCTTCAACTTTTTTTTCTAAATACATTATTATTAGCTTCAAGCTGGTCTGCTCTGCTGTCTGTCATCTGTACATCTATTGATGATGCTGTCTTGTTGTTAGGAAGCCAAAGTTAAAGTAGTTTGACTTTAATGTGCAGTGATTTTTTGATTTTTCTCGTCTCTGGTAGTTTTGGAACCCAGCTCATATCAAATGATATTGATTTCAAAACAGGTTTTAAAAACCTGTTTAAATGTGGACCTCATCTCTAATTTAACTTTTTTCCTTACTTTTATTCTTATTGAAACTCTTATGCTAATGGCATCTGAATTTTAAAAAGTGAGAGGAGATTTTCAGGCCCCTGAGATAAATTTTTTTTTTAGAATTTTTTTATAAGGAGATGGTCTAAACTAAATGTGCTGTTAATAAAAAAGAAGAGTGAATGTGCAACAGATTGTATCCATAAGTTCCCATCGAGACTTCCATTGACCTTGAGGCTCCGTTCTCTGTTTTATTAGATTTCCCTTTTTTCCCCTTCCCTCTTGGGAATCTGTCCCTATGTCTCATTCTTCTGGAGGGCAAGGAGTAGAAATCTGTTTTCACTGTTAAACTACTGGCTTAGGGCAGGAACAGGGTTATTTCATTTGGAAACAAGGGATAGAAGGGGAAAAAAAATGCCACTAAAGGAAGATTTTTGGCAGAAGAACATTTTCAAAAAATGTAAGGCATGCAGTGTGTTGCCCAGGAAATAAAATACAATATCTGTACGGGAATACAGTAACAGCTGGGAAGATCAGCTTGAGAGTAGATTATTGACTGAGTTGGAGGGAACTCTGAGTCATCAGCTTTTTTGGTGCTCTTTTAATTGAAAAACAACAGCAACACCAACACATCAAAAAAAAAAGCACTCTTAAAACTGCCCTGATTGCAATTTTCATTTAAGTGTCTTTCCTCAACTTAAAACGAAAGAATAAAAGCTTTTGAATTCCAGATTGCTAAATGCTCTGCAGTGCAGTTCATTACTTGATGAGAGAGTGGAATGGGAAGCGCTTCAGGATGCTACACTTGGCGTATTTTGGTTCTACCTGCGTAATGCTAGCTACATCGTCTTACAATTCCTCATCTGCTTTCTCCAGCTTTAAGTGAGGCTTGCACTACTGTTTCCTATGTAAAGTGGTTCTAGAGCAGACCATGAAAAGAAATGTTTGCTAAAACCACATCATAGGCTGTGGATATGCACAAGTCCACCTTAATACCTGTTTCTTTATTTCTAAGGTGTTTGCTACAGCTAGAAGGAAAGCACGATGTGATCCTTGCCTTTGTCTGTCCTTACCCCAGTTTTCCTATCCAAGAAACAGGTAAAGCTCCCCCTCCCTCATTCCTCCACTCCTCAGGTCTGACAGTACCGCAGTGGGGTCCCGCTTCCACCTGCGCGGACTCTCGTCGGTCATTGTGGCTGCTTCTCTCAGCTCCTGCTGGCATCATGTAAATGGCCACCCTTCTCTGTCTGTTATCTGTTTTGTCATGGTTTCTCCGGTTTTAAAGGACTTCATTACAGTAGTTTCTGTTTTGTATAAAGAACATGTCATACAGAGCCAAAATTCACTCTTCTTTTTGCTTCCCTACTTGCCACTGCTTCTTATCCTATTCAGAAGTATTCTTAACTGCTGCTGCCTTTGTGCAAGTACTCAGTCATATAGATTTTCCATCACCAAAGCTTTATATCAAAGAATGTGGTATCAAGGGAAAGAATTCTTTTTTTCCTTTTACAGATAAAAGAAAATTGCTTTGTTTTCAGGTTTCCCAAAAGACCAACCTAACTTGCTGTCAAAACAAAACAAAATAATCTTTATTCTTAGTGTTTCTGTTCTCAGTGTGTGGATTTAAAAGATCATTTGGAGGGACTATTTATTTGAAATCTGGGTTTCCTGAGTGAACAAAAAACCTCTTCCAGTTCAACTAGGCATGGAAAAACTTCTTGCACTACTCTAGAACCAAAATTGTTATGTCTAATTAGCTTTGATTTGCTTTTAGAGCAGGCTGGCTTGTTATACCATTGGATATATTTACTGTGGAAAACTGAGAAATACTAAGACCCAGTTACTAGGCAAGCTTGACAGTCTTTTCTCATTCTTGGCTGATGGGAAGTTATATAATTAAAAAAAAAAAGAATCAAGCAAACAACCTTTTGAGCTATCTCAAAGGATTAGAGAACTATATGAGGCAGAAGGTTTTGGTCTTAAAGCTACTTCTATTTTCCTGTGATTTGATAAATTTTACAGAAAAGTGTTGTGACCATGAATGAAGTTGATACTTTTAGAAAATAAGCATGTAATAGACTAAGAGAGGGAAAGGGTGTTTACTTTAGTATGTCATTCATATGCAGAAAATAATAGTTGGCTCTGAGGGCTTTGGTGGAGGAATGTTCTGCAGATGATGCAGAAAAAGCTGGGCTGGAAGCTGTCATTTCGTAAGGAAGGCAAAACAGAGAAATGGTTCCTATGTCTGCCTTCAGTTATCCAGATCACCAGCCTGAAGTTTCTTGGTTTTTTTTGTTCCATTTCTGTCTGTACATGTATTCTTTGAAGATCTATCTGGGTGGAAGAGAAGGGGTTGACTGGCATTAGGACAAGAACAGGTCCGAGAAAGTAATCGGGAAGGTTTAGCTTAATTGATGCTAAACTGATGAGTGAATGTCTCATTGCTTGGCTAAGCCTGCTTTCCTGGAAACACTCCTCTACAGCAAGAGCACAAAATGCTGGCAAGAGCCCTCCGTACTTTTAAGCTGTTGCTACAAACTGTCACCTAGATGAGCTGGCAAAAAAATGTTTGAACCTGAAAATGACTTTGGCAGAGCCCAGTCTCTAACCATAGTTGCCTGGCTGTGATATTTTGCCAAGTATTGTACTAATAATTTGAGGGATGGGGATCACAAGGTTTCCAGGCACCAGATGTCTGCCTGCATTTGCTGGGGGATTTTTAGGTTGGCTTTATGTCTATCTACAATATTTTTGTTTCCCCCAAAGTGTATGCAGTGCATTTTCAGAAGGAGATGCAGAGACATCATTAGTACCCATTCTTCTGCTTTTCAGCTTTCGTTATTTAAACTCCTTTTAGAACTAGCATTTGTTTATTTTGTTGTCTTTGAAAAGTCTCTATATCTTTTAGTTGGCATTGGATCACATCCAAGCTCCTGTGATGGCCATACAACACATTTTACCTACAGAGGAAAGTCAAAATGCCTTACTAGGTGATTTCTAAACCTAACTTACTTGTGGGTTATGCCTAGCAGCAGGAACAGCAGCTAAAATATGGGAAGCTGGCATTAAAAGTTTCAGATAACCACTCATAAAATGTAACATTTGGAAAGCATGACTGGCTTTCCAGAAGTAATGATTTGACAAGAACAGCTCCTCCCCCTGTGTTTAGCTCAGCGTAAGCTAAGAAGGTTTTTTTTGGATATGAAGCCAAACTTCCAAATTCTAGTTTTGCATTTTGTTTATAAGGATAAAGGTCTCATTAGGTAGACAGTTAGACCAGATCAAGAAAAAGCCAGTTAAACCACAGCAATCCATTTCATGTGTCACTACTTCATGTAATGTCACCTTCTACAACAGCAGTATGCTTATTTTTCCATTGCTCTTTGCCTGTTGCTGCCATTTTGCACTCTCACTAAAGTAAGCTTCAGCTGCCCTTTACTGTAGCATATTTTGAACCCTTGTAAACATACGCAATAAGGAAATTTACAGCACAAAAAGTCTAACCAAGTCTAGTGTCATTAAATTAATGATGACCTTAGGAGGTCTCATCCTTTTGACTTCATTTTTATTCATAGATTAGAAGGAGGAAAGCAAACATCTCGGTGGTTTCTCAAGTTCAAATGCAGGAATGTTTCTAAATCTCCCAGCTGAAGAGAAAACAACAGAAATTAATGCAGAAATATCATAAACAAAAAAGATTCGCTTTTGGAGACCACTGTCTATTTTTTTCATTGTAAAAATTGCCAAATGTTTTTTTTTTTGTGATGTATCCTTTGCATTATCTGTTTCCCTCTAGTTCTGTGACTAAGTTGCTCCACTTTTTAAAGATTTAATTATTTTATTGGTTTGTGCTGTTTTAATCTATTGTAATAACTAACAGCAGATTTAATGGTTATCAGAAACTCCTGAAGTAGAATTGAAGTTTTCAGAAGACCTATTTTCAGAAGAAAAATGTATTTAATTCTGATAATTTGTTTTGTTTTTCATTTTTTAGTTTAGACCCATTCTCTGTTGTTAACAACATTTTGCCTAGAGTTGTTTTCTTTTAAGGCTGTAATAGAGGAACACAACAGAAGATGAATGGCAGAACTGAAGATGGGAAAATGGAAAAAATAGTATAGTTAGTTTTAGGGCTAGATACTTCTAATAAAAAGTTTCACACTTGTTTTCTCTTTTGAAAATAGCCACCTCACAGTCAAAGTCCTTTGGGTTTTTTAGTGGAGTTTGTAAAGCTCCTTTAATATAGAGATTAACGATTTCTTTTATTTCTTTCATTCCACTTATTGGTTTGTAAACCTGAAGGCTGTGAATTTATGAAAGAAAATCCTTTAATTTTGTGTATGCCTATTGATATGTGCAGTTGCCATGGTACAGATTTGGAGTGAAACTCTTAAATCTCTGACTTGAACCGCTATGATGATTTTTAGCATCGTTTTTCTGATACAATTAATCAGAACTCTGAAAAATTACAGGTAGCTACTGAATTTAGCTGACTGGATGCTCTAAAGGTCTGAAGTCTAAAAAACTGAAGTAAAAGTCTAGACTTTACTACGTGGTCTTAAACTTTCTGCAGGGCCCCACTTCAGGCTGTTTTGTGTGGTGAAGTTTTGATGAGAGTTCATGACTCCCTCTGAGTTGCGAGCCATTGTCTGGGAACAGCTGCTTTAATTTTTAGCTGTTCATTTTAATGCCTTCTTTCCAATTGTTCTGTACAATGCCATAGTGTGAATAGAGTTTTATATAACTTTCATCAGATAGCTGATTGGATCAGGAATTGTGAAAAACTTTGCATCAGTTCCTTGGGGCATTTCTACTTCCTTTCCTAACAGGCTCTGCTGTAGAGTTCCAGCTTACTCAGTGAGCACAGTTATTGGTGGTGGACTTCAAGATTTAGGTTGTCTGTAAGGTCCTTTGAAGATAAAGATGGATTTTGAACTCATTTAGCAACTTCATAGGAAGTTTATGAACAATGGAAGATGTCTCGTAGGCATTCAGCAGCCTGGGTTCATGACAGATGCTGCAGAATTAGTTGTCAGATAAAGGTTTTTAAGCCCAAAGCCTACATGCTTAGGTGTGATGCCAAGTATGAAAACCTGAGGGCTGCTGTTTGTGAATTAAGATTCGTGGTTGCATTTGTTAGTAAATCTTTTTTCTTTGTGAGGCTTGGAGTCGAGGAGGAGTCCAAGAGTGTGTCTGAGCTCCAGATGGCTCCTGGCTAACAGCGAGTGCTGATTGTGTTGTTTTTGGACCGAGGAAATGCCACTCTGGCTACTGAACCCTTTGATATGTCTGCCCTGTGATGTCATGTGTCTTACTTGAGAATGTCTTACCAAATATATAGATTGACTCTATTTATCTGTCAGTTCATTTTACTCAGAGAGAGATGTTTTGAAGGTAGTGGTGTGGCTGTATGGCAGGGACTGTGTACTGTCTGAGTATTAATGTTACCTGGAAACCGCTGGAAAATTTATCAGACAGCATTCTGCTGTTAATAAAGAAGCAAAGCTAAGCAATGATACTGTTAGAAATACTGTAGTTTTTTAATGAAAAAACAGTTTTTCTTAGGCAGGTCTGGTAATCTTTCGATGAAGAAAATGTTATCTAAACTGTCTTCTTGAGTTCCGCTTTTGAAACTGTTCACAGATTGTCAGCTTTCTGACGATGAAACTCTTTGCATGTAAATCGTTCTTCACTAACAAACCCATATAGGTTTTTATACTGAATGAATACGTTTAGTATTTTCTGTATGTTCAAGAAAGACTTTGAAAATGTGAAAATGTATATCCTCTTCATCTACTTTTTTTTTTTTTGATGGCAAATGTTTTGACTTAGGCATATTGTGATTTATATTAGGTGTTTTGAGTGGGTATACCAGAAGTGGTAAGATATATAAAACGTAGAATTTTTCACCAGACTGTGTTCTGCCCTAAACACCACTCTGGACAGAAAGAAATTCAGGTAAATAATGGAGTCAAGTATTTTAAATTTTTGCCTGATATCACGTAGCTTTCTATATTATTTTAATAGGATACTTTGAAATTTTAAAATTAACAGAGAAGAAAACTTTCTCTGTGTGCCAGAAATTTTTGTTTTTCTCTTCATTGAGAAACTGTTTTCTGCTTTTTGAGTGCAGCCTCATACCATTGCTACCAAAGGTATGGAAAAAAATTCAATTAATTTATGCTCCCTCTGCTGGCCTTACAGCTGTGTAGAATAAATCTATCCCATACCTTCAGAGTACGCACACTTGCAACTGGTTTGTGGAAATTACATCTTTGGGGGACTAGGGAGAACACTTTAACCCGGCAAGATCCAGATCTGAGCAGTGAGTAATGACATTTCTGAAATAACCTCTCAATAACAACAGGAGCTTTTAGAAAGGAAACAACAATGATATTTGGTGATAACTTTGAGTACATTCAGTTGCAGTGGATGTGCAATCTGTTAGTATGTTATAAGAGAGCTGTACATTTGCCATCAGTAGTATACACAGTGTACAAAAATAGTTCCTCTTTTTTTTTTGCCTGGGCTTCCCGAAAATCATCTTTGTAGTACAGTGCAGAAAAGCAGAACTGAAATGATCAAGTTGTTAAAAAATGATTGAAATAGTCCAGGTTTGTTTGAAACTAAGGTGCAAAGCCTGTTATGCCTGAGAACGTTGTCTTGATAGTGATCACTTAAGAACTATTATGTATTTTTTTGTTGTTGTTGTTTTTTTTTTTTAAGCTGGACCTGTGATCTGCAGAATGCTAACATACCCTCCAACTCGAAGAGCCTTAATTGTGGGTTGTGGTCTGCAGATGTTTCAACAACTGTCAGGGATTAACACCGTCATGTATGTATTTACTGCTTGCTTCTCTTTATAAAATATAAGAAAAAGACAATTGAACCAGTAGCGGTTGTAGATGGGCTTCTGGACAAAATCTGACATGTGAAAAATTGAGTGTGAGACCTGGAATGTTTGTTTGAAATCCAGATATTGACATATTTGACGTCTCAAAATTGGTATAAGATGATGTTAGTACAAGAGCAAACATTTATATGGAGAAGAGAATGCAAACTGTACTCTGGGAGATGCGCTATTATATGTTAAGGTTTACAGCCAAAGCTATGTGTGTTTAGGTAAGAAAGTACACTTACGGTTTGTATTTGCATGCAAATAGATCAAAATATGGTGAGGGTTAGATCATTGACTATGTAAACAAGATGGAAAATTACTGTGAAGTGCTAAAGGAGAGAAGATGCTGAGGGAAGAAGCATTTCCTGTTATTACATGGTTCTGTTACATGTGTGAAGACTCGGTAAATGTAGAAATGAAGAACAATATATTGGGTTCTCTGATAAGCTGTCAGCTCACAAGGGTGGAAAGAACTCAAACTCAGTATTGTTAAAACTGCAAAGGAGGGATATCTGCAACAGGTAAAGAAAGATTTTATAAAGTAGGAATTGTAACCAAATGCGGGAAACAGAAGAATGCATAACTGGCAAGTTATGCATAAAAATCAGAAGACAGGCACAGAAAGAGCTTTGAGAAATTCTTCAGCCACATCAGAAGCAAAAGACCTAATGGTCTCCAGGCCCAGTAAGGATCAAGACATTGTGAGAACATAAGCAGAAGATAAATCTTTAGCAGCATATCTTACAAAGACTCCTTTTACATTTGTGTTAATTATGGAGGGTATATGAAGCTTCCTGCACTGGACCTTACTTAAGATGTCTCAGATGGTCTGTTTCAAATTCAAGTGTTAGAGGAAGAGCTTTTAGAACAAGCTGATTAAAATGAATAGTAACAAATTGCCTGGGCTAATCAGGGTACACCCAACAGGTCTGGAGTAATTCGAATACATAATCACTGGATTTGGAAGTGTAGCATAATCTGCGTGAAACTGCGGCCCAGGAAGTTTTATTTCTGTCCTTATCAAAATTAATTAAAACTGTCATAGAAGCAAATGAGAAGATGTGTGTTTATTAATATGAAAATGAACATGTACATGGAGAATATAAATTAATAAAGAAGAGCCAACATGATTATTGTAGACAGAGCATAGCTTGCAGTTCGGTTGGATGTGAGTTCGTGGGCATGTTAGAACTGTACATGCCATATGAACTAACCATCCTAGTCCATCACAGCTGCTGCCACAATTTCTTGAAGAAACCAGATGGTTGCAAAAGTAAGAGAGAAGTCCTCTCATGGTAATAACTTCTTTAAGATGGGGAAAAAAAAAAAAAGGATAAGAATAAAAGAGAAGTTATTGCAAGCCGAGAATAGACTCCTGCAAGGATCTGTGTGGAGATCTTTGCTGCTTTAATAAGTCTGTGAAAGGGGCTAAATAGCAAAATACCAGCTTGTACTCATACACCAGGATATTAAGACCCCCAAATCTGTGAACATGAACATCTGTGGGAAGATAATACAAGATAACAAATTAATAAAATGGCAAGTGCATTAACTATACAAGATTATACAGTAATGCTTACAGGAGAGGTCTGGCTAACCAACATGCATGGCAGTCTAAGTTCTTATGACTCAAAAAAGAGGTCTTGAAGTTGCATTACTGTTCTGTACAAACATCATGATGACATCCATGACCAATCTGGAATAGTATGAACAATTGCAGATGCCCTTTCTTTTAGTAAGGATAAACCAGGTTTTATATGGGGAGAGAGATACCTGTATTTGAACAGGATGGTTAGGACTCTGCAGCTTGGAAAATAAAAAAGATCAGAAGAAATGCAAGAGGTATATACAGCTACTAATGTTACGGAGAGCATGATTATTCATGGTTTCTTATAACACAGTTTTGATGACTCCTAGCTCTTGCCCAGCAGTAGGTTTAAAATGGACATTTTTCCATGCACCACATGAATACATAGTGGAACTCTCTGCCACAGGATGTTACAGATACCATATGTAGAACTAAGTTTAGAATTTAATTAGGGAAACTTATGTAATAAACATCGTAAAAGGGTGATAAAACACGCTATGGATGCAACCTCTGGCCAAGGACAGTCATTCTCACATTTTGGTTCTTACTGCTTTAGGATGCCTTATTAGGCTAGAACAAAAAATTGACAGTTCAGAAGGTTTAGGATACTGGTAAGTTGACTTTGTTTTAAACTTCATATGTTTTAAAATCTCAAACTCCTTTCTATGGAAGAGGTATTACAAATAGTTTGGAATTGACCTAATTTGCTTGTGAATGTGCAGGAGGACAGAATTACAACTATACAATGTAGTTGAATCTTAGCTTTAAAATAAGAAAATGCCTATAATAAACACATGAAGGCACTGTTGTTAAAGGACTGGCTTGTAAACTATTTGCAATATCCAGTATTTTTTTAAATAATCCAGTAATTTTTTAGTTGTCAGGTATGCAAGACAGACATTCTCCTATGAACAGACATTTTTCAAATATAAATAAGCAGCTGTCTATTGATGGTTTGCTTGCCTAGGAATTGGTGATTGCTTTTTAATGCAGTAATTAAATGGTACTTTAAGGAACTGTCAGATTGTATTAACTCTCTAAGTACTGTTTTCCTTACAGTTTGGTTGTGTCATTCTGGGGTTGCTGTTCTGTTGCAGCAGGAAAACAGGCGTTGGTTATGGTTGGAGGTTGTAGGATTGTGTGGACTTTCCTTCGGTGGTTTTGAAAACTTATTTACCAAAAACAGTCACAAAAAATGCTTTGATGGTTCATGTTCACTGTAACTTTGGTGCTGCTGTGAATCCTCTTCTCTTGGTATACTCCTTTCTAGGCCGTAGGAGAAGAGGCTCATGACCCCAACTTGCTATTGCATGGCTTTCCCTGGCAGAGAATTTAGGTTCTGGTTGCCCCCTTTCTCCTAACGTATCTCCATGGGACTGTTCTACACTGTGGCCAGTAAACTTAACATGGTAGCATCTATGATGGGCCCTGATTTGTTCTAATCTTCTGACTTGAGGATTTCCACTATATATGATATAAAAGAATTGGTAAAATCTTGTATTTTACTGTAAGAAAGTGAGGCGACAGGAGTGAGATTGTGTGTGTCTGGAAAACTCATTTAAAACAAAAAAAAAAGTCACAAAGCAGGGAAGTGAAATGAAAATATAAGGAAGAAAACAGCAGTAGAATGATTTAATACTTCCCCAATTTGTGTATGCTTTAATGATTAACTCTTATGTTTAAGAAAACAAAAATTTGAATCAAAAACTGTGGGTGTTACAGGTAGAGGAATTTTACAGAGGTCTAAAAATAGTTACCGAGTGTACCCAGGAGTAGAAGAGATCCTACAAAGCAGAAAAATACAAGAAACACATGGAGGAAGCAACAAAAATCTAGAACTTTTATGCTTAAGAGTTCAGAAACCTGTTATATATTTTCGGGTTAAAAATTGGATATCACTAGTGAGGCCAATGAGAGCAACAAAGTCCAAGTGTAGTTGGATTTCTCTTGAGGATGGGGAGAGGAAAACTAGAACAACTTCTGTAAGAATTGTTGAGGACTGTGCTCTGTCCATCCTGTCAAGTGATAAACTGATCTAGTTTTTTGCACAGAAATAGTTTCTTATTGTATCTGAATCAGCCACATATGTGCGTAACATCCAACGACGAGGAATTGGGAACTCTCATCACGAGCAGGATGTTACTGAACTGGTGAGAACAGCATGTGGAGCTACCTCTGCGTTGAGGAGGTGGATCTAAAAGAGAAGCAAAATGTAAAAATAGGCTAAGGAGATTGTGACTCTCACAGGAACAAATTTTAGCACGATAAATTTAGTCAATAAAAGAATAGGGCTTGGTGACCCATTGCTTTGATTCCTTTTTTTCCTAAGAACAACGGTACCACTGCTGTTTGATAGAGTGCCTGAAGTAGAAAAAAATGTTTCCTTTTTGTCATGGCTTTTACCAGCTTAAATGACCTGTAAAAGATAAAGTCATACAATTTTAGACAAGCATCTCGCACTCTGCTGCAAGCAGGTCTGAAATGGTTTAACTTTTCTGTTTCTTATCATTCTGGTATTTTCTCATCTTGAAAATGGAAGCTTGCTGTTTCAAGCCTGGAGTCACAAATCTGGCTGACAGGAGACTGAAAAATGCCCCGAGAGGGAAGTTATATTCCAGAAAAGCAGTTACTACAAATTAGCTTTTTAATAGTAACATATCCCAGAATTTTGTAAAACAGTGATGGGCAGATATTTTCAAGACCACACTGGCCCATAGTTGAAACCTGGGGGAGGACAACCATTTTAAGCTGAAACTTGAAGCTAATTTTTTCCATCAGTTTCCTGTTTAAAAAAATAAAATAATATTAAAAAAAGGGAAGAAGTTCCTTTTTGGGGGGCTGCGATGGAGAGGAGGCTTGAAGGATTTGACTATTTTGGATTGTTTGGTGAAAAATATCAATAGAGTGGGTGGATGTTTTAGCTATATGGTCACTTTTTCCTGCAGGACTAGGAATTCTGAAAACATTCCTGGTACTGTGCAGCGTCACTGCAGTGAAAAAAAAAAAAAATCAGGGGGAAGAAAGCTTTTGGAAAAAATCCTAAGTTACTAAGCAGTAATTTAGCCGTAATTGGAGGGAGTTCAGCATTGTCTTGTCAAAACTGCACGTAGGTATTGTGGCCTGTGCTGGAGTTCCGCTGCTCTTTTTGGGTCTTGCTAGTTTTGAGTGAGCTGATGGATGTTCACGCAGGCTGCCTGTGCCCTCAAGGCTATAAATTTGAGATAGGATTAAAGAGACAGCTGTATCATCTTGATTGTTCTTATTCTCGTGAAACTTTAGGCGGACTTGATGAAAGTCAAACAAAAAATTTTGCTCTGCAGTTGAAAGTCTAAGCTTGATTTGATGCTAATTTCGTAATTTGCCATTATCTTTTCACATGGTGTTAGAAAAGCTTTCTGCAACGGAAGAGTGGTACAGTGTGTCAACAGGGAGAGCTTATGGCCTTCAGCATTTTTGTTAAGATTGTATTTTTGCTGGTGTATGTGATCTGCTATTCCTAGTTAATAAAATGTTTTTTTATTGTTAAGATATCCTTGCATCTCCTAGACGTTAAGTGAATCCACATGTGAAATGTATTGGTGTTTGGATTTGGTCCACAGATGCTTCTGAGCTCTAACAGCCTTGCTTTTTTAATGTGCACAAGCAAACAAAAGAACAAAAAAAATGAGATGATAAAAAGATGCATCTTTTTAATCTGGCAAGAAATAGGAAGTGGAAGAAAATACTGTGTGGAAAAGGATAAAAGCTCAGAGTAATGAGAGAGGAAAAAAAGCTGGGTAAGAGAAAGCAGGAGAAGACAAAAGAGGACAAGAGGAGGTTATGTAACAAGTGGAAATTGAGGCTTTGAAGACAAGTTAAGAATATTAAAACAATTAACATGAAAAATGAACGAATATCATACTGAATGTAAATGAGAGAATGAAAGAGAACAGGAGTGGGGCTGGAAGGAAGCCAGGATACTTCTGAAGTTTAATAGAAGCTAGAGAGGAGTTTAATGGAAGCAAAGCACATTTCCCGACAGGTTTAATCGCGGGGTCTATTGCGCAGCCGTTGCCGAGCTGGAAGCCACGAGGAGCTGTAAACCTTCGTTTCTGTTTGCTGAAGCAAGCGTGAGGCAGCGTGCACCCCTCTGTAGCCTGAGGAACGAGCAGGGCATGTAGCAGCACTTGGTACTTCTGCTCCTGGGGCTGGCTGCCTCGGCAGGGACGTGTGACAACCCCCAGAGAGACGCTGAAAGTCAAGGCTGAAAAACTTGCCTTTAAATTCCAGTTTTTAAACTTTTTTGAAATGAAATACTGAATAGGTAGCATAGGACAGTGACTCCAGATAAACCTTTCATTTTTCTGTTGAAGATAGTTGAACAAAATACCTTGTTGTGTGAGTGACAGCACAAGTAGTAGTAACCTTCTCTACTCCTTCAGCGTCAGCAGCCATAGAGAGATTTATAATTTATGAGTTACTGTATTTACAGATTATGCCAGATTTATAATGAAGAAGTCGGTCATTGAAATGAGACTGTGCAAGAGCACTGACTGTTGGTTTGGATGTTGAAAATAGTTGTTGAGGTCTGTAAACAGAAGTTGTGGCAAAAAGTAGTGGTGGTTCACATTTTTCTTGTGGTGTGTATTCAACCATTGATCTTTAAGGTTGTATACGTTTCTCTGTGTTCTTCGCCTGTGCTTTTTAAAACAAAACCCAGACAATAGCATACTTTATTAAAAAAAAAACAAACACAAAACCAAAAAAACCCCAAAACCAAACAAAACAAATGCCAAAACTTACACAATGATAAAATGCCATCCAAGTTGCACAGCAGTTTGAGAACTTTATTGAAGAAGAACGTATCTCTTATTGTAGTCTCCACTTGGATTCAAATTAGGCCACAGTAATTACCAAGCAGACTGCCACGTAGCCTTTATTTTTGCACGGCCAGTAACTTGTTGCCTCAGTTGTTCTTGAATACTCTCAGGCCCAGCTGTGCTTGAAGTCTGACTGAAGAAAGGACACTTCCGTTAATGTTTTTTCAGATACGAACTTTGTAACATTGTCAAGTTAATTTTGAGGTTTCTTGGTAATTGACAAATCTAATTTTCTCTGATGACTCCAGAACATTAAGGCTGCTACCTGCTTAGGTTTTATCCTTCAATTTTTTTTTGCAAGTAAACTGTCCAGTTTATATTTTTCCCTTAAGTTTTCCTTTTCCCCTTAGACTTTAGAAGAGCTTTAATAAAACAAAAAGAAACAATATGTTGCAGGTCAACTTTCCTTTCAGATGATAATTCATTCAATATTCTATTAGAATTTAATAAATCCCTCTTTAATAAATCCCATACCTTTTTTTTTTGGAGTAGTGACCCTTAATTTTACTATACTGTCCTTCCTTCATATTGCAAGATGCTTTGTATAGTGCTGCATGCAAACTCATAATGTAAAAGACTTCAGTGGAGAAGAGATGCATCTTTGGACTTATATAGTGTACTGATGATTTTTAGATAGACTGCAAATATTTTTGGAAAAACAAAGAAATGGAAGTCTAGTCTGGTCAAGCACACTACGGAAAGGTGACTCTCCTTTTATACGAGATGTCTGTGTTGTATGTGCTATACAGAAATAATGCGGTTAACTTACAACAGCTCTTGAGAGGAACAAATTGTAGTTAATAAATAAAGTAATTTCGTATTACTCTATGTAAAGCATTCTAAATGAGAGTTTATTGAAGCTGCCTCTATCAATTGCATTGTACTTGAAAGAAAATGAAACCCTAACTCTGGTATTTTGAAAGTTTTGCATATTCAGCAAACATTTATTCCGTAGGCAATGTACTATTCTTACAGCTGAGCTTGTTTCTTTGAAAATAAAGAGTGTATTAAAATAAATTTTGAAAAGCTCCAAACAGCTGATAGTCACCAACTTGTCTTTATCAGACACTAGTTTCTTGCGTAGAAGCCAGCCTGTGCTATAAGTTTTCCAAGCCCTGGAACATAGATTTTTATATATTTTTCAACTCCACCCCACACCGCCCAGTCTCCCCTGTAAATCAGCCAGTCTGAACTGAGCAGTTAATTTCTTTGTGGAAATCTTCCCACTTCAGTTTGGCCTAAAGAGAGAAGCAGTTGCTCTGGAACACTGACCAAGGACAAACTCAGATTTGGAGATGAAAGTGTTGCTTGAATTACAGGGCCTTAGCTTGGGCAGAAATGGTTTACAAGCTGGTGGTGAAGAAGCTGGTGGAGCAGGTAACAGGAATGTTAAACACCCTTTCATCAAACGCTGTCTACAGGAACCATAGGCAGCATTTACAACAGCTGGGAAATGGCAGTGTTGGTAGAGTCAATCCTTTCCATTCCCTCTTTCCGTTGCCTTCACCTCCCCCTTGGTGCAGGTCAAGGAGGAGTCTGACCGTAGTTTCTCCAGACCCTGCTCTGATGTTGTTTCTTCTTCTCGATCATTAGTAAATACCGATGTGGGAAGGGAGCACTACCTGGTAAGGGGAGCTTGCCTTAGGAAATCTGCTAGGAAGTGGCCGAAACACGAATGCCTTGATGATGGGATGCCAATAGCTATATCCCAGAACTAAAAAAATGAACAAGCAAACAAAACATTAGCTGGCTAAGGAGAACTGTAGCAGGTCTGAGAAAATAATTAACTCTTTGCTTCACAGCGGGGAAACGGGCTGCTGACTGCTACTGTTGTGAATTCAGATGACCCGCAGAAATCCTAGCCCTGTTTGATGAGAGGGTGGGGTTGGGAGTGAGTACTGGCATTTAGAGTCATGGGAAGGGATGGGGAGAGAAAATAGCAGGTGGTGCTGCTGAACGTCTGAAATAGCTCTAAACCTGTGCAAGAACTATGAGGAATAGTTAGACCTTAGCCTTCATTTTGATTTTGCACTTAGCCGGTGAACTGCAAGGCTGACTGGTCTAGATGGATGTCTCGTGCTTGAGGCACAAGAAGGCAGTTCAGTAGACTTGTACATTTGTAAGGCTGTCGCAGTATTGCTAAAGTTGGTGTATCATTTGCTGTGTTTTAAAGATGATGACTGTGCGTTAGAAGTTTCGTTTAGAGAGTGAAGCTTTTTTTTTTTTTAGTTATTCTTGTGTGTGCTTGGTGGAGATGGCCTACAAAACCCTGAGCAGCTGAAGGTTTAATGGTTTAGCTCCAAAGGCTGTAGTTTATCAGTTGAAATAATTGTGAGGGGATGTTTAGGATACAAGTAAGAGTAAATCTGTATTAAAAACAAGTCACCTGTGTATAACTGTTGCTAGCAGTAAAATCACACAATACTAAGTTTTCCATTAAAAATAACATTTAAAAAACAGTGAATCTTTCTTCTTCTGTTGTGCTGACCTTGTGTGATGGCCAGAAATTAATCTGAGTCAGTTTGTAAGTGTAGATTTGTAATTCACTGTAAAACAAATGAACAAAAATCTGTGGCTTGAGTTATTTGGGCAATGCCATACACCAAACGTCAAGGTTCCCTCTCAGGCTGAAGCTTCCATACGCCAGTTGTCTGCGCATTTTGTGTTCTTATTCCTTTTGAAACAGAAAAGGAAAATCACAGCTTTAAGCCACTTAAACAGGGGAAAAAAAGAAAAAAAATAAAGGCAAAACAAACCAGTGAATCATAATGGAGTTGTTAACTAGATTAAAGCTATAAAATGTTCATCTTATTTAAAAGCTGCTTGCTGTGTGAATCTAACTAGCCAGAGCGTTTGGAAGATGGCTTTTACAGATACATCCTTGTCGTAAGTGTTGGAGATCAAAGAATAGGTAATTCAGATAGAAAATTTTTGAAGATTTGAGTACCAGGACGATCAGGGAAGTAATTCAAGATGTTATGTAATGGGAGTAATGGAATGAAATTAAGTAATATCTAGAATGATTATCAAAACATAGTTTAGTACTTAGAGATATTAGATTGAATGTCTCGAGGGAAGTAGGAAATGCTCATCATTTCTAATTGCTTAAAGTGTTACAACAATAGAGAGTGTATTAGAAATATCATATTTGGGGTTTGTCGTTGTTGGTATTAGTAGGCAACAATAGAATGTGAATGTAAGTTTAAAAGAAAAGGCTGATTTCCTCTAATTTAAGCTTTTACATCCCACCTTTCTTCTGATAATTCTCATAGTCTATCCATTTATTATTAAAAAAAACCAACAAAACCTAACAACCCCCCTCTAAAGCCCCGACAAACTTAAAACATCCTAGACTGCCAAACATATTAAATGATACTGAGGTGGATGTTTATTTGCATTTGAAGTTTCCTCAGGTTTAAAAATAAACAACAAAAATGCTTCTCAAATTGCAGAGGAAGCAGGTTCAGGGTGCTCATGTGAGGTGCTGTAATTGGCACTAAACTATAGCCTCTTACTTTGTTTTGGAACACTGGAATTTTTTTCCATTTCATGTATCTTTAAGTATTAGTCTTATGCTTATTACTCTGGTGCTGAACACCTGTTTGGTTGTAGGCTTTTTTTTGTTGGTTTTGTTTTTTCATTCCCCAAACCTGGACCTTTAACTCGATGAGCTGAAGAACTACCACATGAAATATTTTTCTTTTTTCCTGTCTTTTTTGACTACTGCCTTGGGTTATCGGCTAGAAGAATATATAGGGAAGAATGGAATAGCATGAGTAAAAGTAAACCTCATGGTATGACGGCAGCAAATTATTCGCCACAGTCTGGACCTGTCTACCAGAGGATCTGCCTGACAATTTGGTTCATTATTTTTAAGGTGTTGGAGATGTATGAAAAAGGATTCTTTTGAGTATGAACTGATACTTCAATTAAAAAAAGAATTTTAAATCACAACAAAATCCAAAGTGAAGTCTCTTTAATAAATTGGCATTTCTCAGTGTAATGCTTTCACAGAAGTAAATTGCTTTTAAGATTTGTGTTCAGTGTTACTAATACAAAGGCTTGTAATATCTTTGTTTGGAGGTATTAATGTTTATTTTTAGAACATATTCAAAAGATGCATATTCAAGGAACTGTATAGCAGTTAACATACCAAGTTATTTTAAAGGAAATCCTGCTGTCTGTCTTCTTATTTAGAACATGTTTTATTTTTAATGGTGTCTGATCAGCAGGGACTATGTGCAGAAGTGCACAATTTTTACCCCCAGTTTTTCATACAAATTAAGGTAATCTTCAGTGGTAAACTAGCCAGAATGTTGAGACGTTTGTATTAAAACTTTGAAAACCAACCAACAGTCCTGCTGAATGTACTTTGTTTTGTTTTGCCTTAATATGATTTTTTTAATGGTGAGAAAATCTCTTCCTATAGTTCCTCAGGTTGTAAAAGCATATTGAGAGAAGGCCTGTCACTTTGAAGAGAACTTGAAAACAAAGTATTTATTTAAAGAAGAAATATATTCAAAACAGTACTTTCTACCATTTCTTTTGTTGTTGTTGAAGGATATGTGTCTTTAATAGAAATTCCCCCCCCCCTTTTTTTTTTGCCTTTGGCTTCTACTCTCCCTTTTGTCTGTAGTGAAATCATAATGCTGTTTGATTTCTATCTGTTGCCTTGGTAATAACTCACATGTCACAAATCCAGTATTAACTTCACTGCGGGGCCATACAGGAGGAAATGTGTGAACTGCATTGGTGGGAGCAGAGTCTTTGCTGAAACACATGGCTTTGGGTTATTAGCAAGTATGGTAAAGCAATTACGTGAAACAAAATGTCTCTGCTTCATACCTAGTATATACATGGTGTAGCTGTTAAGTCAGTTAAATGCATCTCATTCATGCTGTTCATATGTAAAGCTAAGTAATGAAATGAAGTCAGAGTGGCGGTGTTGTTTATAAATCATTCATGAATGACTGCTGGAGGAAGTTCCCCAAATAGCAGTACTGGTTGGTTGGTTGGTTTGTTTTAATGTGTTATTTGTCTAGACAGCTGCTGGAGCATGGTTTGGTCTGAACAGTTTCTCTTGGGTTATTACCTTTCTAATAATCTTGTAAAAATTCCTATATTATGCAATTTTTAATGTGTAATATGCATCATTTTGTTGAACTGTACATTTTTGTTATCTCTAGCAAAGGCCATTTTTTGGTTTTGAGTCTTATCAGGAAATCAGATACCAATCAGTGACCTATTTAATTTTTTTTTTCTTAAGTTACAGTAGAGTAGTAAGGGGAGAAGATTTTGTTTGTACCATACGTTTGCTCACTTGTTTAAAACCTAGAGGGCATGTATTATTCAAATGTTGGGCTGTATTCTTAGCAATAAGAAAGTGTCTCCTCCTTAAATCAAAAACAAAGCGTATATAAATGTGAAATAATTCAAAGCTCACAATGTAACCGGTCTTGAAAAGACATGAAATTAAACTCTGAAAGGTCACCTGGTTAGATGCTGCCTGATGCAGCGACATGAACAACCTCAGTGAAATATATTACTGATCCCATTCAAACACAGAGTAAGAGATATGATGCCCTTTAGATCTGTTTATTCACCTTTACTTTAAGGGCATAGGAACCAGTTCTGTAAATTGGATTCTTTGGAGTCTGTCAATAAGAGTTAAGCTGCTGCAGGCTAGTCAAAATGCCTTGTGCCACAGAGGTTGAGAGAGACAAAAAAAGGGGTGAAAGGTTATGTGCGATGCAAAGATTAACCATAAGTAAAAATAGTCCAGAAATGGATTGTAAACAAAAACATCATCTAGCATCTAAAGGCTCATCAAGACTTTGTTATTGCGAGCAGTCTGCGAAACAGAGATCACTGTGGTCAAAATAGCCCATATGGAAGGTGCGGTATGGAGCATAGTCACCAAATCAAAAAGAAAGTAAGAAGTCACTGAAGAATTCCTCGGTGTGGTGAGAAGGAAAGAATGCTGTGTGTAAGGCCAGCGAGGAGAACGAGTGGCAATGGGGAGAGCGCAGAAGTGGGATGTCAGGGTCGGGAAACGAAACAGCACTTGGCTGCTGGTGTGTGGAGGGGCCAGCTCTTTCCTGGAGTGGCTTCCAGGATGAGGTGTTGTCCAAGCTGGAGGGCTGCGGGGCGAGTCTGAAGCCCCTGCAGGTGAGGGGGGACTCACCTGTCACTACTTAAATTGGTTGTGGGGGGTTTTGCCCAGAGTGTTAACAATTCTGTGGGAGGTAGTGATACTTCAGAGAGTTATTTGGGAACTTTTTTGTGAAAGCGCAAAATCCTTTTGTGATTTTTTTATTTCCTTTTAATAGCCGCTTGCATATTGTGCTCACCCAAAGTGCATTTTACAGATGTCCTGGAAATAGAAAAAAACAGTGAGGCTACATTATTGTCAGCAGAATTTCATGCATTTTACAGAGGTGGCTACTTATTTTTTACATTTCACGAGGGAAAAGTAGAGCAGAGAAGTAATGGACTGCTGATTCAAAGAGGGGAGGGAAAGAAAAGCACAAGAAAAATAACCAGTCAAGATAATATGGGTTTCTTATCCCATTCTATTCTCTGTTCCTACTTACTCGGTTGTATTATTTGTACAGTATGTGTGTGGACTGGTGAAGGAGATGAGAAAACTTGAACAGGTAAACTTTACAAGGTTTTTAACTTCAGGTCTTTAAATCATAGATTTAGTGCTAAATAATGGAATTGGTTCTTCAAAACAATTAGAACTTGCCAAAGACCATGAGGAAATGTTTAGGTTCTCATTTTTCTCTTTGGTTTGCTACTTTCAAGGCAAATTGCCTAAAGCCACATGTCCCTGCTCGTGGCAGGGGGGTTGGAACCGGATGATCTTTAAGGTCCCTTCCAGCCCAAACCATTCTATGATTCTGTGATACAGCGGACTCAGTGTCTGCGTTGTAAATATATCCTCAGTGAGCACAGATAGAGAAGAGGACCAGGTCGTCAGGTGAAAAAGGAGGCAAGTCGCAGCTTCCCTTGGGTTTGCTGATCTACATCAAGAGAGAAGAGGAATATTTGTCACATATGCTTTCAACCCTGGGAATGTTACCTTTTCTACTGGCCTTTTTAATATGGAGAAACAGTTCCGTCTATGTACTAAAGAAATACTTGTTGCCCTTGTGTGTGGGTCAGAGGGGGAAGCAGGTAAAAGTGCTGGAAATAAGTACTGAAATGCACTTCAGCATCCAGGGTTGTAAGGAACCAAGTAACATCTCGGTAAAACTTGGCTATTTTTTAACAAAGTTTTGAATGTGACCTTAAAAATCTCCTTCTACCCTGCCTCTGAGCCCTTGACAGAGTCTGAGAGTAAGAGACTGAAACAGAATGTAACCACAGTGTAATACCGCAGTGAGATACAAAGTACTAGATGAAATCTCAGCATTATGCTGAGTCAGCAGCTACGACCCATTTGCGCACAGGAGCAGAAGAAGGAGAAGTGTAAATTATGTTTTTTAGTGATGGCACTTTCTCAATTTCACATTCCAAAATTTTAAATTTTTCAACCACCATCTTAATTTTAGTATTCAAGAACCAAGTTTACATTTTTGTCTCGAGTTGTGATATAGGCCTGTAATTTCATTCGTTTACCGTGGAAATAAAAGGCAGGATACAGGCTGATGTTTTTTCTGGTGCGTGTAAGAATGGAGAGTGACTTTTTAGTGAAATAGGGCAGCTTTTAAGGGAAACATGCACTCATTTCAAGTCATTTTCCTTCTTTTCTTTTCTCTTTCATATAGTAGTAGAGAAATAATCATTGTGTTAAAATATTTATAATATGAAAATTATCACAGTACAGTACTCTTTTCCCTCTTATATGCTTTATTAGAGATTTGAAGAAGTAAAATTAGTGAGACTTAGCTCGTTGTGGTTTCAAGGGTATATAGTCCTATTTTGAATGGTTATATCCTGCAGCAAAGAATGATTTTTTTGGCGATTCTTGTCACACTGTGGCAAATAAAGTCAGGCACTGCCAGAATTCTGAATAGTGGCAGAAACAGGATTTCTTGTAATAATGTATATATAGTGTGATTGGCTGTACTGAGATCTGGAACGTAGGCTCTGCAAGATACCAGTCTGGTCTCCTCAGGTATTTGAATCTCTCGGTTTGTTGATTTATGACATTTGTTAAATGAAACTAGCTAGAAAATAATTTAAACAAATGCTTATATCATCAAATTCCTTCTCCTTCTGCAAACTCTAGTCTGATCACCTCTTTGAGCATCTCTGCGAAAAATTCTGCTCTCCAGCTGCGTCTTCAGTTGTGCTTGAGCAGCTGCAGTGCCTTCACCTTACTTGCATAGCTGTAACTGATGCTACCATCTTTGGAAGCTCTTCAGTGCAGAAACGTGCATTAACCAGGCAATCAATACAGGTAAACAGTCTGAGATAGTGGACTTCTGTCCAGTTTTGGAAATCTTCATTCCCTTAATAGTGTAATATGCTAATGGAAACAACTGCTGTGACAAGGAGACTAGACAGTGCTAGAGAGGGAATTAATAGAGAGCAGCGGAAATACAGGGAAATCAAAAAGGCAGTACAGAAACTGAGAAGAAAAAACGTATTTTCTGAGATGGACAGTGCTTAAAAATGTACTGGAAACTTTCTGTTGGAAAAAGAAGTTAATGGCGGGGTTAAAAGCTTAGCTCACTTGCCTTTCCTCTCAGCAGAACACAAGAGCCATGTTTAGGTTTTTGCCATATGAAAACTAAACAAGTATCTCTTAATTGTCTGTCACAACATTTTAGCCCGTATTTCTGCAGCTTCTTGAGGAGGTGTTGAGGCAAATGGTTGTGTGAAAGAAAAGATCCTATTATTTAGCTTCCGTTCTTTCTTGGGTCGCTCTGAAAGCTGTGCTTGTTCTGTTGATCATGTGGGAAAAGAAAATATTTTTTTCTTTTCCTGAAGGAAAGTTATTCCTGAAAGTTATTCAGCCAAGGGAGAAATGAAATCAGGAGATTCCTGCAAAGAACATGTTCTCTTACCTCCTGTTCTTCTTGCACGGACTTACAAACACCGCACTAGTCCATGTGCTTGCAACTTTAAGCACATTTTCTAACTCAGGCTGGCAATTTACTGCCCTTCTGTTAATTGACACATTTTAGCCTCCTGTGGCATTTGTAGTACCCATGTTACAATAATAGTCACGTGGTGAGAAGATTTCATACTTTTGAGCTTCACTAATTGAGTCAGTAGACTTGTTTGTGCTAGTTTTCAGCTTGGGACAACTGATAGTTCAGCTCCTGTAAAGCTCTTGGTCTCCAGAAGTCTTTTAGCATTTGGAGTTGTATGTGCAGGGTCGCGCAGGGTGCCTGGTGCCGTGTGACTGTCGTCAGCCTGGGCAGCTCCAAAGTCTGTCTTTCATCTTCTCTTGCACTATCAAAGCTGATCTGTGGCTCATCTTTTCAGTAAATCAGCTTTTGGCTTTTGCTAACAACATAATCCTGCAGTGATTCCACACTTGCTGCACAGTAAACCATCGTGTACAGAAGCACTGAAGTAAATTTGGCATAAGCATTTTAGCATTTTTATTGATGTAAGCATGTCTTAGGTTCTGTGCATTAGCTTATTATTCTTATACTTTTTATTCTATCTAAATATAGTTATGAAGAGGTTATAAGCAATTGCTGTTTACGATAAGTTTCTAAACTAGATCTTCTCCGTGGAAATGAAATAATTTACTTGTTTGGGGATTTATCCTGGTTTCATAAAAGACATTTTCCTTTCCTAACAGCAAAATTCTCTGCCTGGAACAAATTAACTACCATTCAAGGACTAATTTCTTCCTCCGTGGCAGAAGCGTCTTCCTCTGTGGCACAGCTCTTCAGGCTGTCTGCTACGCCTACTGTCACAGACTCTCCCCAGAGGTTTCAGATCAGAATCACATCTGCTGCTCTGAGTCACAACTCCATCCTGTCTGCTGGGGGTTCAGTGTTCATTAGACTAATTAATGATGAAGTAGAGCAATATGACATGGCTTGGCTGTTTTGCCATGTCAGTTAGCTTGCTTGAAAATTCAAGGTATTGGTTGTTTCTGTATCTAAATGAATGTTTGGTTATATGCAGGATTATAAACAAGCAGCTTTTTCGTGTTGTCATTAAAGCCAGAAAAAGTACGTTGCTGCCTGGTATAATCTTCTTTGAGCTATACAGAAGTATCTAAACCCAGCAAAACATGTATTTGTGGGAGGGAATGGCCAGACAGCAACCACTCTCTAAGGGGTGACATGCAGAATCAAACTTCACAACTCAGAGAGTTATAAAGCAGGTATGTTTATTGCGGCGCCGGGTGCAAGGGGGATCGCTCCTCCTAACTTGCACACCGAGTCACGAAGCATGCACCTATTTATTACAAAGCTTA
>Ga0065711_1002001_pt1 | contig 37499 bp, 26 predicted proteins | sample Hoacrofraction12_FD_59098 | JGI IMG/M metagenome (GOLD analysis project Ga0065711, IMG submission 59098) | Hoatzin crop microbial communities from Cojedes, Venezuela - Epithelial fraction 12 v2 (version 2) | ecosystem: Host-associated > Birds > Digestive system > Esophagus > Crop | place...
CGGAGCCCTGGCCCAGGCTGCCCAGGGAGGCTGTGGAGTCTCCTTCTCTGGAGATATTCCAGCCCCGCCTGGACACGGTCCTGTGCAGCCTGCTGTGGGTGACCCTGCTTCGGCAGAGGCTTGGACCGGGTGACCCACAGAGGTCCCTTCCAACCCTGAACATTCTGTGTGATTCTGTGTTTGAAAGGAAAAACAGTTTTTGCGGGGGAAATCTTTCCCAGAGTTTCTTAATATTTACCTGAAGCCAAAGCTTTAAATCCCAGTAGATTTCGGTGCCTCTCCATTGAGTTACGTCTGTTGGGAGAGGAGCTCATGATGTTTGCAGCCAGCTGTGAAATCCCCTTGAGCAACTGTATCGCAGCCTCTGTGCTGTGCTGGCAGCGAGTGTGGGCACTCACTTCAAGTGTTATATCTGCAAACCTTCCCCCCTTTACCCTCCTCTTTTCTAGATTGTTAACAGTTAGAAGTCACACTACTCAAAAAAATATGGCTCTGCTGGTTGCTCCAGACTTGCCCACAGGTCCGTAAGCCCCAGGGAACTCTCTCCCCATCCCTTTGCCACGTGAAGTCCTCTCTGCTCCCCTTCTCTGCCTTCCCAAGCAGACCCTGTGTCTCCTTGCTGCTCCCTATGAAGCACTGTGTGAACATCTTCCTCTGCTGCCAATTTTGTGATGTTTTCTGGCTCTGCACATGCTGGCTCTGCTTTTCCTCATTTTCCTTCAGTGTTTCCCGGCTCTGTCTGCTTCTGTTCAGGGCCTGGTGAAATTGTTACTACACTTTCTAGTCTTGCCTTTTTATGTGTAACAAGAAGTCAGATGTACCTGCAGATCCCCACCCCAGGCAGGCTTAATGCCAATTAATAATGCCAAGTACCAGCAGAGCATGGCTCCTTTTTAGTAACCTTGAAACATTTCTCACTCTGCTGATAACAGATAAGTCCCGAGAGAGAAAGAGAAGCCCTTGATAATTCAAAAGCCAGCAGGTGATGTCTCAGACCTTGGGTAAATAATTAGGACACCAGCACTGAACACAAAAGGGGCACAGAAAACCCAGTTGGGATGTAAAAATGCAAGAACTGGCAAGAAAGCTGTGTGCAAGCTGCTGCTGGGCAAAGCTCCTGCTGAGAATGCCTGCTAAAGCCTGCTAGAAAAATACGTAAAGCAAGGGCATCTTACACTCCCAGCGAAGCCCCACAACACGTAGCTCCTGTTGAGACACTGGGGACTGTAAGGCAGAGCTTCACATCACCTCCCTGGTGACTTGCTGTAGTCTGGAGGCGTCGTGCATCATGTGCACGGCTTTAATTTTCTCTTCTGTTTGTGGGATGCCGGCAAGAAGTTGTAATTTCTGTGCTTCAGTTGTCAGCGAGATCTCACCGTTGGACTGCAATCGCAGAGAAGGAACTCCTTGTTCTGTAACAGCCACAGAGCCCCCATAGCTCTGAACCTGTTTGATCATTATGGAGTAGCATCCTTGGTTTCCTGCGCACTCACAGTAGTATTAAACCCATCTGTGATAAAATTGCTTTGATGCAGTCGTTAGGGGTTAAGAAATACCAGGAGGAGCTCCTCTCGCGGTCTCCGCTTGTCGTTTTTGAGCAATGACTTTATTGAGAGTTTATGATGAGCTTATTGGGAGAGGCCTGATAATTCTGAAAACCAGCACCCTGGGAAGGAAATCAAACACTGCAAGCCTTTTGAAATAAACTGAAAACTGCAGTTTATTTTCTGTTGTGACTAATCAGCTATCAGTTGTTCCCGCAGGAGTGAAGGAGTCTCATCAGACGACCATTTTTAGGATAATTGCTGCCATTCTGCACCTAGGGAACTTGGAAATCCAAGCAGAACGAGACGGTGATGCCTGTAGCGTATCGGTAGGTCACTAGCAAGAGCAGGGTGCGTGGGGAGGTTTGTATGCTCATAAATCGGGCCATGTTGGATCTGTTGAGCTTCACAGCAGTCTCCTTTGGTAGAAGGCCCTTTTCCTCCTGGTTTGCTTTGCCTTTTTTGGACACATATTATAATTTCCTGGTCGCTTTCTTTTTCCTGAAAGGTAGTGCATTATTTCTCCTCTCTAGCCAGCCCGCAAGTGAGATGATCCAAAGGTCGCTTACCACCCTAAGTCCCAACCTATCTTTAACTCTCCTTTCTTGAAAGACTTGATGGGATGAGTACTGGGGGCACGGTGAGTCCCACCAGCAGAAGGTGTGATGTGCTGCAGGAAAAGCGATGAGCCTGCTGCTTGTAATGTGGCCATCCAGTATTCAAAGCAGCACTGAGCAGTTAATTAGCAAGAATAAAAAAGACTAAAGATGCCTGAGTGGTGGTTTTCTTGTTTCTGTGTTTGTTCAGGGGGGGGAAAAAAAACCAGTGATTATATAAAAAAATGCTGTCCTGTCAATTATCATTGCATCCCAGACTGGTTGTTTGGTCCTCCTTAAAATATTAAGATGGGTTCATAACACACACTTTAGTGGTACCCTTGAGATAATTTGGTGTGCAATTAGTTGGATGCTGGGGATAATTTGCTTGATATTTGGCAACATGGATATGTAAAAGTGGTCTGCTCCGACAGCGTTGAGTTCTGTAATGGAATTCATGTTGTTTAATTACCTTGAGATGGAATTGCATGGTTTTAAACCAATCCTGTTATGATTTTGAATACATGGTTAAAAAGGTATCAGAGCAAAAAAGCGTCCTCGAGGTCTCTCAAAATGCATTTTTCTCTCCGTCCCCAAACCCATCCAGCTTCTACACAAGCACATATCTATCTGGAAACAATTTACTTCCTTTAGATATGTGTTATTACACTGAGGAAAGGGAAATTGATTTCTTGTTGTCCAAAAATCAAATGCTGTCTGAGCATAATAGAGACTGAGAACTGCCAGAAACACAATGCGCTAGAGCAGATAAAGCTCACATTTTGTTTTATTGATTACGCAAAACACAGCCCCTTCTGGTGATGTGCATTTTGCAACTTTGTTGTTCAGACTGGTGTTAGTTTACAAAAGGCATGGTGTAACGGCCTACCCTAAGCTTTAACTTGAGGCTTAATCAAGGTAGCTCTGAGGAAACATGTAGGTGCAGCTTGAGGAGGAGTGAAGTGGAAAGTTCGCTGTGGAAACCTGCACTTTATGAAGCTCAAGGCTTTAAGGATAGCCAGAGCAGGGGAAAACCATGGGGTGTTCTGCCATTCAGAGCTCCTTGTGAGCCGTTCCATCCACCTTCATGATGACTAGTGCAACTGGATGAGTCCTCATTGCTTTTCTGTTTCCTATCAACCACAGAGAAAAGCGGTGTTTCTCTATATAGGCATGAAATGCTGCTAATTTCTTGCACTGGTCTGGGAACCCGGTGTTAAAACTTCAGTTTTGAAGCATCGCCTATCCACTGACTTTGCTTCTCATTACCCTCAGAGCGAGGACGAGCACTTGAACAACTTCTGCAGCTTGCTGGGCGTGGAGCACAGCCAGATGCAGCACTGGCTTTGCCATCGCAAGCTCGTCACCACGGCCGAGACCTATGTGAAGAACATGTCCGTGCAGCAAGTGGTGAACGCCAGGAACGCCCTGGCCAAGCACATCTACGCCCAGCTCTTCAACTGGATCGTGCAGCACATCAACAAGGCCCTGCACACCACCGTCAAGCAGCACTCCTTCATCGGCGTGCTCGATATCTATGGGTAGGCACGTTTTCTGCTTTTAAGGCTGTTTAATTAGTCCTTTCTGATTTGTCTCGCCCTTCTGGCAATGCATGCTTGACCTTGGCGTTGTGGCAGGTGATGGGAATAAAAGAAAGGGTTGCAAAAAGTGTGGTCGTGGTAAGTGGTTTGCAGTCTCGATCATCCCTTAGGTTTTGCAGCCCTGACTCCGAAACAGCGGGTGGAGATCTGCTTGAGCGCTGGCTTTTGGGATTTACCTCTCATGCTGCTCCAATTTGGGATTTCTGTCCCCCATGCTGTTTAAAGCATCAGGCTTAAAGATGAGCTAGGAGTAAAGGTGCAGATGTGGAGACCAAAACCTGTGCTTGGCTCTGCTTGAGTTGTTCTGGGGTTTGAGGAAACCCCAGAGCTTCTTCAGCTGTGAAACTGCTGCTGTAGGGCCCTTGTGCAGCGAGAGCTTTTGGAGGACTTTGGGAACCTGCGGTGAGGGGATAAGGTGCAAAAAGCCCTGGCATAACTGAGGGCAGGGCTCGCAGCCTGCAACTTAAGGCTAAGAGTTTTAGCGGCTCCAGGAACTGATCGCTGACCCAGTACAGTCGCTGTGCCTGCTCGATCCCAAACCTCGTGTAATGGCAGGCTCCTCGTAAGGTCTGTCCGGTCTAGGTCAACCTGAAGTTCAGAGTGAAACCCTGCCGAAGCTGTCCTGGGTCAGCTGCAGAGAGCTTTTATGGCTGTTAATACCTACTTAGTGACTGGAATTGGATCTTGTGTATAAAACCTCTCGTGGGGTTTCTACAGCTTCTGGTGTTTGGGATGTTGATTTGAACATCCACGCAACAGCCATGGCAGCAGAAAGAATGCCAGAAGTCAGTGCTGGAATGTTCATGTAGCCGACTGCCTGCTTATCTCCAGCAACTGATGCCGTATGGCAAGGTTTACAGGAGCACTTGTATCAGGTCTGAGAAGAATACAGTCCTCCTTGGTCTGGGGTTTTAGTGGGGTGGTTTGAGATGATGAAGTTGGTCTCAGAGGTCTGTGAGTGTCTGGGCTCTCCTCGGTAGGTAGCATAGGACCTGGAAGATTTTAAATAACTAGATGGGATCGGCACAGTTTGCTTTGAAGGCTGCGTGAGATGGAAAAGCTGTTTCCCATCAGTGTCCCTACAAATAGGGATTGCTGCAAGCTGGGATATGATAAATAAAGCTATGAGATGGAGCCGTGTGGCCGATGGTGGGTCAATGCAGAAAATTGGGTGTCTGAGTTAGAAAACCTGATGCTGTCTTCCGGAAATCTGAATAAAAGGAGCCTTGAGGATAACTCTCATAAAAGATTAAGCTGGGCCTGAAAACCTGTTAGTGTGGAAGAAGCAGCTCCCTGAGCTGCAGGTCTGCTGTGCAGTGCGTGGGCCAGCTGACGTTTTCACAGTCCTGGTGTCACCGCAGAGCACAGCAGGGTTTTTTTTGCCGCATGGAGCTGCAGGTCCCATCAAAAGAGGCAGGTTTGCAGGGGGAGGGGGTCCATGCTCTGGGTCGTAACACTTGTGCATGAGTTCGGTCTTCTAAAGAGACCGTCAAACCCTTTCGGAAGGGGGGGTATCGCTGCCTAAGTGCTGAGTAGTTAACAACGCAGGGACTTTGGGTGCTGACAGCCTGACTGTGCAGTCCTTGAAAGTGGTTTGGTTCCCCGAACTCAGGTCGTCTGGAAGCTTTAATGTGTTCTGCCAAATATTGTTTGTTTTTTTTTTTTTTTTCCAGATATCTATTGTTTTTCCTTGGGGAGAGAGATTAAGATGGAAAGGTGGGGAGCCTGCAAGTAGCCTCCACTCCACATCCCTGACATCTTGAGAGCACCTCTGTCCCGACACTCCTGGGGGAGGACTGTCCCCATGGGTGGGATTTCTAGGGACACAGTCCAAACCAAGGGTGCAGGGGCTGTGGGGTTTGTCTCCTGCTTCTCTAATGCTCGACCTTGCGTCCTGAACTCTCTGCTAGTATTGGGGTGAGAGGGTGCAGCATTAAAAGCCTTTATGTATTTATTGAAAGTGCGTCATTTGCTTTAGTAGCAGTACCGCAATCCATCCGGAGACTGCGGATGTTCAGGGACTTGATGGGGACGGCTTGTTTTTCCTCCGTTTGCCATGTGAAGGGAAGTGCGAGCACCCAGGCGGCCAGCTGTATGCTGGACTTATTTATGAACTTTAAATATTTTAGTATAAACCCCAGTGCTGCAGCGGATTTAGGAGATACTAGTTGCACAGCAGAATAGGGAACAGGAGAAAAGCCAAAATGCAGCGCTTGGCCCCCTGACATCTGTTCACGAGAGCTGTCCCCAGGCCGGGATGTGCCTTCGCAGGAGCAACGGTGATGGGTTGGAGTGGTGAATATGTTTATTTTTTGCAATGAAATGAACAGAAACCACATGACCATTGGTTTGGTTTTTCCGATGGTTTGGAAAAAATATTCCGAAGGATGTTGTCTTGGCGCAGTCATTTTGTGCAGGTAGGACCTCCTGGTGAGGGCATGTGTGGAGCTGGTGACCAAACTGCTCTGTCACTTAATAAATCGCGCTGGCAGGGTCCACTTAATTAGCAACTTCATGAAATCTCCCTTGGAGTTGATGTTGTCCAGCTGCTCTGCCCCTGGCCGGCACTCACTGGGAGGGTTCAGAAATCACCTCTCCTGTCTCTGAAGTGGAAGAAGTTTCTATTCCACTGTCTTTTCCTCTTGTACCCCTGTTCTTGTGTTTTTCCACCTGGTTCACCGTGCCTCTCAATCTCCATATTAATTAAATCTTTTCTTGCCTCATTGCTCTGATCATGAACCTGCAGGAGTTGGCATTTCCAAGGAGTCCTGGGGAAGTCACATCCCTTTAGTTGCAAGAGATGGCGGTGCTGATCTGCTCGGTGCGACAGCTACGCAACCGAGATCAAGCCCATCAGGAGCTCTTCAAGGACCTGTTCATTACTCTGTGGCTCTGGCCACATGTTTAATAAAAAATATTTTGGTCTCAGGCACCAGATTTTGTTGCATTAAAGATTGCAAAGCTCGGTTTCTGGGTTAGGGAGGGACTGAGCATCTTCTGCTCAGCACGGGCTGATCAGCTCCAGGGTCAATTCCACCCCCTGGGGCAGATGGAGAGCGGGTGGTCCCGGGTTTCCTTGAGGGCTGTGGGGCTGATAAAAGCACAAAAGCGGCTCCTTTCTCCCATTCCCTCTTTTCCTTTTGCATTTTTGCATTGCCTTTCCCCGAGGGCTCAGGCATTTTGTATGGTGAGGGCATTATCGCCTGGCAATACCTGGGGAGTAACTGCATCATGTGGATAACAGCCAGGTAGTCCTCAGAACGTACTAGAATTACTGATTTTGGGGGCAAAAATGGCTTAATTTGTTTAGTGCTTTAAGACTGTTCTGCCAGGTCCTACAGCACCTGTTACCCAAGCAATTATTTCGCTGCGCATTTATCATTACAGCTTATTCGTTAAGCAGAGGGAGCCTTGCCACTTCTTCCCTTAGTTTAATCCGTAGTCATATGTCAAAGACTTCTTTTCCTCCCCTTTCCAACTATGCCTTAAAAATAGAAATATAAATAACATAATTCCCTGTGGTAGCTGAAAAATGTCCTTTTTTTTTTTTAAGAGCAAGCCTGGTTCCCTGTGTCTGTCCCTGGGCATCGCGTGCTTCAACCTTGACCGCCCCAGGGGCTCTGCTGGTGCTCTGCTGCTTGCCTGAGCTTTGGGTTATCAAAATTGTGGTTTTTTTCTTTTCTAATTGTGACTAGGAAGCTAGTTTTGAGCTTGGTTTGGGGTTGGCTGGTGGCCTGTGGAGGGGTAGGACAGTGTTTTGGCCAGGAGAGCTTTTGAAGCGCTGGTGAGGAGGGGGATCACCGAGACCAACACCAAATTCCCTCTGAGGAAAGTGTTGGAATTGGAGCTGAAAGCACCATTTCTCCCTCTGCTTTCCAGAAGTCGCTTGCTCATGTGTATCTAATTTTGTTGCTATCAGAGATACGATGCAGAGGCTATAATTATGAATTTAATGCCTTCTTTTTCTGCTCTATTGAATGACATTAAAAATAGTTTGTTGGGTCTTTTAAGACAGCAGCTACAGTTTCTCTGTCACCTTTGCAGTGAATATATTTGAACTTAATATTTCATAATATTTTTCCCCGAGAGAGGCTGTTACATTTCTGGTCTCAGACAGCAATACTGGCTGATGGGCAGGAAGCTACAGTTGTACTGAATATCTCATTCATGCATAGCAGAAGAGATGTCTCGAATCCCTTGAGTTGTGGCAAGGAAAGACAGAAGTTTCGGAGAATGAGGAATAAAGTGTATATCTGGGATAAGAGGAATGCAAAGAGATGGTTCAATAACTGGTGTTCCCCATCACACAGATGATACCATTGCAGAAAAGTAGATTTTGAGACGACGCACGGCTTAATGTCGATTTATTCATTGCTTTTCAGGTTTGAAACATTTGAAGTGAACAGCTTTGAACAGTTTTGTATCAACTACGCCAACGAAAAGCTCCAGCAGCAGTTCAACTCGGTAAGGTCAGCTTGGAAATGTTCCATGAAACTTATCAGAAAATGTATCAAGGCTGGATTATTGTACGTCTGGCTTCTGCTTAATGGCACCTACCTGCAGCCTAGCCGGATCGCGTGGCCAGCGTGGATGTAGCCCTTGGGATATGATCTCTCCCGGGCAATGGTTGTGCTTTGCAATTGCACTAAATATTCATATCAAGTTGAAAATGTTGCTTGATAAGCTTGGTGCTGGAAGCAGGCTTGCAAATGGTTTATGCAAAGGTCTGTTCATGTAGATAGTTTGCCAGTTTTCTTTTGCGTAGTTTTAGTCTGAAACTGAGCTCAGCCTGGATGGTCTAGTGCCAAGTCCTGTTTTCTGATGTGCGACAGAGCATGGGTGGAGATCTGCCCGTGAAGTGTGCCTTAAACCTCTGTATTAAATAGCAAGATTGGACACACACCTCCTTTTTCACTTGAACATGCCTCACAAAAACCTGGGATTCTTCTCTTTTGAGAGACAAGTGCTTACCTGCACTGGAAATTAAACCAGAAAGGGGTCATCTTCTGCTTTTGTTGTAAGCAGGGAAAAGTTTGCTATTAGTTTCAGAATACGAGGGAAAAATCTTGTTAAATTAGAGCAGTTAAGTACTGCAGAGTAGCTTGGCACTTTGAAACAGTATCATATGCATGGACATGGGCATTTGCGGTATATCTAATGCATCACATCGCTGCTGCTAAAAATGAAAAATAAATTATGGATTGTATTCATATCTTAGTATGTCCAACTATCACTTCTGAAGCTTATAAATTCAAACTCTGAGATGACATGTTTGAAGAGGTTTTAAAAAGCTATCTTTGAAGAAAAAAGGGCATTTGAAAAACCATTTTTTAATGTGCTTAGAGTATCTCAGAAATAGCCAGAGACAATTTATCTGCATGGGTAGAGGTCTGAGATATTTCAGCCATGCAAAGATTTTTTTTTTTTTATTTTTTTTTTAAAGTAAGAATCTACAATTGAAATGTTCTGGAGTGGGTTAGGGGTGGCTGCTACTATCCCTTCTTGGACGATGGGTGCTCTTTGTGAAACTCTGCTGATGGCTGGGGGCACACGCGCTCAGCCCTGGCTGGGCTCCCAGCTCGTGAACCTGCTGTGGGTCACTAGTTTAATCAGCAGAGCACTAGAGGAGAAGAGGGATTTTTCCTCAGCCCAAGAGATATGTGTGTCATTGACATTTCAACATATGGCTCCCACCTAGATGCTGTGACAGCTTCAGTCATGTTCTAGTGAAAGTGATTTAAGGTCTTTTTTTCCCTTCCTGCCCTGTGGTTTCCTAGTGTAATGCTCGTATTTCCCTTGCTAGGAGCTAGATGGTAGAACCTGTACAAAGCTATATGTGAGGGAACCTGAAGCTGCTATGGCTTCTGTACGTGCCGAGGGAATACTCTAGTGGGAAGGAATGGGTGAACGGGAGAGGGGCTGGTGCTGTGCTGGCTGGGGTCATGGTCAGTAACTCTCTTGCTTTTCCACTCTCAGCACGTGTTTAAGCTGGAACAAGAAGAGTACATGAAGGAGGGAATCCCTTGGACTCTCATAGACTTCTACGATAACCAGCCCTGCATAGACCTCATAGAGGCGAAACTTGGTATCTTGGACCTGCTGGATGAAGAGTGCAAGGTAAAGAGGACCACCCGCCTTTTTGCTGGCATTTTGATGTTTATAAAAGGTTAAAGAATGGGCTTTAATCTGCGGTAGCTTGCAAGAGAGTAAACATCTGCTTTCACATCCATTGCTGGGGTGCTCGTGGCTAGGGTAGGCTGTTGGCATTTGCTTTGCTTTAGGACCATTCAAAACCTCCTTGGCAGATGTTTGCAACCAACTTGGGTGCCTGCTCTCACCGTGTATTGCCAGAGCTCATGTTTCTGACCTGGCTACGTGAAGAGATTGTCATCGCTTGTGACGTTTCCTTCAGTGTCATCCAGGAGCTGGAGTTCCCCCCTGTCTCAAGCCTTATTTCGTCCCGAGGAAATCCTGAGTCCTCTCACAATAACTATTTGGGGTGAAGTCAATTGCATTTAGTGTACAGACTTCAGATGCTGGAATTTGTGCTTCAGTGGCACATGGTATATAAAAAAAAATGTCTGGGAGGGTTTTCTGTTTGGTTAATCTTGCAGTGTCAAGGGATATCAGCCACATAACGAGGGTTTGCTGAAGTCGGTGCCAACCTCTGGCCGACTTCAGACAGGCCTGGAGTTCACACAGCTTTTGCGGAAGACTGAAATTGCCTGGCCCTTCGCCTTTGAGATAGAGCCAGGGATGACCTGTAGAAGCATCTTCAGTTGTGCAGGCTTCTTGTTTAGCCATTCCTCCAGCGTTCTTCTGTTGGTGTTTGGAATTGTCGTCTTTCAGCTTTTCTGAGCTTTGGGTTTGTGGTTGGTTGGTCTGGTTTGTTTTTTTTTTTTTTTTCTTTTTAAACCAAGCTTGCAATATTGGGAGAGTAGTCTGCTGTCTTTTATCATCTGTGTCTCATAACAGTCTAAATTAAATCTTGCTCGGAAGTTGAGTAGAAATGTTGGAACAGCAATCCTTCAGGAGGGTCCATAAGAAAGGCTGGAATGCTTGTTCAGTCATGAGTTATCAAACACATCTAGGAAAAAGAAATGGAAGATGAGAGATTTTTCTGGGAAGTTGTGATGCCTGTTTTGGCGGTCTTTGTGAAGAATAGGTGAAAAGTCCAGAGTCTTCAGGTACAGTGATCTCGGTAGGAGAGCTCAGTGTGATGCTGTGATGAGAAGGGCTCTTACACTGGGCAGAGCAGCTGGTATCTCTTCCAGTTCTGTTGTCCACACAGCAGTCACGATGAGGAAATACTGGAGAGAGTGTTACCAGATCAGGGCTGTAAAACACTGCAATATTGAGCATAAAGAAACTTGAGTGCTGCACGTAAGTGGTTGTAAGTGACAGCGGGAGAGTTTTTGGACCCTTTGACAGAAAACCACCCTAGCATGCCATGGCTAGAAGTTTAACAGATTCAACTATGAAATAAGGCTTTTTAAAGCTGAGAACAGCCTATCAGAAGGGGATGATGGCTGCCTTCCTGCTGGATGTGGCTGTCTTGTGGAGCCTCAGACTAGTTCTGCTGTGGTGTGGTCAATGAGTTGTCTTTGGGAAGAGCTTCTGTTGAGAGTTGGATCTGTTCAGTGCCAGGAAATGTCTTGCTGATTGTGGAAGGGCTTTGAGGGTTTTTGTTCGAGGGCAGGGAAGAGTGAGGCAAGGGGCAGTGGGAGAGGTGAAGCAGGGAAGGGCCCAAGGTGATGAGTAGGACATGATGAATCCTTGTTCGTTCTGTGGGATCCATCGGCATGGGACAGATGCAGCAGCCAAGGGCGGGAGTGTGACGTTGCATCAGAGGGAAAAGGTTTTGGATCCATTATTTAGGCTAGTGTCCCTGCTGGGATTTCAGGAGATGTAAGACCTGTCCTTGTCTGGGAGGGAGTTGACCTGTCAAGTGGCTCCTCTCCATGCGAGGGGGCTGTCCCAACCTGGACGTCCCACGAGCTCAGCCCTCATCTGGGATACAGACCCTCCAACTATCTCTTTGCAGTGAGCTGGACTTGGGGCTTTGCCCTTTTCGCTTTCAGTCTCAGGAAGACTCCTTAAAAATGAGAACAAATTAAACTTAATTCAGTGCCCTTAAAATAGCATCTTAGGCAGTGCTGGCTCAGAAGGAGGTCAGATTATTTGCTTGATATTCAGCACCATTTCATTTGGTCTCTGCCCTGTTAAGCCTGTTAAATTCTTCAGCCTCGAACCAGCTGCTGGACGTTGTGAGTACCACGAGGGAAGTTTCCCTCATCCCATATTGGTTGATAACGCCCTTTGCTCCTCTCTGGAGCACCTGGTACTGGTTGCTGCTGGTGACACTGCATTAAACTGAGAAACTTCTGTGCACCAGCAGTTATACTGGCAACTTTGCTGTAGATCTGCCTGGTACCACTTTATCCATCCGTGCTTTTTTTGACCGAAAAACTGAAACACGAGATCTGTTCCCCCCCACATCAAATGCCACTTGTCTGGGTATTTACCTGTCAGTGGGGAATGCTGTCATTAGTCACAGGCCCTTATTATGGGCCCTGTAATCGGCTCTTTTATAATAACCTGCAAGCGTTCTCCAGCTTTATGAAAATGTCAGCGAAGCCTGTCAACTGAAAGCACTGGTTTACAGATAGAAACTTTCACCCCTGCATCACCAGCAGCAGCGTTTCACTTCTCGGGGAGAGTCAGGCGCGGGACCACAATAGGGTAATTGCAAGTCATCTCGTTAGCACGTACAATGGCAAATAAATGTACTCTGGGACTTGACATGGCATCGAGGGGGTCCTGGCAACATAATGAAACATAAGTGCAAATGCGGAGGGTTTGTCGCTAGCGTTCTCGCTTCACAGTATGGATTTTTTAAAAAATCTTTAGTGTGAGGTTGGGGAGGAGGTGGTTGGTACATGCTGCAGCAGTTCAGCTAACGAAGGTCATAGACCTTTGACGTGTAGTGAAAGTCTTGTCATCGTTTAGAGAAGAACAGGACCAGACAGGGTTGAATTGGGAATCGGTAATGAAAGAGAGGGCACTCGGATCGAGACTGGGGTTTTAAGGACTAAACCTGTCTCATGAAGGCAAGTGACAAACCCCCTACGTTTGGGGGTTTTAAAACAGCTTTGAGGTCTTAAGAGGTGGAAGCTCTTGTAGAATTCTGAAGGTTGGAGGGGGCTTCTGGAGGTCATTTTGTGCAACTGCCAGTTACATCTCTGATCTGCCCAGGAAGCCTTGTAAGCTCCATGGGACTGTGACTTTATGCCTTCTGCTAAGTGACCTTGGAGTCCTGCAAGTGCCTCTTCCCTGTTCCCTGCACTGCAGTGTGACCTGCTTTTAGGATGTCTTGCTTTGGCTTAAAAAGATGACAGAGGGAACAGCAAGAGTTCATGTGCCATGCGCAGAAATGGCCTTGGCCAAAAACCAAGGCCACCGTGACAAGCACAATGTGGAAGCGCTGTAGGACAAACTGATGAGCCTGAAGAGGAGGGAAAGGGGAGAAGGGCATCCAGGAGAACCTCTCTGTCCATGAGCTGTGAAGTGTGGATGGAGTCACCGTGGGACCAAACGGTTGTGGTGGGAAATAGTCTGGGATAAGAGCAGAGCCCTTGAGGAGAGCGAGGAGACCAACATAGAGCCTGTTGGAAGAGATGGGCATTGAGGAGGGAGACTGTCTTCTGAAAATCCAGTTGTGGGAAGTTGTGAGGGCACATGGAAGATTGCTTGGATGTCTGGGATGGCTTTAGGGTATGGTTGGCCTTACTGTGGAAGGAATGACTTCAGTGGAATGGACAGCAGGCTTCCTAGGAAGGCGTTGGAGGGGACACATAAAGTGTAACTTCGGTGCTCTAGAGAGGAGGAGCTGGCTGGGGCTGATTTTTCAAGAGACTTAAATTATCCTCAGAGGAAATTGAAAACTCTCTAAGAAACGCATTCAAGTCTCTGTCAAAGCTGGATGAGATCTCCTGCTTTTCAGGCTGAAACTGCTTGCTCTGTGGGAGTGCCGCGTGTCTTCCATATGCTTCCCAAATGCCGCTTGTGAGTATAGTCGGAAAGTGCTGTGGATGTCCAGGTTTCTCTTTAAGGTGTCCTGCTGCCTGGTTGCTTGCTTGCTTTTGCCTGTGCTGTGGGAGCGGGAATGGAAAAATTAATGAACAAAAAAATTTCCATTAGCATGAAATGCATCTAAAAGGGTTTGATCAAGAACGGGCTGGTTGGGAGGGTTGATGTGTCGATCACGGCGTTGCTGTCCAAGATTTATTATGGATCTTAGTGAAATTCTTTCCGCTGAGGAGCAACGTGACCCTGAGGCTGCCAAAGGGGGATGTGTCCAACTAAACCCACGAGCTCCCTCATGGTCTCTTGTGGCTCTGTTTTGTGTTTTATGGCATGTTGCCATCATGTTATGCTGTTAGTGTGCCGAATGCATTTTCTAACGCTGTTCAAAAGATGCTCTTTAACCTTTCCTGAGTCCTCCTGTCAAGTGCTGGAAACACTGAAGTCTGCTTCTAGCAGACCTGTTTTCAATCCCACTTGTTTCTGTGCATCTCTGAACTTGGGTGTCTGTGCAAATGTGTTTTGCTTGTCTGGACTGGTTAGTTTTTTGAACATCAGAAATCAGCACGTCACCTTCCTGTGTTGCGCAGTCCTGTCCGGGGGGATTTGTGCTCCACGAGCAGATACACGGAGGCTGGACCTCTGGGCTCTCCTTTCGGGCAGGTCACCTAATCTGACGGCAGAATAACGTCGCCTGCGTCATCCTGTCAGCTTCTATGACTTTAAAGTCAGGCAGATAGCTTGCAGTGGAACGTGTCTCTGGGGCACGGAGAAAGCCCAGGCTCTTTTCAGGAGTGATGAGGAGAAAAGAAATAAAAATTTAAAAAGGTGCTACTGTGTTTTCAGAGGGTTGACTTTTAGATCACTAGGTTTGAGTGGACCTTTTGTTGCTTTTGTCCAGTGAATTGTCCTTCTGTTGGAGGTGATGGTGCAGCGAACCTCACCCTTTAGTCCTAAACATCTTCTTGACTGTCTGGTGGTCATGGTGGGTTCTTGACCCTGGGACGCTTCAATACAAAAGCTCTGGACTCGTGCTTGGGTGCTGACCCTGAGTCGGGTTTGGTTTTGGCTGCAGTAGCTCCTTGCAGCTCAGAGGACAGGGTATGGAGGTGATGGGAGGTGATGCTGGCCAGGATTATGCTGCCTGACTGATTTTATGGAGAGTGGGTGGAGGGATGATGAGGACAGATGAGCAGAAGTAGTGACCTTGTGAAATTACTGGTCTGAGCTTTCTCCTGTTTAGAGATTTCCGTAGAATACTTGCAAGCCAGTCAGTTTCCCTCTTCCCCATCCCCTAAAAAAGTCTTGCACTGATGAGATAGACTCTAAATAACTTTCTCAGTGGCTCCAAACTTTCAAGCCAAAAGCTGTTATAACAGTACGGATAATGGCCCCGTTAGTTTTTTATCTCCGGGACTTGGTCCCTATCAGGTGCTTCTCAGGCAACTAAAAATACCTGGGCTGCACAACGGTGAGCAGAGAGCGGCGCGGGTACGGCGAAACCCTCTTTCTGGGAGGCAGGAGCGATGCCTTTGAGGTTCAGCTCTGAGATAAGCAGTTTTTTTCAGCAAAGCGGATGACCTGAAAGAGAGCTGGTTCAGGAGATATCTGCTCCCTGCAGTGTCGGGTGGCTCAGGTGTCTGCAATGCTTCTGCTCTGCACCCGCAGCTCGGTCCTGAGCAGAAGAGACCTAATGATTGCTCCAGAGAGGGTGCTTTTTACATATAAATATGAAATATAATTGATGAAAAGAAACCCATCTGCATTTATATAACTCCATAGTTTAAACATGCGTGTCTATCTTGCATAAATTACAGATGTCTACAAATGCCTCTTAATATTTATATATAATCCGTATTTTTTCTGTGTGTATCCATACATGGCTGTGCTTACAACTGGAAAATATAAAATATTCCTGGGAATATCCTGCACTGAATTTAGCATCTTCTTCCATCTAACAGGGGTGGGCAGGAGCTGCTAGTCCCTCTGTCCGGAACCCTTCTGCTGTCTTTTAGCTTGCTGTCACAAAATCAAAGCTTTGGAAATCAGGGCAGTGTAAAGAAACATTCCTCATCTGCCTCAAGTTTTCCTTCTATGGTTTGCTGCCGCTGTTTCCTCTGTCGTTTTTCCTGTAAAGGTCTATGCAAAGACCTGGTGGATGATCCACAGCTTTCCTTGATACTGCACAATTGTTCTGTCATTTCTAGGCATCGAATTTTAAATATCACCTAACACTTTTCTTCTGACTCTTTTCTTCTTCAAACCTAAATAATCCAGTCAGACAATTGTTGTTAAAAATTTTTTGTGCGTGTGTGTCTGTGCAACCATTGCTGTCCTGTTGGCAGTGATGGAGGATCCACCAGCCCATGACTTTCCCATCCCTGCTGGACAAACCCCATCAGCCATGGTCCTCAGACCTGAAGTATAACAATTTCACCCCTTGTTTTCCTTTGGTTTTCAAGAATTTTGCTTTGTTTCGCTGGAAAAGTACAAAATAACAGCTATTTACACCTCTTTTGGGAAGCTTTGAGGGTTTTTAGGTGATTAGTAGAGAGGGACCTAACATCCAAAAAAAATGACTCTTTATGGAAATTGTGATCATGAGATTATCAGAAGTTACAATATTTTGTCATATGCTGCTATACAGCTGTATGGGCTTACAAAATAATAAATTTTTATTTTTTCCTCCTGATTTTGGCATTATATCGGTAAAACTACAGGTGTTGGTTAGGAAGGTAAGCCCAAGCTCTCTTTGTAGTTGCTGATTTATGAGAACTCTCCCATTCCCTTGCTGCACAGGCAGCGCTGTGAGGTGTTTTTTTTTTCAGTCATTGCAGTTATTTATGATTCTAAATCTTTTTTAGAATTTTCTGCCCCAGCCTACCAAAGCAGTATCTTGGGCAGCCCCTGATATCTTGGTGTGCCATGGCCGAATCCTTTCAAGGGCAGGCCCATGTTGGGCTTGTGCCCTGATTTTGGTGTAAATAGGATGCAGAAGGAGGGTTTGGCGTTCAGGAGATTGATGGCACAGGGGGTTGGATGCGTGGGAGAGGGAGACAGGTATCGTTTGGCTGCGGTAGGATGGGTGTGTGGGTCTGAAGTCCCAACCCTGCGTGCAGTTGGGGTTAATCCATCCTGTGTTTGGGATCCAAGCAACACCACCCCAAGCCCGCTGAGAGGCAGAGGTTTCTTAAGAATTATCATTTTATTATTATTTTAATATTTTAAAATTATTATTTTATTGTCATGATTAAAATTTTAAAAAACTTAGAACCTTTTGCTTGTTGTCTCAGGTGGCAATTTATGAAACTATTTGGTCACCAAAACCTGCATTAAAAAAGTAATGTTGGTGCCTGAGCAATTCATGTAATTTAAGTGCAAAAATAATTCTTGAATTAATTTTTTTTTCCTGCAAGACCTGTTCTGGCTGTTGGAGCAGAACCGACATTCAGGTGTTTTTCACTGGAAAGAATATTTTAGTGTGTTTATCAAAAATATACATGCAAATAAAATAACACGTGTTCCTAGAACTGGCGGGTGGACTTTTTCTCAAATATTCCTGTAGCCCATGCGGACTACAAGAAGCCCACAAGGAGGGTTCCTCTGAAGGCTCCCTGCACCTCCTCGCATGCCTGACCGTGACTTTTTGGTCCGTTTTCTCACTGTCCAGGTTCCCAAAGGCACCGACCAGAACTGGGCGCAGAAGCTGTACGACCGCCACGCCGGCAGCCAGCACTTCCAGAAGCCCCGCATGTCCAACACCTCCTTCATCGTCCTGCACTTCGCCGATAAGGTAACCAGGCACCCATTGCATGCGCTGGGACTTGAATGCAGAAATGGGAAATGCATGGAGGGAAAAGAAGAGCCGCTCGAAGGAGAATTAGTTTATAGCACCAGGGAGCCGCTTTTTGGTGATAGGATCCCTGGTTAGCAGTAATCTTGGTTGGGTGCTCTGATCTAGATCAGGTTGGAGAACTTCAGCCTCTGAACTATCGCGCTAAGCTTTAAATAGCCGTGCTTCCTAGAGCAGAGAAAAATCCTCTTTCTCAAAGCTGCAGCAAAATGAATTTCTATAAAGGCAGCTTGACTGAAACTATATTGGAAAAGGGACTTATTTTTGAGGAGGCAGGAGCTGGGAGTGTCACTGAGTCATGGTGGGGAGGAGCATGTGGGAGGTGACCCTGGGCTGGTCTCACCATTCTGATGGAGAAGATGCCAACTGTGGGACTCTTTAAGTCCTAGCGTTTGGTGCTGTAGGGTCTCCTCCACAGGCTCAAGCTTTGTTGAAACCCTTGTTAAAAAGGAAAATGTAGGGCTGATCTGGGGACATCTCCAAGGAGCCAGATGACACACGGGTGCTGCGATCCCGCTCAGGCGCTTCTCCTGACCGGGTTTGCCCTGGATGCAAGCGGCCTTTTTCATGGCAAAGGTTGATACTTGCCTTTCCTTAGGCTTGTGATTACCATAGAATCATTAAGGTTGGAAAAGACCTCTAAGATCATCAAGTCCAACCGTCACCCCCACACCACCATGCATGTGTATCCCTCACAAATTATATTCCTTTGCAAGCTTTCCCTTTTGTGGTCATTTTTTTCAGCCATCATCAGATGGAAAAGATAAAATGAGATTTTCATCTCTTCTCTCAAAAGTCTTCCTTTGTGCCTCGACCCTGTGCAGCAAGAGACCTACAAGACAAGAGACCTACAAAAGACATGGTCAGGAGATCTTTTGAGGTTTATTGATTAACTTTTCAAGGATTTCAGGAGTGAACAAACGAGCGTGTGGAGGGACTGATGATCCTTGAATTTCTACCCCTGATTTCCATGGAAGTGCGTCTGGGTCCCATGCGGAGCAGCTTAATGACTATGAAACACTTTGTGTTTGTGTTAAGAATTTTGCTTTCATTCAGATTCGCTTTCTTTGATAAAAAAGTGGTCTTTAAATTCCAGTTGGTCCCCTCTTTCTCCCTCTCAGGCTTTTCAGGTGAGCTCCAACAGTTGGAGTGTGGTGGGACACAGCACCTTGTCCCTGTGCAGTTAGGCTTTACACTCTGGGCTTCTTCCTTTGTCTCTTGCTAGGTGGAATACCAGAGCGAGGGATTTCTGGAGAAGAACAGGGACACCGTGTACGAGGAACAGATCAACATCCTGAAAGCCAGCAAGGTAAAAGCAGCGAGCTGGGGAGTGTGAGCTTCGTGCTTGTGTTACTGTGCTGTGTCGCAGCAGGTCATGTATGTGAAAGGGGTTGGAGGCAACTACGTGAACAGCAGCAAAAAAGGGAAATAAATGGGGTGTGGAGGAGGAAATAAGCAGGGAGAGGAGGGATGAGGCTGCTGAGGGCTATGGTTGCACCCAGGTGTGGATGTGCATGGTCCTCTGTTCTCCTCCACCCTGGTGTCAGTGTCCCGTTGAGGTGCATCAGAAAAATCCTTCTCAGACCTGTTGATCCTTTTGGGTTTTTTGTCGTCGAGAGACAAAATCGGGAACAGCCAGTTATGGGGCAGTTAATCCTGCTTAACTCGTGCTTGGAGCTCCCCACCCATCACCTGGCACCGCAGGTGTTCTCAAAAGCATGTGGAGCCATAGGTGATCCTGGGATTAAAAGCGCTGTAGTTCAAGTGCTGTGGGTAGTGCTGCTGACCCTACCACCCTTCTGTATGAAAATGGCTGTTCCCCTTAGCTGTAGCCATTGTACTTGGTCCTGCAACTTTTAATGACTTTAATAATTAGCATGCAAAAAATAGGGTTAGTATACAATGCTGGAGATCTAACGTGAACTCTGAGCTATTTCAGCTGCTGTAGAGCTATTTTACACTGCTGCCAATACGTAACATTGACAAATTAACCCATGTTGATGATCAAGCTTCCTTTTGCTCCTGTATTACAGGATATGTGCCATGTACCTTTCTTCTCCTGAGTATTGCAAAACCAATTTGTCAGCACCTTGTTGCATCAGTGCCAAGAGATGTGTCAACTCATTTTGAATACCAGGTCTTCTGGTAAAGAGCTTTTTGGCCCCTGGTGTTTAAAGTTTCTGTTAGTCCCGAGGGCTGTGAACTCGCTGGGCTGTTGGAAGCAGAAAAGCAGTAGCTGTGGGGCTCTGCAGGCTTCGGCATGGGTCGTGCCTGCAGTAAACGAGTGCTTGGTGAGTGGGCTTCAAGGTGGAGACTTCCCACTTATGTGTGTGAACTGAGCTGAATTTATACCAGCTCTTCTTCTCCATGAGCATCCATCTGCACTCCGGTGCATTGGGTTAAAAGTGTCAATGATGCAGACTTCTCGGACATTTCAAGTTCTTGTTTAAAACCAAAGCAAAAATGGCCCCCGCAACCCTGAGTCTTTCATTGTCAATTAATGAGTTGAGACTTTTCCTTGACCCTTCCAGGGACAGCTCTCTTATTAAGAAGGTAGCAGGAAAATCCAGCCTTGCAAAGTCTAACAGGCCATCCAGCAGCCAAAATCCAGACTGTGTGACTCTGGGACACCTTTGTTTCCAGCAGATCTCGTGTGTGGTGTAGGAAAGGAGTATATCTGCTTTTCTTCAAACCATTTCAAAGCCTCCCTCAGCACGGGCCAGCTTGTTAACATGCATTTACTTTTTTTGCATTGCAAATTTTGATTACCCACTGGATGTTGCAAGGAGATGTGTCACGTATCCAGATTTCTCCTCTTTGTGCCACCCTCCCTTGGGTTTACGACTGGATGTGACCTTCCAAATGCCACCCTAAATAAGGAACATGATGAGGAGAGAGGGAGGAAGTATTATTATTTTTAGGAGTATTTTAAGTAGGACTTGGTTCCTGGCAAAGTAAGAGATGAGAATGGGAAATCAATTGAGCGTTGTCAGTGGCTTGCCTTGCGTCTCAGCAAGGAATCCGTACAAAGATGGCGAAATGTGTGATATTCTCATTTATGGAGGTAGTTGCGAGGCTAGTAACTGTGAAGCTGAGCTTTAATAATGCCTAAATCAAGATCTCTGTGTGTTTGGGAAGCTCAGAGCTTTCCCAGGGTAAAACCAGGGCATGTTTAGAGCTTATTAGAAATGCCAGGTAACCTGAAGGAATAATTGATGCAGTGTGATGAATTATTTAGCCCGTGCTGAAGCTGCTGTTGGAGGTAGTGCTGCAGAACTGGCAGTGTCTGATGGGGAGTTCTGACTGACTTCTCCCCGTAGGTGCAGAGGAGAGCTGTAACTCACTGGACTGGTGTGTTGTACAGCAGTGGGGATGGTGCCACCTGCAACTCATTCCTTAAAAAAAGAAATTAGAGTGGTGAAATGGGTTTATTAGCAGCATCGCATCCTCTTCTCCCTTTCCTATATAGGGATTGTAATATAATATCATAACAGGCTGGGCTTCGGTTTAATAGCAAAGAAGCAAACCCTGATCCTTGCAAGTGGTTTGCCTGGCCTAAACCATGGAGTTTCTTAAGCCATTAATGTGTATGCCTCAGGACCAAAGATCTGGGCTTACCTGGCCTGCAAACTGAGCTAATACTCCTTGGGATCAGGCATCAAGACCTTGTGAATTCACTTTGGTGGCTCTCCAGGTGACCCCAACATCTGTGTTTGTGATCCAGCTTAAAACACTTGCAGGTGTGGTTGGCTCTGAGAATCTTTGGGTGATAGTTTGATCAGCTTCTGCCTTCGAGCTGTTTCTGTAGTGCCGTGGGAGCGGTGGCTGTTGTCAGGCTGTGACGATGACGTGCTGACCCGGGAGGAAGAGCAGCACTTCCTTCAGCGGGAACATCCTCATCCTCCTCCTGCAAAGCCTCCAGGTCCTGATCTTCTCCTCCTGCGTTCACTAATCCCGTTGGCCGGCAGGTTCAGTTATTCTGATTATTTTTTTTACCTCTCACTTGCCATATGCCCTCTGTGGGTACAAACAAATGATATTTTTTTTCTTTTGCTGTGAGAAGCAACCCGGTTTCTCTAGACCAAGAAGAGCAGCAGTGGCAGTGCTGAGTCTGCTGCTCAGTTGTGCTAATCTGACTAAAACTTAAATTTGTGCTGCAAAAGGCTGTGCCGTGAGGACTTTGTCCTGTACTCGGGATCAGCACTGTGTTACAGTATTCACTGCATTTCTCTTTGTGTTCCCACTTAGGCAATACGCAGGGCAAGGGGGAACGCTGTCAATTTAGCAAGGCAAGGACTTGAAACACCTCTCTGTCAGCAAGTGCATCGCTGATGAAGTGCTCCCACCAAGGCAGAATTGCCTTCTGCTAATTAGAATGCAGTTATTGCTGTCAACAAGATGGTGAAAGAGACTTTTTAAAGCAGCTAATTAGTTTTGTTAGCACTGGTCAGCTAAAACAGTTGTGAGTTGATGCCCTTTGAGTTAAGGGAACAGATCTGAATACTAATTAAAAGCACAGGGGCGTGCTGTTAGGATATTATATTCCAGTCCTCTAATTATGAATTATACACCAGTGGTTTTGACTCTGCCGGTTAGGAAGGAGGGATCTGTCCTTCTCGCTCAGCCCCCAGCATCCATGGACTAGATCCTGGGCTGCTACAGATGGTCCCAGTTACACCCAGTTTTGCTTTAAGCAAGCTGAAAGCTCACCTCTGATGTTCTTGTTAAGCATTTGTGCAGGAGCAAGCACTTGTGTAATTAATAGCAAGCAGACAGAGGGGTTGATGGCACTTGCAGCTATGTGTTGAGAAGATATTTTGAAACCTGAAATTACAGCCAGGGGTTTCACCGCATTGTCAAGCGCGAGGTGGTGAAGTGGAGCCTGTGCTGGATGTCTTCCAGCGTCGAGCATGTGCCACCCAAACATCCTGCGTTTGCAGGAGTCAAAGCACCCAAGCCTCATGTCAGCAGAGCACAACAGCTGTCAGGATGCCTTTTTTTGGGGTAGAGGGTCAGGCAAAGAAGGTGCGAGCTGTTATTCTGGTAGGAGTTGAGTGAGATGAAAAGCTGTGTGAGTATGAAGCAGATCCTTAGCAGGCGCTGTCCTGGAGCCTGTGAGCCATTTGCTAGCGTATTGCAAACAGTTTCCTTTCCACGGTGGTATTTAGGCTTCTGTGCTAGCAAGCTGAGCGAACTGCCTGCGGGACCGGGGCTGGAAATATCCCTGTCTCAGCCCAGGGATGTGGCAGAGTGCCAGGCAGCCCGTTAATGTCTCTCAACCCGTAAATCCCTGCACTCTTCTCAGGATCTTAATGGGAATGCAACAAAGCTCAGCTTTCGGAGGAGCCTGGCATGGAGGGAAGAGCCCTGTGCAGAGCACCGCTGCCTCATGTCGGTGTTCTCGCGTGGAGGTGTGGGGCTCGGCGTGCCATGGACGAGGAGAGCGTGATGCTGGTGCCCTTGCCCACGGATGCTTTAGGGCAGGCGCTGCTGGAGGTGTGCTTGTGGGGTGGCATCTCCCAGGCTTCAGCAGTGTCACCGGGCTGGAGCCCGGCTCAGCTTGGTGATGAGTGAAATGCCATCTAGTGACAGTGGATTTTCTTCAGCTGAACAATTTACTGTTTGAATGGAAGCGCTGCTGTAGTGGGAAGCTGTGTGGGTGCACAGCTGGAGTAGAGACGTGAAAATTTAACAGCCCTGTTAAACAGACCAGACTTTTTGTGACTTCCTCAGCATTCAAGTTCCCCAGCTTAAAGCAGATTTGAAGATCCTGCCCCTTAAAAAAAAAAAAAAGCATTAGCTGCATTTGCCAGCTCACCTGTTCTCCCATTTATGAAGCAGAGATGTTATTGCTGGCTTACTAGAAACCCCAGACTTCAGGGATCTGAGGAGTTAAATGTGGTGCTTTCAGGGCTGCAGAATGTCAGCCCTGCTGTTGCCTTGCTCGTTCACGCTGAAGTGCAGGTAATTAGTGAGGAAACACTGGTGTCCCTTAATTGTTCGGAAAAGCAGGGGTGCCTCTGGGGCCGTGGTGGGAGTGAGCTGCTGCGTGTCCTCGTGTGGAGACCTCGTTCCTGGGGCATGCGCTGTGCCAATGGCATCTTTGCTACCGTCAGGACTGGAAGAGTACCTTGAAACAAAGCCTGGGAACACAAGTCACCTCACGTTCGGGAGGTTTTATATCTTGGATGACACATCAGTGATGCAGCCTTGCATCTAGCCGTCCTCTTTTTTTCGCTTGTGTGATTTAATATGCACATTTCGAGGTCTGATGAACTACAAAACAGAACGGCCAATGGTCCTGCTGACGTGGTTTATGTAGGCAACACACACTGATTTCTTTTTATCGCCTGTGTTTTCCGTTCCTGGTTTAAGATGGGTAAAAAATGACCAGAGCAATGCAACTTGCATGGGTTCATTCAGCAAAGAGGCCAGAGGTGCTCAGGCATTGTCTTTCGTTTCAGTATCAAATGGTAGCAGACTTGTTCCAAGATGAGAAGGATGCTGCGCCCACCACTTCCATGGGAAAGGGAACATCCAAAATCAGCGTCCGTTCTGCCAGACCAGTGATCAAAGCTGCCAATAAGGAGCACAAGAAAACAGTGGGGCACCAGGTAACATATGATATGAGTGGGTCGATCAATGGCAGAGGAGCAGGGCAGGTGAATCCTGATAGATTTTTAGTTAAGATCTCATTTCTTCAGTTTGAAGCAGAGATGAATAAAAAGCTGTTGGGATGGGGCAAGTGAGGAGACCTTCCCATGGCCTGTGATGAGGATGGGAAGAGTTTGGCTGTTGCATTTTGGACACCTAGTAGTGTCTCTGGAAGAGCAGGCTCGAGTGGTCCTGAGTGGAAGGAGCTGAGACATGGTCTAGGGAGGGTGGAGGCCACTCTGGGATCCACTGAAATGTATGCCAATGTACTATGGTGTTCATAAATTGAAACAACTTCAGAAAAAGAGCAGGTTTCTCTCCCTGTGTGGGCAGTCAAGCAGTGCAACAGGGGCCCAGAGAGCTTGCGCTCTCTCAACCCTTGGAGATTTTTCAACACCCAACTGGGTAGAAGTCCTGAGCAAACGTTTTTTGCTCTTGTACCTCAACCCACCAGTGTCTTCTCTGAATTGCCTCTGCATGTGCTGGGCTGATGGGGAGGTTCAGGCTGTGTCACATCCAGAGGCTGGCACCGCAGGTGGCTTCTTGCAGCGCCTGCCAACTTGGGTAACACAGCACAGCAGCTTCGCCCCTCCTCAAAACGAGTGGTTTTGTCTTTCAGTTCCGCAACTCGCTGCATTTGCTCATGGAGACTCTGAACGCCACCACCCCGCACTACGTGCGTTGCATCAAGCCGAATGACGAGAAACTCGCCTTTAAGTAAGTGGGCTTTTGGAGAAGCAAATGTATTCAGCGTTACAGCCAAAGAGCGTGCTTTGGACTGTTCCTCGTGCTAAAGGCATCGCCCCTCTTGCGATGCTGTTGCCATGACTGGAAGGCTCCCTGTAGTTTGCTGGAGTCGCTTCTCTTGGGTTTCGTTATGTGGTTTTTGTGCCCCTGAAATGAAGACTAATGCAGGTCCTACTAATTCATAGACATGCTCTGCTAACACTGAGCATCCTTGCTTTGTGATAGTAGGGTCTTTGTACAATTTCATCTTAGAATTGCTTTGATTTAAATAGTACGAAACAGTGAAAAGTAGCAGAAAAAGAATTGAGGAAGTGGAGATTAGCGTGCGTGTAAAATTAATAAAAATGTCTTGGCACTTCCAAAATAAACATGGAAAAAGTAAAGCCATGACTTGTATCAACTTCAGGCAGGTTTCCAGGTGAGTGAACAGCTGAAGGAGAAAGCCAGTCTTGATCTTCCTCTGTGGTTCAGAGGTGTACGCAGGCTGTGAACGCTGCAAGCAAAGAGGTGTTAGCCTTGTTTGACCTCTTAGATAATGTGTTTGTACCTGATATGGATCCCTGTAACTCCAAAAAAGCTTGACCGTTAGTGTGCAGGGACCTCATAGACCTTGTGATGTCTTCTAAAGGCCCTTGCATGAACTGCGGGTGGTGACATTTTAGAAAGCAGGGTTAGAACAGTGACCCCTAAGCGGGGAGGCATTGCCCTCCAGCAGATCCAGTGCTGTCTGAGTGCTCCTGGTGAGCATGGTGCTGCTTCAGAGAGCAGAGTTGGCTCCGACAGCATCTTGCAAAGGTGGACGAAGCATCCGTAAGTAGGCTCACCCTTGGTCATGGTATGCTGGTGGCTATGTGCGTGCCAGAAGGCTTCACCAGCTTGGCTCTTCATCCCATGCAAACGGCAAAATGAAGGGTGTTAATGGTCAGAAGACATTCAGGAACTGGCTTATATTTAGCTTATTCATTAGATGATTCGTTAACAGTTCTGGAGAAGGCTGTGTTGACTGTCTGCGCTGGGACAGCAGTTTCTGTGGTCTGTTGTATCTATTTTATGCACCATTTTGTAGGTACTGGAGATGCTCAGGACCTAAATCTCTTGTTACCTGTTGCAGAGGCTGTCCATTGAAATGAAATTCAGGATTACACTTTTTTGTTTGACTGCTTTCTTTAGATAAAGCACAAAAGGATCTTCGAACTTTCTGTAGTGGAAGTGTGGTAGATGCTCTGCATGGTGAAATAGCTTCACCTTTCCAAAGGGCATTTCCAAGACTCCATGTCCCTACTTGGCTCTATTTTCAGCCCATCCATCTTCACCTCTTTGCCTTTAACTTTGCAATTCAGGTTTTTTTGTGGTGCTGAGAATGCAGTTAAAGTGGTCTTCTAAATGTGCAAGCTCCTGGTTGTCAAGGCACAGTAATTATCTAAATTAACTCAGTTGTGTGTCTAAGATGTGATCCTCCTAAATACCAGGAGGGTAATTCTGCTTGTGTCTGCTCACAGTCTGAGTGGTGACTTGGTCCGATGCGATGCTCCGCATCTGATGAATGTCAAAGATGTTAAAGCTTAGGATTCTGGGCACAAGCCAAAACAGACAGAAGAATGGTTCTGGAGGAGCAGCATGCAGGTGTCTGTCTGTCTGTCGGCAGCACTGCAGGAGTCACCATGGGCTGGAAACAACAGGAGGGTGCTTTGGGTTGGAGCGGTGGCGTTGCATCCCCATCTAAAGCCAGAAAGCACTGGTTCAAGGATCTTATACTGGGGGTTCTTCTGCAACAGAGTGTCTCCCTCCTTACCTGTCGTGGGTTGCTTAATTGAAATTGTGGCCTGGGCATCTTGGTCAATGCTGATCTTGCTGCCACCAGCTTGAGGAATTTGTATCCTTAGCATGGCTTGAATAAAGTCTGTTTGCTGATACGTAAGTCTCAGGTCTGGACAAAGCTGGAGAATCCTGGGATGGCTGTAAAGGAGTCTGCATTTCAGAGGCACTTGTGTTGAAAAATAGATGGTGCCAGGAGGCGTTAGTGAAAGGAGACATCAGTGGCACTGCCCCGGGTTAGCAATGTGTCTTGTAACATGGAGAACACTTAGTGTTATGTTTGTTGTTCAGTGAAAAAACACAGACCTTCTTCTGTTCCTAAAACATAACGTTTTTCAGCTCACAAGAACATTACGCTTTTGCTTGAAGGAGATGTTTAGCCTGGAGGAGAGAAGGGACCTAATAGCAGCCTTCCAGTACTTCCAGCAGCTACCAAGAGGACGAAGCCATGCTCTTCACAGCGCTGTGTGGTGGGAGCACGGGAGTCAGTGGCCACATTCAGACTGGAGATAAGGAAACGTTTGTGTTTTTTTTTTTCTCCATAAGGACAGTCTGTCAGTGGAGCTGGCTGCCCAGAGAGACTGTGCAACCTCCATCTTTGGAAGTTTTCAGCCCTCTATGGGTCTGCCTCTATATCTGCCTTGTCTTTTGAACATAGAAAGTTGGACTAGAGACCTCCTGAGGTCTCTTGCACCCCGTGTTACTCCCATTCCTACTTCACACCTCAGTGCAAATGTAAGTTTTGTTTCTTAGGAAGGTGAGGGATGTGGGACTTCCAGCCTGGAGGAAGCATTGGCACCATGCAGTGAGACTTGCTCCATCTGACTGCAGGCTGCGTCTGAGGTTGATCCCTCGTGGAGAAGACTTCAAAGAGAGAGGTGTGAGGGGAATGCCTGACTTCAGCTTGTACCTTTGACAGTTTTACTTCCAGATTCTGTTTCAGGCAGGGTTTGTGATCTCTTACTTGGGTTTCCAGGCCAAAGGCAAACCTGCTGGGTGGTTCTTCTTGCCACAGCAAGAAAAAGGAGTTCGTAATATGTGTTGTCCCACTTTTAAGCTCTTTATTTCAGCCTCAGCCCATAGCTGGAGTTTTTGCTAGAGAGGGTCCTGGCTTTCCACGCAGATAAATGGCTTCATTTCTGGTTACTGCATTTCACCCTCACCGAGTAGGACTCGGCCGCGTTGCAGAAAGTTCCCCTCGTGTACAACGTAGATTGCCCTGGGATCTTCTAGGGTTGAAGCTTCCCCGTCCATCTGCTGGTCCTGTTTATTATTTATTGTTATGGAAATTGTACCCTTGTGGATTCTTCCTTGAAGCGAGTGACAGCTAAGACTGATTTTCCACCCTGCATCGTGTTTGCAGTGTTGTAGTGAATAATGTGCTGTAGGCTTGACGGGTCCAGGGAATTTAAAAATGCACAAAGTAGCAGGGGAATATTTCTTGTGATGCTTTTGCGCAGCTGAGGCCAAGCAGAATTATTCATGCACTCTTGATCAGAAATACTTGGGGCTTTCAGGAAGGGACAGGCAGGTACCCAAGAAGCTTTTGGTTCTCACTCTTGTTCTGGAAACCTAACACAGCTATGGACATCTGCATCTATGGACATCTGCATCTGCTGAGTCCATGCTTGATCCAACGACCTCTTCAGGGCCCAGTGTCTTGAGCTGGAGTCTGGGAAGTCTCTGTGCATTCAGTGTCGAGGTGGAAGGAGGGAGAAGCCGTGGGGGATGCTGGTACCTGGACTCACTCTGTGCAAAGGTGAAAGTGGGTTCATGCCAGGAACCAGAGAGAGTAAAGCCTGAGTATTCATCTGAAAGTTGATATGAAGTTTTTTGGCACAAATTGCTGATGGAAGTGAGATGCCAGTGGTAAGGAGTAATGCCAGCTAAAAAGAGGAGGGCAGACAGCTGAGAGCAGAACTACCTTGAATTTCCATGTGACACCTACCAAAACTCTTACTTTGAAACATGAGCACCACTGTTCTTGGTAAACTTAGCGGCCTGCAAACCCATGGGACCTATTAATTACTCAGTTTTGGTATGGAATTTAATAAATCAGATTTATTTTGCTGTTGACTTGGATTTCTTTCTGGAAATAGGTTGTTGCCCTTCTAGCAGCAGGAATAATACTGGCAGCTTGTGGTGGGGGTAACCTGTTCCCACTTCATTGTAATTGTGTTGCTTTACATAGCTGCGTAGGTTATGGCTGTGGGTACTAATNGCAACAGATGGTCATCTTGTCCCCAGAGTACCGCTTGGCATTGGTAGTAGGGCCATGGTGAGGTCCATTGCACTTGAAAAGCACAATGTCTTGTGACAGGGAGAGAAGATGTGTGACTTCCGTGNAGCCTGTTCCCTGAAGCAGGGTGTGGGGTTTGTGCTTATTTGGGGTTATCCCGAGGTTTGCAAGGGAATGGCTATGGAGAAAAGCTGTCTGTGGATGTATGGGTTTCTTCAGCCCCCGTACTAATGATGGGAGCAGAGCTTTTTCCCACAAATCAGAAGCTAATTCCTGTCCCCAAAAGGCACTATGAAGCTGTTCCAGGCAATGCTACATTTTTCTTGCAGCATCGTGTACTGATGGGTGTAAAGGACTGAGTTCCCTACCATGCACTGTGTGTATCAGCAGGTTCAAAATTAGAGATATGGCAAAGGAAAATTAGAGAGATTGCAAAGGATGCCACCATAAACATTCTCCTGGATGCTTTAAATTGATGATGTGGGTTCCTTCTCACCGTGTTAATATCTATCCTAAATATAATTGCAGATTTGATCCGAAGAGAGCGGTGCAGCAGCTGAGAGCTTGCGGAGTGCTGGAGACCATCCGCATCAGTGCAGCTGGCTTCCCGTCCAGGTACTGTGCTGGCAATTGGCCGTGGCGTTGTGCTGCTGGCATGTGTTACTCAGCGCGTTCATTAGCTGGGGCGAGGGAGGGAGAGAAAACACCAGTGTTTTCAGGACAAACAGGATTTATTTAGGTTGGTTTACATCCAGGATATATTTTACCCTTTTTATTATGATCTTTTTTTTCATTTTTGAAAATTCCCGTTGGTTCCTGCTTTCCTCAAATCTGAGATTCGTTATCAAGCAATGAGCTGCAAAGCGAGGCTGTCGGAGAGTGCCTTGTGTTGTGTCCAAGCACTTCAGCTGGTCCTTTCAGTTTGGTCTTGAGAAATAATTTGATGTGACGAAGTCTCTGAAAGTGCTGGTGCGTGGCAGTTCAATGAATCCAGCTTTGATCCCATACGGAGGTGGACAAAATAACGGCTCTGTATCCTCTGCATCCAGCTTGCCTGGGAGCAAGCGTTGCCCTAGAGGACTTCTTGCCTGAAGCTCCCCATACTGAAGCTCCTTGCACTGTACAGTTTGCTATCCTTTTTTTTGTTTTTTTCCCCTGTCTTTGGACACCTGCTGCAATAGTAATTTCAGCCAAAAGGTTTTTGATTAGACTTGCAGAGAAAGAAAATAAGGGTTGTAAATTATTACTGCGGACTTTCACGCCACCCATGCAAAGCATACTGGGCTTCGAACTCGTGCATCTTAAAAAGGAAAGGTTATGAGTGGTGTGGCTCTTGCTGATTGCACTGAAAAAAATTCAAAAGAGGTTTTTAGGCCCTAATAAATCAGAAAACATAAACTATAAATAGGCCCTGAAGATGACAAGGGCAAATAATTCTAAAAATGCATCAATTGTGTTTTAGTGCCAAGCAGCTTTGCGTTAATGTCAGCATAGCCATCAGCCTTTTTGTATGGAACAAAGGGGTTATAAATACACTCAGTGAGGAGTTGGCTAAGCGTGATGCTGAACGCCATGCGAAACTCCCTGTCCCGGTTTTTGGGGAGGAGCGTGCTTCCTCGCCAGTTACTCTAATCTTCTGCAAAGCTGCAAAGAGCCTCTGACAACTGATGGCGAGTTCTGCGCGTTGGCTTGAGGTGGCTTTGCTGCACCTAACCCATGTGAAACCTCCATGGACGGGGAAAAGCTGGTGATGGGGGTCTTCCTGGCTGGCTGAGCTCAACTCCTTAAGTAGGAAAAAAGGGAAAAAAAGAAAAAAAGGTGCATGGAAAGCAATTTCTTTCTCTCCTCTGCCAGCGTGGGAGGGTGGCAGAGAGGTGGGTGGAGATTGAGGTCCTCCTGCTGGGGGTCTGGGCCTGTTAGAAGACCCAGCATCACCTTTGGCTCCCATCTCTCAAGCCTTCAAGGCCTTTGTGGAAGTAGCTAATAAAAAGTTGCTCCTAAATTACAGGATTGCTAAACCACAGGGGAAAATTAAAAACTAGCCCACGGGCTGGGTCTTTCATGATCTTTTTGGTTAAAGTAGCTCCAGGGCCAAATCCCCCTGTCTGTCCTCTTGCAGTGAAAGCCCTGCAGCAGTGAAACAGCCATGGTTTCATATGGAAAAGGCCACAGAAAGGCAGTTTTATGCTCACTAAGCAAGTAGTCGTGCTCCTGACTCTGCAGCTGGGTCTTGGGGGAGGTTTCGGGAGCTCTGACTTGTAGGTTGTCCATGGGTTTTGCTACTGGTCTTAGCATAGCTGCAGGGATACCCTGTTCCTCGCCGTTCATAATCTTCCTAAAAACTTGTACCATTTTTCCATCTCTGCTCACTTAATTCTGCAGTTTAGACCCTACAGCACTAAAATCGATGAATAACTGGTAAATGGGGAGGGGGAACAGAGAGCAGATACTATGGCAGCACCTGGAGACCAGCCAAGATCTATTTACGGCAAATAATTGACTGGTGTGAAGACCGTTCCATCCTGAAAAACCTCAAAAGCGATGCTTTCAGCTCTGCTTGTGTGCTTTTGGCTATGAGGTCTTTTTTCCCAGGACACTAAGAATACAAAGCTCTTCCATCGCTGCAGCTTATCAGCTCTTGTTCTTCCTCCGGGGGAGGCAGGGGGGGGAAGGGTGCAAATAGCTGTTTCAGCCTTTCAGAATGACTTTCTCTAGTTCAGCGTTTGGGATGCTTCAAGGACAGATTTTTGTTTATTTTAGTGTTTCTAGAAGATATTTGTATACAGCAGCAAGTCTGCATGAAATAGGAGACTTGCTTTGGGTTTTTGGTAATTCTTCACCCTCCTTGGTTAGAAAATTCTAATCTTGAAAAGCCAGACCTGGGAATTGGGCAACATCGCTGAAAGATTGTGAATAATTTGTGTATCTGAACTGGCTTTAGAAGCCAGCTTGGCAAAAGCTGCTTCCGCGTGATCTTATTTTGTGGGAAACATTATAGAAGTTTTATTTCCTTCTGAGTTTTTACGTGCATGAGGTCAGTCTCAGTTTTTATCACAGCATCATCGTATTTCTTTATATTTTGAGAGAATTCGGTTTGTAATGGTTGATTAAGGAACATATAAAAAGGAGAATTGTCACTGTAGGTTTAAACCTTCTCTGAAGGCTATAAATTTAAACCACTTAAAGGAATAATGGAATACTTGATCTTTGAGTTTTGTTTCACTTGAGTGTAAGCAATTTACTGTTGGAGCAAGAGGGGATTTTCAAAATGTTTTTTCTCTCTTTCTCTGTTTTATACAGAAACAGGAAATTTTTTTTTTTTAATCCTGTCGTATTTAGATCTGAGTATTTTCTAGCATATTGTTGCAAGAGTGACTTCTGTGAGTGTGGCTTTGGGTCAGAGATTTGTGGGTGAATCCACCTTCTGCTGTTATTTCATGCTGCTCCATTGTGGTTACTTTATAGGTTGAGGAATTGAATGCTTTAAGGCTTCGATAATTTCTATACCTACTTCCTTTAAGAAAAAAATAAAGAAGTTTTAATATATTTTTTAGTGTTCTTAAGCCCATGTAAGACATGATATATTCCCAGCCTTGTGCTCCCTGCTTTGGGTGTGCTTGGTTTTATTTTATCATTGCCATGGCACGCTGCACTCTGCAGCTATTTCAAGTAAATTGAAAATGTATCATTTGGTTTGAAACGTTACACAGCAGTTAAGAAATGCGTTTGTTAGTATGTATGTAAATGACTGTGATGAATGGACTGTCTTGGATGTGTAGATAGTAAATCTATCATCAGCTTCCATGGGTAAAGCGTGGAAGATGTGTCTGTACTATAAAACCATTTGTCTTTTTTATAGAAACTGCCTACATAGAGATTAGTCTGTAGAGAATTAATTGGTGCAGATCTCCATTAATAACAAAATACTCTTTGAAACAAGTTTTAAAATTGCATTTTGTCAAAACTCTACAACTTTCTTCATGCTGGTTTTCATGGATTCCAGTCAGAGGTACAATGACCGTGGTCTCTCATCGTGCCATCACTCTGAATAACGTTGTCATTGCAGTCTCTGAAATACTCTTATGTTAGTTATGTATGAAATTTTAAGTATTTTTGGCATCTGGCTGCTGCCTCTGGTTGCTGGACCTGACTGTCCGATGCAGCATCTTTGTATCAATTCAGTATAAAATCACAGCTGCTAAACTCTATAAACATTAAACATTCATAATTGAAATGTATCGTGGGCATCCTTGGATGGAAAATATCTTTTTTTTTTTTTATAATGTGCCTTTAGCTGTCTTGCTGTCATTTCATGGAAACCAAATCTATAAATGACTTTGGCTACCAGCAGTTCTGTTTGCCCACTCCCCCTGCTCCCAACAAAGGTGTACTACGTAAACAGAGGGTTTATTTCCCCTCATTCTGCTCTTTGAGGATATTCCAGGTAATTTCAAGCTATGCCAGCCTGCATGTTTTAGAGCTAATTGAAAGGCAAATTTCTTCTGCAGCAGTAAACGAGGCAAGAGAAATTTTCTTCCTGAGCTGCAGTTTCTCAATTAATTTCATGTCCAGTCTTGGCTCAAATATACAACCTGTGTGCCCCCAAACAGACTTTGGCTCTTATAGAAAGATCGATACAGTCCAGCTCCTTACTTCTTAAAATATTTGATCCCCTCAGAAGCCGGTAACGCATGGGGCTGGCAGGATTTCTCACACGAAGCCGGGCGTGCTCAGCGCACGGTCACTGCGGTGGTGTTGGGTGATGGAGAGGGGATGAATTTATTTACCCTTAATGGAAAGATTTTGCATTCAGTAATTTTAGGCCCCCGAAATAAACCATTTTATGGTCAAGTCATAAAAGATTCAAGCTCTTATACTCCTTCTTTTCAGCTCTTCATTCAGTGCCGCTGAAATAATATTGCTGTAATCACCCTGAAACAATAGGTTGGAGATATTTTGGGCGGTTGCTGACTGCTTGGAGAGATGCTTTTCAGAGGCTTGCTCAAGAGTCGGAATTTCACCCCCAGTTTCTCACATGAGCCCTCCCTTTAATTGCGAGGTTGTGATAAATCCAGCTGGCTCTTGGATTCATCGCCTCGTGATTTCGGGTAGGAACAGCCCCTTTGCTTTGCGGTTGGTTGTAGTTTTGTGTAAAGCATCCAAATCTTGTTTTTTAAACCACAGATACAAAGCTTAAGCTGTGGCATGTGTTTTGGCTTATTCCCTCTGTCTAATTCCTGTAGGTAACCAAGAAATTGCTGGGTTGACCAAGTCTCCTGCTACTGGCCAAGCCCTCGAGCATCCTCCTTGCTGCTCAAGCCTGAGGAGGTTTTTTTGATCAGCATAAGTTATTTTCCTGTGCCCTTCGATTCCTTTTATTGTCTTTTCCCTTTAATGACTTGTACTGACTTCAAAGCAAAATTTTGATGTTCGAGGTTGGTGGAGCCTGATCTCAGCCCTGAGATAATAGTTTTGGGTTTTTTTTCCTTGGGAAAGTTTGAGTAATATCTGTCAAATACTTCTGCTTCCTTCTTCATCCTTCTTAGCTGTGCTGGTACAAAAATCCTCCTAGTTTCAGCTCTTCGCCTACACCACCTGTCTGGATTTTACAATATGGAACTGTATTTATTTAGCAGTCCTTGGTGGTTTCCAGCTCCTATCAATGAGGTGTGCCCGTGCTTTGTGTGGCAGCATCCCAAAAACCCCGAGGTCTGCTTTTAATTTCATACCTTGTGAACAAGTTGAACCTTCCCATAATCAATCTTGACCTGATAGGCTGCAGGGTAAGGTGGGACATCTTCCATCTCATGCCGGGAATCGCTTTGCAGTCTAGCAGGAGGGAAGTCAGTCTTCTCTTTTCTGCTGAAGATGCAGATGTTAAACCTAAAAAAAAAAAAACACATGTGCAGAAGAATGGAAAAAAAAAAATAAAATGTGTGTACACCAAAGCACTGAGCTTCAGCATTTCTCCCTTGTAGGACTGAGGGATCATAGAATCATACAATAGAATCGAAGAATGGTAGGGGTTGGAAGGGACCTTGAAGATCATCTGGTTCCAACCACCCTGCCATCAGCAGGGACATCTTCCACCAACCCAGGCTGCTCAGAGCTCCATCCAACCTGGCCTTGAACCCTGCCAGGGAGGGGGCAGGCACAGCTTCTCTGGGCAACCTGGGCCAGGGCCTCACCATCCTCATGGGGAAGAGTTTCTTCCTAATATCTCATCTCAATCTGCCCTCTTTGAGTTTAGAGCCGTTCAGCAAGGCCAAGTGCAGGGTCCTGCACATGGGTCAGGGCAATCCCACACACAAGTATAGGCTGGGTGGAGAGTGGCTCGAGAGCAGCCCTGAGGAGAAGGACTTGGGGGTACTGGTGGATGAGAAGCTCAACATGAGCCGTCAATGTGCGCTTGCAGCCCAGAAAGCCAACCATGTCCTGGGCTGCATCAAGAGCAGCGTGGCCAGCAGGGCGAGGGAGGGGATTCTGCCCCTTGACTCCGCTCTCCTGAGACCCCACCTGGAGTCCTGCATCCAGCTCTGGAGCCCCCAACACAAGAAGGACATGGATGTGTTGGAGTGGGGCCTGAGGACGCCATGAAGATGATCTGAGGGCTGGAGCACCTCTCCTACGAGGGCAGGCTGAGGGAGCTGGGGCTGTTCAGCCTGGAGAAGAGAAGGCTCCGGGGTGACCTTAAAGCAGCTGCCAGTGCCTGAAGGGGCCAACAGGAAGGATGGAGAGGAGCTTTTCACAAGGGATCACGTTGTTTATCTCAAAGCATGTAGTTGTAAGGTAATTTTATACTGCTTTGGACCTGAAGTGGTTTAACTGGGCATGTTACATTAAACCCAAGTGCTTGAATTGTTCCTTTCTCTTGGGAGAATCGTGTTGCAGCACCTATGAACCCCTGCAGCTTTCTTTTACTCCTTAACTGGGACTGCAAATATTGTGATGGAGCTCCTGATGAATCAGCTGAGCCCCAGCGTGGCAGAGCTTTTGTCTTCATATTCTGTGGACAACAATACAAGGAATTGTGATCCCAGGGCTGTCACCTCCTGTTAAACCAGCAAGGGTGGGGGGAGTGGCCTCGCTGCAGTGAGGATGAGCTCATGGTTTGCTGTGGAGGTGCTTTTGGCCGTGAACCTCCAGGAGATGTGGGTAGAGGGCTACAGATGCTACCAGCCCAGCGAAACACCCCGGCAGCAATCAGCGAGCGTATTCCCTGCCACTTCCAATGACTCTTGTGACACCTAATCCCAAAATGTGAGTTAAGCTGTTTATGGTGAAGCCGGACTGAGGTGGAAACAAGTAGAAAATTTGGTTTTTACCACCAACAGGCTCTGAAGATAGCTCCTTTCTACGGTGATTTATGGACTATTTTTAAGTAATTTCTGCAGGTATCTGACTCTTGATCTGCGGGATTTCTGTCTCGGTGCGGGAAGATGATGGATTTTGCTGCTTTCTGCCCAGCTTGGACCTGCGCCTGTGGTTACACGTGTCACCTCTTTGCCGTCTGCTCTTTGCTGATGGAGCCTGGGTGGCACCTGCAGAGAATGATTTCTCCCTCCAAACAGCAGCAGTTAATAATATCAGCCCCTAAAGGGACTCTGGCAGGTTAATGGGAATGTTCCCTCCTTCTCTTTTCCCCCACCAAGGTCTCCCTGGCCTGAGCAATGCCTGAGCCAGGCAGGAGGTCCCCAGCATCGCGTGCTTGGCTGCATGCCTGGGGCACTGCCTGTTTGGCCTCTCCTATTGCGTTTGATTTGGAGCCTCGTAAAGCCGCAGATGTGCTTAAAATGAGAACGGGTTTTATTTACGTGAAGCAAAAGGATTAAGGTGCAGGTACAAAACAGGAAGTGGAATTAAAAATGAAGATTTCTGGAAAGCAGAGAGAAAGCAAGTTTAAGCTTAAACCCTGCATGACACAAACCCGTAGTCTTGCATAATCCTGCTGTTCAGTTGTGCTGTACTTCAGCCCAGAGAGAGCTCCCTGTAGCAGGTATTTTATTTTATTTTTTTTTTAGTGATAATCCAGTAATTTTAGTCATTTGAGGAGGGCAGTCTTGGCCCTACTAGGCCAAGGTAGATAAGGATGAAATAATCACTAAACCTGGATACTCCGGAGCTACTCTGAGCAATCTGAGCACAGGAAATCTTCTGATCACAGTTTCCTTCTTGCTTCTGTCTCCAGGAGCCCTCCATTCTACATTTTGCTTCAGATGCAGTGCTGAGGATTCTCTCTAGTTTGTGCCATTCCCATATTCTTTGCGAAAGGTGTCCTGGGTGCAGTGTGGCCATGCAGGAATAGCGTGGCACTTCCCAGTCCTTAGCAGTCTCTCTTTTTTTTTTTTTTTTTTTTTTTTTTTTTTT
>Ga0065711_1029132_pt1 | contig 37481 bp, 22 predicted proteins | sample Hoacrofraction12_FD_59098 | JGI IMG/M metagenome (GOLD analysis project Ga0065711, IMG submission 59098) | Hoatzin crop microbial communities from Cojedes, Venezuela - Epithelial fraction 12 v2 (version 2) | ecosystem: Host-associated > Birds > Digestive system > Esophagus > Crop | place...
AAGCCCAGCTCCCTCAGCCTCTCCTCGGAGGAGAGATGCTCCAGTCCCCTCATCATCCTCGTAGCCCTCCGCTGGACTCTCTCCAGTAGCTCCTCATCTTTCTTGAACTGGGGAGGCCCAGAACTGGACAGAGTACTCCAGATGAGGCCTCACTAGGGCAGAGTAGAGGGGGAGGAGAACCTCCCTCGACCTGCTGGCCACACTCCTCTTTATGCACCCCAGGATGCCATTGGCCTTCTTGGCAGCCAGGGCACACTGCTGGCTCATGGTCAACCTGTCGTCCACCAGGACACCCAGGTCCCTCTCCACACAGCTGCTCTCCAGCAGCCAGAAGAATAAGCCATGTAATTTATAGCAAAGCTACCAATTCGAATGTATCACGGTCAACAGATGGCAGATAGAAATACAATTTGAACAACTTTGATGATGAGTCACATTCAGTTCTGGCACATATGTTCATCACAGCACACCAATCCTGGGTAAAACCTTTTCCCTTTTCTGATGGCACAGCAACAAGATGTATAAAAAACAAATGAAAAGAACTTGAGGGTATCACCCAAAGTGGCACAAGGAGGTGGCATCCATGGAAGGAGAGGAACTGCTAAGAGACTAGCAGGATTGTTAGGGGAGGCAGAGATACGAAGGGGTTGTCTGAATATTACTCTTTGTTCTAGCCTCCATGTTAGAAATAGCTTTCATCTGAGGGGAAGAAGGGAACCCAGTAGTGGAAAGACATTATTATGAGAAAGTTCAGGCTGCATGGCAGGAAGAGAGGAAAAAGTGACTGCGTTTCTGCTTCATTTCATGGATACAATGATGACTCACTTATGAGCAATCTTTGTTCTCTCAAAGTTTAGCTTTCCAGAAGTAATATCCTACTACTAAAATGCAATTAATTCTTGTGAAATACATCTGGGTGACAAAAAATCAGAATAAATGGCAGCTTTCTCACGTACCTCACAAGTATGTCCATCTGTATTTAGGTTAACAAATGAAAGTTGTGCTTTTTCTGTGTTCCCATTGCCTATCCAGACTCCTGCTTTCTTGCAGTTTTGACTGGCAGCTACCATGCACTCTGCTGTGGATGTGCTGGGTATTGAAACATACCTCATCAAACAGATAAGCTCTGCAGAATTCAGGATCTCATAAACCTACAAAGAAAGCCACAGCACGCACATGGTAATAACAATGGCTTGCACAGTGATGAATAAATAACAAGCAACGGATAACCATGTTCTATGGAATACGGACACAGTATCTCAGAAGGTCTGCTCACCGGTATTACCACCATTAATGAGCAGTCTGTACACTGAGCACATTTACATTGACCCTTATTTTTCTGTTAAAATTCCAGGAAGTCAATGGGGTTGAGGCACGTTTGAAAACTTCACCCATTTCAAAGAGCAATGTGATGTGGGACAACAGATGGCAGGTTTCAGATCCACACTGCCGTTCCTCCTCTCACATGCATGAACTGTTTGGGCTAACCACACTGATACTATACAACAAAGTCCCTTTCGCACAGCTCTAGCAAAGACCATGAAGCAATCCGAATCCTGTTTCGCTACGATCACTAAACAGCAACACAGGGAAAAACAGCAGGCTAGAACAAATGGTTGGTAGACTTCAACAGAACAGTTAATCTTGGATGGCAAGAGCAGGCATTATTCCATGGCCTTTTCAGTTCCAGAAAAGAAGAACAGAAAAACCCCCATGCCTCTTAGTAACTTACATGTCCCACTCCTTTTTAGAAAGCACAACAACTTCATGGTATCATCTACCACAAAAATACAAATAAATACACTGAGTAATACCTGGGAAGACGTTGGTCGTTCCTGAGGGTTTTCTTTCAAACACTTTTTAATTAAATTTTCAACTTCAGGCCAGGGGGCACATCCATATTCTTTGACAGGATCTAAAATGTAAAATTAGCTAACTTTTACCGGCCTTTACCATAGTTCAGAAATGAGAGTTCTGAATAACTTTCTTCTTATTTATAAGAATTCATCTAACTTTTTACAGAGCTGCTCTAAGAATATCATACTCTTAGGTAAAATGTCAGCATGAACAGCTTGGAATTGCTCATCTGCCATTAAATGCTAGAACATGAATTGCTAGAGCTAGAATCCTTTTCATTAAAAGCAGTTAAAGCAAATGGATTTTGCTTGAACTTTTTTTTGTCTCTATACCCGGACTGAATCACAGGTATGTATGAGTTGCGTTTTGATTAATGCTGACCATTCAAGGGCGTGTTATTTCAGTCTGCAGTCTTCAATTCCTGAGAACATTTTTCTCCACATTTATTCTTCTGTGTTCGGGCAGAGTATATGGAATACAGATGAACTTCCAATAAAATGTACAGCAATTTAGATAAAAAACTGCATATAGTATTTATGAGATACGAAAGTTTAAATTCCCACTCAGTGCTTTGAATATGTATCTTACAACTACAGATGCTGACCTCTCTAAGAACAAATCACTTGTGAATAATGGTGCCTGTATTGCTTTTCCTTTTAGTTCATCATAATCCACAGCAGATATTCCAGTCCTACATTAGACAGAGGTAACATTAATGATAAACACCTGAAGAGGAACATCTCCCGTTCAGCAAATGACAGGCACTGTTTACTTGTGAGCTCAGCCAGCTCCTTTTTTGGTGCAAATATATAAATGATGAGCACATGCACAGATGGAACTATACTATCTGCAGAAACTAATACTTCTGATTATTTCATAGGTCTCATAATACAGAAAACAGCCAAATGGACAGCTGCACTCAAGAGATACTTCGTAATCCGTTCTTGGGATGGCTTCTTTAGTGAGGGGGTTTAAACTGTCTGAGCTATGAATTGGACTATTCTCCTGAAGGAGTAGAAAATGTATGAACTCTCTGTCTCTCCTAATGGAGAAGCAATGCCACTTTAAGCAGTACAGTTGCTGCCCTTTCCTAGATGGAGTGACTTTTCAGTCTTAAAGAATATTTCAGCAGTATATTCGCTATCCCAGGGCAATAAATAAGGATGCCACACATTAAGCTTGTTGCACTACAAAAATTCAATAGCTCTTCACACAGAAGTTGCCAAACGCTGGGTTACATTGTCCAGCTGACTACATCACATCCAGCCTGATAGCCTGTTTAATCTCCCTTCCAGCAGCCAACAACTAGGTATTGTAATGCAGATGGAATATGAAGAACGTCAAGTAGCTAGGCAGGGACTGCACACTCTTGACATGTTAAAAGGGAATTCCTATTTAAAACCTTTAGGGGTGGCTGCCCTTTTAAGGTAGTGGCATTTTTTTTTTTTTGTAATAGATTTCAAGGTTTTTTTACAAGATTTTAAGATATGCAGCTTCTCAGTAATGGATTTTTTAATGTAAGAAGTGGAATGGTGTTTATCTTAGTGCACGGTATGCATTAATCACAGTAATATGGAAGGGTCAAGTCCAGACATGGTACTAGAAGATACCTCAAGCAGCATCCATTTTAGCTAGGTCTGGACAAAGTCCCAAGTATACAAAACCTCTATTTCTTTATAAAGTGAACCAGCTAGATCCCTTGAAATTGCAATGAAATTATAACCAACATAATGTTGAATAGATACTTATTTCTCACTATGTCAAGACCATGATGAAATAGGAGAAGCTTCTAAAAATTGCTGTTAATTGGTCTCCTCCTCTGATCACTGTCAGATACAAAATAAAACATGTGAGGTGTTATTTTTGGAGAAGGCAGGACAAATGGTCCGCTTTCACGCTAAAACTTTAATGAGGCATACCTGGTAACTTTCCTTGTATTGCTAATTCATCAAATTCATTTGGAAACTTCAAGCCTTCCATTATTCTACCTCCTCCTGTTAAAATGTCATAAAGCAGCAAGCCAAATGAATAAACATCAGCTTGCTGATTGTAAATAACATTTCCTCTGGCAACCTCCGGTGCTCGAAATCCTGCAAATAGATCATTCATTAATAGCTATGATTCACACCAAGATGAAGCCATCTTTATCCTTTTAAGAGCAAACACTGATGAAAATGTCACAGGAAGTAAACCCAAAATGGCACACTATTTCTGAACTGGCAATAGTTTGCATGTGGCAGACCTCCAAAAATATCAGCAATCAGTATCAAGGAAGGGGACAGCACATCAGTTACAGAGCTCCTGCACCATTACACATAAGGTAATTAATTTATCAATGAATACTGAAAATGAAGGGCAAGTCTGCAGACTTTACTGAAGGCCTAAAATTTAACACTTGAAGTCACATCCTCATGCATAATTTCCAAGATCTAAAGGCACTTTTCAAAGTTGTTGAATTGTTCAGTGCTTTAAAATGAATGCTAATACATTCTCAGTAAAGTCAGGGAACAGTGCAGGTATTTATCGCCTTTAAAAAAAAATTCAGACCTACCTATGCATTACTGAAAATTGAAACAACAAATAATTTCAGCAGTATAATTTCAATATCACAATAACCACACTAAAATAAGACAGAAAAAAATTGTAATTTCTGCATGTAATTTAATTTGTTCTCTTTTTAAACCTTTACTATACTCCTTGATTCTTCTAAAATGGGTTAAAACATGAACAGGAAGAAAGGCCAAGAGGAATAAATCTGGCATCACAACTTGTACTAACATTAAGATCACATTTTGTGATTTTGACTGGAGTACAGATTAGAGTTACTTCTTACAGACTAAATAAAAAACATACTAGCTATTTTTTTATCTAATTCACTGTAAAATAAAGCATTTTTCCATACCTGGTGTGCCTTCAGAGGTTTTTATTCCCATTCGGCAACAATACTGGGCAATGCCATAGTCAGCTATTTTTGCAATAACAGCTGAATTGGGATACAGGGTAAAGAGCAACACATTGTGAGGCTTTAAATCACGGTAGATGATCATTGCTGAATGCAGGTACCTGTTAATCAAAAAAATATTTATTGAAAGCATTCATAATTCAGGGATGCATTTGTACACACACACTGAATGCATTATTCCCACAACAGCAAATTGTGCTTTCAAATGTTAAATACTGAGTTAAAAAATGTCAAACATCACCAACATGACACTGCCTGACTGGATATTGACTTCAGAATTGCTTTGAAATACTAATCACTGGCACATAAATACTGCAGTATTTTAGTACCAAGTCTTACACGAAGTGTCACTGGAAGTTTGAAAACTGAATATTAGAAGTTTAAGCTTCATTGGTCCCCGAGCTCCTTTGCAAGTTTTGTGGTTTTATAGTCACACTTCAATAGCTCCTGAGGACATTAATGGACTTTCAGAACTTTAAAAATGCACTAAATTAATTTCCTTGGCATTTTAATAAGAAATCAACAGTCACATAGAAATTCCACCTAGAGCTCTCACTATTTCTCTATTTTTATATGTGTCACTTGTCAGCAGAAAATAACAGGTAACAAAAGCTTGTGTTACATATCAGCTAATCAATCATAAAAATGCAAGCGTTTGTCTGACCCAGGGAATATTCTGCTTGAAATACAAGATATGCTTTTCATTTGCACCCTACTTGCAGCTGTATCATGTTTTTACAGCAACATAGCAGTTACACTTACCTTAAACCATCAGCTACATGTAGAGCTATCCTGTGCTGAAGTGTTCTAGTTAAACTTGAATTGTCTTGTTGAAGCAAACGATCGAGAGATCCTTTAAAGGCTAATTCCATCACCAGCATCCGGGGACGGACTGCAGCAGCCAGCAGAGACACTAAACTGGGGTGATGGAGGTGACAAAGTACTGCAAGCTCCTGTGAATTGTAAAATCAGGTGAAATACTGCAAATAACATAACCTCTGTAGCTCTGAAGTAAACTCAGAAATATTTTGGAGTGAAATCTTCCACTTTACTTAAGCTTTTTAAGCTCTTCACTAGGGTTGCTATTCCAAGAGCAGCACTACAGAAAAGAAAAAGGCAGCATTTCTTACTTGTCTTAGGAGCCTGAGGGAAGTATGTTTATTGAATATCTTTACAGCAACCTCTTCTCCACCATAGGATGCACGGTACACAGATCCAAACCCACCATCACCTTTTCAGTGATAAAATGGAAAAGAATATTAAAAAACGAAGAGGTATTGACCATTCCTAAAAGAAATAGCTGAATGGGTCCTATTTTAAAGTGTGTAGATCATCTACTGTGCTAACCTTCAATGATCAGTAATCTAAATACATAAAAAAGTGTCCTAGCATACAAGTTAACGGAAAATTCAGAACTCAATAACCTGAAATTCAGAACACCTTAAAAAGTATATTTCCACAGAAAAAGAAATCTCTAAAATGTTTTCCATATGTTGCAGAACTGACCCCAATAGATTTTTTTATATAAGCTCTGTAAGAAAACCCTACAAAATAATACTTACCTAAGAGAAATTCAGGAGCTTCATCAAATTCCAGGTCGTCGTTGTTCAACATAATATTTCTAGGCAAATCGGCCAATATCAGATCAGGAGCAATCTGAGCGATTGGAATGGTATGTCTTGGCTCATCTGGATTTACCAAAAGGTCACCTAGGAAAAATAAATGAGACAATTAAAAAAACCCCAATGTAGTCATCCTTCCAAAGGTGCTGAAAGGTACATGATCTCTGTGAGTGCTTATGATCAATGTACCTAAAATTAAGTTTGTGTGTATGTGTATGCATAAGCACACATACATATATATATATATGGAACAGAACACTACTTAAATTTGCCATTCAACTTCATGTATCTTACATGTTCAAGTATTTTTAAAATTCTGTATATGCACCAATCAAATGTGATAGCAACTGTTGCTATGTAAAAACCCCACACTAACCAAGAGATTATTTTTCTGTCTATAAAAAGTATGTAGAATGTCATCCTGAATATTGCTTTTTAAATTACTGTTGTATGTGGTCCAGCCAAAAGACCTTGTATCAGTTTTACTATGTGCTGGCTTCAGTTCCATGAATGGAGTTGCATTATTGGTATCATGACAAAATGATTCTTTTCATTATTGCCATTTATACACAACTATACAGAGTAGCTGCAATCTGTCCCATATTCTATACTTATACAGACATCTCTTACATAAAAAAGAAGTTGCTGTTGACTTATACCATAATTATTTCTTACAGAAATGAAAAATTTTTAAATACCGTGAAGTACCCAAATGTTACAAAGACGATGTTGTATAATATTTATCTACATACAGGTGTAACTCTACCTCAAATTACATAAATATATACCTTCTTCAGCTTTTTTAAGTAAGTCATCAAGTAGTATTTTTTGGTGTTCTTCACCATCCTGAAAGCTGTATAGAGCCCATTTCTTCAACAGTGTTTCCCCTTCACCACATACATCTATATCCAGCAAACCCGGAAACCATTCTTCCATAAGAGAATCTATGTGATCCACAACTTGCCCCAAAAGGATGCACCCTTTAAGAAACCAAAAGAGGGAAATTACAGCCTCAATCTGCCATACATGTAATTACAAAGCTAAACTCTACATTGCAAAGGCAAAAGCACAACAAACCAAAATGCCAAGCTGCAATCAAACTGGAGCAAAAATCAGGCTCAGGAATAATTAACCTTTTCTGCAAGAAGGTGCCGTAATTTTCAAAAAACTGTCTGGGTTGTTGTCAAATACTGCTGATTCCACTAGACAATAAGCTTCAGGAGACCAATTCAAGTAGATGCCTTGTCTCCAATACATTCTGTTAGGACGAAGAGCTCGCTCTAGAAAATACAATATGAGATTAAAAATCTGATCTCCATTATGAATGTCGTATTTTAAAATATCCAGAATAGTTCACAGTACTTTAACTGATTGTAGGTTTACGCCTACCCAGATAACAAACAAAATACAGGCTATAACTTTGCAGACAGAATAGCCTCACAAAAGCTGAATATATGTCAACTCCTGATGAGTTCTATAAGGCATATCCACAAACCAAATATTTAATCAGATGGTAAGTCATGTAGCAGGTGACGCATGTAGGGATTACAGAAATGCTTAGGTACATTCAGGCTCAAACACAGAATATTTTAGGCAACATATGAAAAAAAGTCAATGATTTAAATTTTCCCTCTATCACACACTCATGAAATAGCAAGATGCAATTAGAATTCCATGCTCAGGAGGAAATTGAACACCAGGAGAGCAGGCAGTTATAAATCATATTTGTAGAGCATTAGCAATGCATATTTTTCATACTTTACTTGTCACCAGTATTCATAAATTATACATTAAAAAACAAAAGATGAATGAAATTGCAAAGTTCAGCAGACAGATCTCATGTCAAAGCATGGAATTATTGGAAAAAAACTAAAGACACCCCTCCACTGTTCTGCTAAAAGCAAAGTTTTTAGACTTTCATAAACAGAGAATGAATGAACCTGAAGAAAAGTAGGGTTTTTTCTGTGTCGAAGACATATCCTTTCCTGTATTCTTTGTAGAAGTGAATGACAATATTGCATAAATATTAGGATTTCCTCCACCTCCAGCATGTGAAGGAGAGAAATAGGCTGCTTACAACCTTCACTTTCTTGTGCACGCCACTGTAAAGATCAGGCACTGGATACTTCTGAGTTACAAAAATGACCACTGCATTTGTGAAGTGGCCAGAAATTAGCTAAAGCAAAACAATGTTGGGGATTAGAGCTTTAACATGCAGGTGCTGGCATTCAAAGCAAACATGCTCACTATTGCTTTTGAAGGTAAAGATTTGTACCTCTTCCTGACAGCATGTAAGGTGATATTTCAAGCAATCTGTTGATCAGCCTGGACCAAAATCCCATAGGAAAGTACGGCATCTCATAAAGCCTGATGATAATTTCTGAATTTTCACAGTGGGGAAGCTCTATAACCGGTCTATGATCAGACAAACTGAAAGAATAAAAATAATATACAGTATTTAATGATGTACTTTATCCAAACTGACTGATGACATACATTATTTATGATGTAAATGTATCATTTATTAACGAATGAATGATTCAAATGATCAGGGAGCAGACAGTGTATTTCCTTATTCTGCTTGCTTGTGATAAAATGAAGTTCTGCTGTAACTTAAACCCAACAGAACCTCATTAGATATTGATCATTAGATATTGAACATAAATGTGAGAAAAACCTGAAACACATTTACGGCAGGTAAGACATTCAGTTAAATCTTCCTATCCCAGGACTTTGAAGAATGTAGAAACTCTAATCAATGCAACCACGCAACACTCTCTCCATTAATCAAAATAAGCGTTATTAAACACAGTAGGGAAACTTGTAACTGAGGCAGAGAAATTGTATTACCTGCTTCAGGTAAAGCAAAAAGACCACATTCAAATTCGTAACACATTTTTGTCACCACATTCAATAACTAGACTGTTTGGAGGAGATACTGCCTCTGAGTAACTTGACCGGGGTTCTTACTCCAAGCAAATAGGCTCTAGAAATTCATGGTTATCTTTTATATTGCAATAAATATCTGTAATGCTGGCACACTGCGATGTAAATCTAAATTATAATCTTCCTGCTTTAGTCTCAAAGCACAGTAACTGTAAAAGAAATATTATCCTCATAAAGCATTTTATCATGTATAGATTCCATATACCCACCATGCTAATATGATGTAAGCTTTATCGGCTACAAGATCAGCTTAACATGTCTGTGAAAGCATGTACTAAAATGTAGTGTACTAAGTATGTATCACGCTTTCATATATCAAATTGCTTTCATGGTCAGTTAAACTAGTCAGCCTGATGGAAAGTTTTTATTTTGATAATCTCTGTGGCTCTCATTTGTAGGTTGAGCTCCTTGCTTACCTGCTTGGGATTAGCAGTTGATCCTCTCCTAATGGCAAAGCAATCTGAAACTTTTCCAGAAGCTTAAAGTATTGTGACATGTAGATCTTAGGAAACTTGCTCTTCTTTAAAAGGAATTTTTCCACATCTGAACGCTTTATAATTCCCTTAGGATATTTAGAAAAGCCTTCCACTTTCACCATCAGAATCTTTCAGAAAAAGTAAAACAATTTCAGATGTCCAGTCATCATTAGATTGCATTTTCCTGACAAACTTTGTTCCCTGAAATACTTCGTAGCCTATTGTTTAAGGGCAAAAAATGGACTCCATTTCACAGTGAAACCAAGCATTTCCATAATGCTAGCCAGCAAGAAGACAGCAGTGAAAACATTTTGCTTGTCCAAGCCACTGGTGTGCTACCACTCCTCAGTAGCTTTCACTGTTCCATATTATATGGAAATTTATTCTACATGTTAATTTGTGAAAGTTCTCTGAAAGAAGCCTATGTACAGTGATTTTTCATACCAGCACTTCACACAAGCATATTGGTACTGAGGAACACGATCTTCTAGGTCTTTTCTCACTCTTAATCCCACCAGCTTTAAAGGCTCAAACTTACATTTTTGCCGTCCTATTTCCTGCACTGAATGAAAGATAAAGTTTCAGAGATTCGGAAATCTGAATATATATAAAAATTTATGAGAGTGTTTCTAGCTCAACACATCAACAATAGTCTCACTTAAGCAGTCAGTCTGCTACTCTCCCACCCAAACACATCAATCCGTATCACTCACTTTCCTTTGCCATCGGTACCAAGCATACAATGACCCTTCTTCCCCCATTCTTACTACTTTAATCCAAAGTTCCCGCTTTCGTCTCGACCTATTGCAACATATTCCAGGATTACTTTGTATCCCTGGGGTTCTTCTGTTCTATATGTGTTCTTGTGTCCGGTGCAGTTTAAATGATATTGGACATTACAGTGTAAGAACATAGAACCACTGAGATAGCCAGTTGTCTAGAAAGCAAAGGAAACGGAAAGAGCCAGGTAAATCAATCTGGGCCCTGAGAAAATTCTAGACCATGAAACAGTAAAGAAATGGTGAAGAAGAATCACTGATAAGTTAGATTGATTTGAGACAGGGAAAAATGTCCACAAATGTAGATACAAAAAGTAATCAGTCTAACCTGTGCCATGATTTTACATAGCCACTTAGGATCTACAAAATAGAGGTCTCTCAGCTGTAGTGCTGGGTCTTGAAAATGAAGGAGTACACCTGCGCAAAGAATATTGTAATTAGCAGTGCATTTCTCAAACTCCATATTAAGCAAAATAAACAGCCCACTCTGGGCTATTATTCTTACCTGACTTGACATAAGCAATTTGAATAATAAGCACAGCTGTTGAATTTATGTCAATATCTCAGAAGAGTAAAATGTAATCATGGTTTGTTCAGTTTTACCTTTATTTTCAGATGTTTCATTAGATTTGTAATCTGACTTGGGTTTTTGCCTGGCAGTTATGCTCTGTGTGATTTATTATTTAATCTTATGAAGACTACATGGCACTGAGATAAGCTGTTGCATATATTCACCTAACTGCTATTCTACTGCTATTCTACTCAAGCTATTACAGCAATTGCATCTTTCTTCAGAAACTCTGCTGTCTAACCAGCAGGTAATGCGTTTTCAAGGAGAGGTAAGATATACAAATTGTTGCAGTAGTGATCCCTTATATCATGGAATTCCTTTATGACATAAAAACCTGGATTATCAAACTAATGTTACCCAAGTTTAAGCATTTCAGCTCAACACTTTGTGGCAACATTGTGCGAGATTTAAGAACGCGTGCAGGTCTGTCTGCTGCAGATTTACAACGAAGTGCTAACAAACATACACTGAAGATAATATTTTACCTGATTCATTCAGAAAGTGAATCGCATGAGGGAGTTCATTTTCATCCAATTGTAATTGGCTTTCTTGTACCAGTTCCAGTAAGCGTTTCTGATCAATCACAGGAAATTCAACTGGGACATTTTTACGTTCCAGCAAAATTCTCTTCTCCAGCTCCAGGTAGCTGTCAGGAATCAGCTGACCAACGACGGGTTGATCTCTGATCTGTAGAATTAGGAATAATCATCTTAAATGTATTAATTTATATATGTGAAATGCAGACAATAAGACTAAGTTGCAAGGCATGTCCACTCAATAGTAGCAGCAAGAAGTAACATGAACACTCATTTATTGACTAACGTGGCTTCTGAAAAGTAGATGTAACTAAATCTTCTTTCAGAGTTATAATATGAATATCTTTCTATAAATGATTACGCAAAGAACAAAATATTTCCATATTACATGTACATAAAAAAAATGGTGTCTTCTGAGAAGTTCAAAAAGCTTTGATTTGAAGTAAAAGGAAAATATTCACTGTATGAACAGATGATATCATACATCTCAGGGATAGGCAAATGAATAAAAAAAGGTAGACCTCTTGTAATCTGTAATATCTCTTGACGTGTCTTTCGATAAACTAGGTGGAAAAGGGCAGTAGCTCAACTAAAAGTCTCCACTGCTGATAGTCAGTGGACAAGTGAGAGGAAAAAATAAATTTGGCCAGGTTAGTGAAACTTAAGGGAAACACAGTTGGGTAGTTTGTCCCTGTTTCCTAAGCCTGAGTTCCTTCCTGGAGACATCCTTTGACCTTTGGTATTACCTAGCACCTGACCAGTTTTTTCATTCTCCATGGGTGCTGAACTAGTCGTTTTTTGAGGAAATGGGAAACAAGTTTCCCAGCATTTCCAAACTGGCTTCTTAGTTTGTAATATTCCTCTCAAAGAACTTGAGCCCCAGCGCACTGTGGCATTTTCATGTGCCAAAAATTTAATTAGCACCTTGTGTGATTTCAAAGACTCAGAGCACTTGATGACAATGTTGAATGCTTAACTCACTTTGTCTAACTTGTAAGCAGGTACCTTGTAACACTCCTTTCACAAAGTATCTACATTATCTATGGAAACTATCTCCCGTACTTCAGGCTACCTTACATTTGTGCAGAGGTTTAAACACCAGTTTAAGCTGCAAGAGATGTGGATGTCACAGGAACAATTTCTAGGTACCTAAGAATGAAATATTTTCAAAAAGCAGAACTTCTTCTGAGTGTTGAAGAAGTATGGTGAGATATAGGGTGACACATACCTTTACAAATACCGGCTCTACTCATGCCTACTGGATGTATGCAAAGTGGAATTAATGCATTCCACCTGAATAGGCCACCTCACTGCCGCTTAGCACTGGTTAGCCATTCCTTGAACTGTGGAATGAAGTCAGGCAGATTATGGATATAGCTAAGCTGGTGGTTTCTTTGAGAGAAACAAGAGGTGTGCGCACTCTTTCTCTGCTTTGTAACACATCAGCGTGTGGCTGGTCATAAATACAGACTTGCTCTATAAAATCTTTCAAGTAGTAGTTCAGAAGAAATTTGGGCTCTGCTATGACACATGAAGTTCCGCCATTGACTTCAGTAGCACAGGACATCACCTTATCTCTTTACTTAGTTATGACACTATACATGATTGATATTGTATAAATGAAAAAATAAAAAGACCTATATTCTTTTTGCTACAGATTGGATCCTGTCTTCCTATAAGCTCCATGTCTGGGTTAGTCTCTTCATACTTGTCATTCACATTGGAGCTTCATGCTACGGCTAAGGAGACAGCGGGGAATGAGTGGTAGGGATGACTTTGGAGACAACCAAACTATAAGTGCAGATTCTCCAATTTAGGAGGATGATTCAGTTCAAAGGGTCTTTGTGTCCTGCTTTAATTCACTTTCCTCTTTCTAGGAATAGTTTCACACTATGTAAAATGAAATCAGTAAACGGAGAACTAGTTGGCTGTCAGAAATCACAAAATCTTATTTCCTGGTCCCCTGAAATCTTGCAATACTTATGATTGCAATTACATGTCACCATCCAACAAAACACAGTTTTTGGTCAGAGTTCTTCATAAGAAAAAGATGACCTATTTTAAATTCAATATTCTATTTAGGCCCTAGTGCTTGAAAACAAAACTTAGCTGAGATTTTTTACTAAGTTATTTTTTTTGTAGAAAATGAAATGAAAACAAAACTGGTGATTTTCCTTCATTATTTTGCTGTGTGTAACACTTTATAGAAGGCAAGATGAGTTTCCTATCACATTAAAAATGTATTTAATTATGTGATTAATTAATGTTTAAAAATAAATTTACTTCACTAAAACTATGATGTTTTCAACATTATGAACAGTACGTAGCTTACCTTGAAGTGAAGACTCTCCTTTATTATGACTTTCCGAAGTTTCATAATGGAATCAGATTCTTCTGTAGCATTCACAAAGTGATAATCTTGGATTGCTGGGAAGCCTCGCTTATTCAACAGCTCTCTAGTAATTTTACTCATGCAGGCCTTACGTTGCATTTCACCAGAAACATCTAAATGAGTGCCAACAAGAATGACAGGGGACGTCGAAGCTCGAGCCTGTTAGTAAGATCCACATAGTCAATTACCTCAATAGTGAATGTTGATGTTATTGTTTTATATCCACACAAAATGTGAGCAATTCAGTCCAATCAATCAATACAATGAAAAAATCAACTGTTTCTCCTGCTTTAAATATACCTCTTGTAAAGAAGTTTGAAATCTGAAATACTATTTCATGTCTTCACTCAGAGTAAGTTTAAACTGCAATCCCTTATAATAGCCTTGACTGGGTAAGTCAGTAAAAATGCATCAGCCGATAAATACGAAACATGTTTTTTAACATACAAACAGCAGTCTATTTCAAAACAGAAATATTAAAAAATTCAGCTTTTTCTAAACGGAAGCAGTGTAGATCTGATTTCGTACTTTGCAGATTAATAACATTGTCAGTAAAATAGAGGGACAACTGTATCTTTCATTAAAAGCGCCTAAAAACATGGAAAAGCAAAGGGTACTCTGCTAGTTGTCACTGGAACTGTGCAGCTATTAAACACCAGCAAATACTGCACAGCAAAGGAGAACACATCAGAAATGGTCTTCATCAACACTTAACTGACTGTAACCCTCTGTCTCGTATCACTGCTCAAGGAGAAAAGAGTGAAAAAGACAAGTTAAACAAACAGGATCAGTATACAAAATCTTCATGTAATTGCATTGCCTCGCCATGGCTAACCATCATATTAAATGAAAAGACAAATGATGCTCACCATGGAGCGATTCCATCAAATGAAAATAAAACACTTAGAGCAAAAGAAAAATACATAGGCAGATTCTCAGACCAATTTCCCCACCATAGTCCTGGGATCATTCCTATTAACAATAGGATACTAAGCATACACTTAACAGCATGATTTCAAACCTGCATCTGTCAGTTTTAAATTAGTCAAATTCTGATTTCCCCAGAGTTTACAATGGCATAAAAGAAAAAGCAGGTTTAACTCGTCATCGCTTTAATACTACCCCTTTCTTTTTTAATCAGTCAATTTAAAATATTGCCAGAATATACAAACTAATCTTCCACATATCACTCTGTACCATTTTAAGTACAAAATGGTGCTGATTATGTCTACATATGTCTACAAATATTTTCATATCCAATATATCATGTATTTCAGCTCTTGCTTCATCTTCTTTATTTGCTGAAGAGCTTCTTTCTTCTTCCTCTCTTTAAAAATATTTGTGGTTAATTTGCTGTTTGCCAACAGGTCCCTGGAAAGTGGAATTCCATTCTGTACATAACTATGGCTTACCTTGATGTTAAAAAGCCATGGCTTCATAGCATCTACCTCCACTTGTCCTTTGCTGAGATCATAAACAGCAAGATATAAAGCTCTTTGGGTCATAAAATGAGGATGGGTACTGTAAAACTCTTCTTGTCCTAATGATAAAATATTTCCACTGTTTACTACTTCCCTCATTGAACATCTTCAGATCACAACAAGGCAGAACTCTTATTCTCAGATCGCTAATCCACAAATGAAATTCATGCTGACAGAAAACTATCTAAATTGACAGGAAACCTGCAATAACTATGAATTTTAGGTAGATAACTCTGTGGTAGCTCATTGACTGAAGTGTAGTGTTGAAATTTGTAAGCTAGTTTTAAATCAAGAAGTATAAGATTTAATAACTAGATAAAGATGGTTGCTGCAAACACAACTTGAAAGGTCATGATTTTTTTAAAACTCCAGTATCGAAACTCTCCCTCACTCCTTCCTTCCCTTGCTCTTTCTTCATTCCCTTTCTCCTATCCTTTCAGCAACTTCAAAATAAGACTCCTAAGTTCACATGATTAAGGACTTAAAATCATAATTGAAGCTGGACATTCAGCTTGAATGCTGCTCTTCTGTGCACATCCATTGTGATATACACTGTATTTAAAAGATCATGGACCAACGTTAAAAATAACTTTTCTATAGCCTAAAATACCCCTGAATTTTAGAAGTGCTTCTGGAGTCCCCCAAACTTAGAAAGCTTTCCAAAAGCACAAAGCTCAAAGACTCCCCCTAAGTGCTTTGTTTTCTGTGACCTTACGAAACAGTGATACTGTAGAGCCTAGAGAGATCCAGACTATAAAAGCGAGAAACAGAGTTGAGTGGAAAATCATCCGTCTGGTGATTACAAGCAGTTTCTCACTATTCTGACATGACAGTTCTGTGGTTGAAATGAGTGGTCAGACCACATTCAGTGATGAGAAATTCCTGAGGCTTTATATTAAATTTGAGGGATTAGCTGCCAGTTTACAGAATTCACTAATTTATAAGTGGTCACTTGACATTTGGTGTAACTTTGCATGATTCTACTGTCCATCATTTGAAATTTCACAGGCTAAGTAATGCATTAATGTGTTAGAAAAGACAATAGTAAAGGACAATAAGCTCTTGAAATACCTCCAAAATCCCACACATTTAATATAAGCTCTTTCTTCATTTTGCCCTTCCCTTGAATGATCCAGTCTTTTACATCAATGCCTACTGTAGCTTTTGGAGAGCCCAATTCTGTTCGTTTGCATTTCATTAGTTGTTGTAGCAGGGTAGTTTTCCCACTGCCAGTATTTCCAACAATCATGAGCTTCATTCTGTTATAAGGTACAGCCTTCTTCAGCCGTTGTTGAAGAAATCTGGCATAAAAAAGTTTGCAGAACTCACTGAAGTGTATAATAAAGAAAAATACCAACAGTACTCAAGACCAAGGAAAAATCTAAACATACCATTTTCTTCAAATTTTCAATATCTGTTTGATATCACTGGGATTTTAACAGCCTGTTCTAATGTCTGATTTGAAAGCTAAAGCTTAATTTAGAACATGTCTTTTTTTGTTTAGTAATTACTCAAAAACATGCTCTGTGCAATGCACTTGGGAACACACGAAACATGTTAGAAATAATTTGTAAGCACCATTTATTGCACGGTTTATAGAAGCACCAAACTAAAGAAATAATATTATTCTAGTCTAAACCACTATAATCTATTTTATGTGTGTGTGATATGATACGATATGATACCTGGATTTCATATGACAAACCAGCACGTCTTTTCAAAAGGATATGTTGCTTTCTTAATGTTTACTGCATATCCCAAGAAAGCAAAACAAGAATATTCAGGAACAATAGAGCAACAAACCTGATAATGTCTCTGGCTTTGCATCCCACATGTTTGAAGTCTAAATTAAGATGGAGTCCTTCCAAAGGAAGATCCCAGATTTTGGACAGGCGTCCCATTTCATCTGGAAAGAATCTCAAATCGGGATTATGACTTAAATCCAGAGAAGTCAAGTTCTCTAGGAAGCCAATCTGAGGAGGAATCTAAATACAAGAACATTTAATGGGCAATTAAACATGAAAAAAATGTATGAGCATGAATATATTAAATATTTAACAAAATTAGGCATTATATTTACTGCTGTAGTTTAACTTTTTTTAATAAACAGGACTAATATTCCACACTAATAGACAAAGGACCTCATAATGAATTCATTATACAAATTGATTATATGACACAGAAAAGCTTAATAGAATAAAGTGATCTTCATTCACGGGAAGTACTATTTACACTTACATGTCATTTTACAAATAGAATGATACGAGAGGTGACATAAAAATCCAATGAATATTGAAAAACTGCATTAAATTGAAAAGTGATTTAATTTGCTTTAGGTAGAATCTTACACTTTACCTCCTTTAATTTGTTGTGGGACAGGTGCAGCTTTTCTAGCCTAGACCATGCACATGCCTTTTCACTCAAGTCCAAGACATCTATTTGATTATGATTAAATAGCAGTTCCCTTAAGTTTAATGATTTCCAGTGCATTGGTCCAGGCAGGCCTTTGATCTTGTTTTGGCTTAAATCTACTGATCGCAAACTAAAACCATGAAATTAAAAAAGAGAGACGTTAGCAAACAAAGCAAATAAAACTGAGATTAACTGGAACTGTATTAATTTTTAATAAATAAGCAAATTGATCAGACACAGAACAGACAGTTTTCTCACAGGAATGTAGATAGAAGAAGACAGAGAATTATTACTATAAGCAAAAGTAATTAAGGTTATATTATAAGCAGGTATTCATTACCTCAGAAAAAACTACAAGAAAATACATATGATTGATTCAGTATAATATTCTTTCAATGCATTTGTCCATAATAAAATTGCCTGGTCATGAAAATAAACATCCATGTTGTACTGTGTGTATATGTTTCAGATAAGAAATCAGACAGTCGCTTTAAAGAAGTGTACATATTGTGATAGTAGCCCACTTCCTTCTTCTTTCTACGATTTGCAGACATGCATGGCTCTGTTCAGATTAGTAGCAGACACAGAGAAATATAGTTCACACTCCTGTAGTGCATATATTCAATAATTAATCTGTAAACAGTATAAGTAATATACATTGATGGTCAGGTAACAGAGTAGCTCAGGATTCCAGTTACAGGTGAATGCAGGACCATGGAGTACACTGTTACGTGTGATGTCTAACTTACTAGAATAAAAGCATTAGAAAAGTTAATTGCAATCTAACATAATACTAATATGCATTTTCATGTGCTTTTTAATAGATTTCAAATTACAAAAAAAGCAATAGGGAACTTCCTGGTATTATCAATTTCCTAGAACCCAAGATTTCACTTAGAAACTATGGAGCCTCACTAGGTAATCTGAACTGCTCTTTTTCTTGCTCCTGACTTTTGAGACTAACATCAGGTGGTATGGACACCTCACTCTTTTATCAGAATGTTTCTGTGAATATGTATTTGTAAATACATGTATGTGCATAAATTATACAGTTCAACTACACATGTATTTAAGAACTACATAAAAAAGAACATTTCATTTCTGTAAGTCATCTGTTGGACAAATATGCTGTTTATGTTACTGTGGAACATGAAGCTTGCAAAAAATCTGCAAAACTTGTTATTGATTTGTCTGGGCCGGGAGATGTAGGACCTGAAAGCTGCACTTTTTTCAACATATCCATTAAATTTGCTGCTGTGAATATACCGGTTAGCATGCTGAAACAGCATAATATCGTGTTAATAATGACATGCTCTATGTAACTTTGTCTAATATAAGCTCACAAATCTGTGAATCTGCCCTCCCCATGGTGCCATCAGCACCCATCTACCTACATCTATCAGATAACTGATCATCCCTTCCAAGCCCTCCTTCGACAATCTGATTCTAGTGACCTGTTAAGGTCAGTAACTTCTACAAAAAAAAGCAGAAGTGTGATTTTCACGTGCGTAATGCCTCGAAAGTATAGAAAAATGAGTGTCACATGCATCTTTATCACAGTTCCATCTAGAGGAAGTGTCATTCTTTGAGAACAAATATCTTGTGATATTTGCAAAGTGAAAAAGTAATCTCAGTAGCCTTGTGCAAAAGTATGCAGAACTTGAAAAGGAAAAATTTCCAGTATCTTTTTACCGTTAGTTTCAAGAAAATAATAAATTTACTCTGGTATTCTCAGCAAGAATTTTCAGCTTCAGTAGTCAAGCAATATATTTTCAATAACAATGATTTGAATCTGAGGAACAAAATTTCTCAAAATAATGAAGAAAAAGTGACTAATTTGTCTTCAGTTAAAAGCTACTAAATTTTGGACTTCACCTCTTCGAGATGATTTCCTGAAAATCAGTAAAACATGAAGAATTTTCTGCTTAACAAAGGTCTTGCCATCAGATTTTCTTCATCAAGAATTTGACATTAACTTCAATAAATAAAATAATAACTTACTGTGGTAGAAGAAGAATTGCTTCTGGAACACTAATAAAGTGATTTTGGGATAACTTTAAGCTTGTTATGCTGGAAGACAAGTCAGGTACTATTTCTAGAGCAGAAAAAGAGGTTAATTCTATTACTTTTCAGAACTCTTTAAATTATTTTTAAGACTGGAATTTTCTGAAATCAAAGACAGACTGAAAGGTCAGTCTATCATCTTCTATACACAGGTCTTTGTACAAGCTACCAAAGACAGAATCTGACTATTTTTTTAAAAGCTTTTTTAAAACTCAACTCCCAAAATGAAACAAATTTAGACCTGAGTTAACATATATATAATTACATACTATTATACTTCATCTCATATTGGCATTAAACACTGAAATAACCTTACTTACACTTTACTGTATTGCCAGTATACATAATATTTCCATAATTCAACCAGTGGGTTGGGTCAGCTTTGTTTAATGTAGGTATAAGAGCTACCTTCGGAAATAATGTGACAGTAATTTCAAAATGAAGATTTTATGTCTTGAAGACGGAAATAAATTCTGACAGGAACTTATGAACTCCTGCAGTATCATTAAAAACTCATTTATGTAACTTGTATTTTTCACAGGCAAATTAATTGACACCTTTGCATAAAATATGCTAAGCCACTGAAACACATGCTGGACACAATTCAACTGCTAAAACACAGGGTTCTAGTCAAGGTGATCTGCCCTGTGGGACCTGAGCTATCTGCACATGGCTAGGAGATACAACACAAGAGATACGGAAGACCTGCTTTTTCTGGACCAGAAGCTGTAAGCCAAGTAGGATACTACAGGGTATCTCAAATGACACCTGCATTCAGGCAAGTGAATCAAACATTGTATCTTATTCAGAAGACAAGGCTGGATATACTGTGGTAATACTCAAAGTCATAGAGTCATTCAGGTTTGAAAAAGATCTTTAAGATCATCAAGTCCAACCATTAACCTAACACTGCCAAGTCCACCACTAAATCATGTCCCTAAGCACCACGCCTGCACATCTTTTAAATATCTCCACGGATGGTGACTCCATCACTGCCCTGGGCAGCCTGTTCCACTGCTTGATAGCCCTTTCAGTGAAGAAATTTTTCACAATATCCAATCGAAACCTCCCCTGACACAACTTGAGGCCATTTCCTCTCGTCCTATCGCTAGTTACCTGGGAGAAGAGAACAACCCCCACCTCAATACAGCCTCCTTGTAGGTAGTTGTAAAGAGTGATAAGGTCTCCCCTTAACCTCCTTCTCTCCCGACCAAACAACCCCAGTTCCCTCAGCCACTCCTCAACAGAACTTGTTCTCTAGACCCCTTCACCAGCTTATTGCTCTTCTTTGGACATGCTCCAGCACCTCAATGTCTTTCTTGCAGTGAGGGGCCCAAAACTGAACACAGTATTGGAGGTGCAGCCTCACCAGTGCCGAGCACAGGGGGACATTCACTGTGCTAGTCCTGCTGACCACACTATTGCTGATACAAGCCAGGATGCTTGTATGGTATGTATTTCAATACAGTACTAAACCTGTGTTAGTACTAGACTTGCCAGCTAACTTTGAAGGATTTCCTTTGCCTCGAACTTTCCCCAACAGTACATACAGTCTCCAGCACACTCAACCATTTTTATAGCATCCACTATAAATGTAAAACCAAGATGAGTTATGCTGAGTCAGATAAAATGTCCACCAAGCCCCACTGGAAGTATACCGCTTCCAACAGTGACCAAAAGCTGATGCTTAGGGAACGGTATAAACAAGGACAAGTATATGTGGCATTCTCCTTTTCTGTTCCCTCAGACTCCAAATACTGGTGGCTGAGGAATTTTGTGACTGTTTTTGTGAATGGTTTCTAGAATGTGGATCCTATTTTCACAGACACTTACCAAGAGCATTCATCCTGGCATTGAACTGCTCCAGTTTTGTACAGCCCTTGAAGACATTCTCAGCGAGGGATGAAATATTGTTCTTACTAATGTTTAAAATTTTCAGTTCTTTCAAGCACATAGGTGAACATAAACAGGAAATTTTGTTTCTGTGTTAACAAGAAGAAGAAAAAAAAAAATAAATTTTTTATCCAGAAACTCTTAGCTAAAAAGTGAAAGTAAAGAGTATGATCTGACAATGCTATGCCTTCACTGGTAAACCAAAAAAACAGACTTTTATCTATATAAAGACCAACCAGCCAGCTAAAACACTGGTACTTGTGGCAACACGGAATGACATGACTGATGTTGAGATTGTTTTAATTAATTGGAAAGTAAATGTCAGAATGTATGACAAGGTGTCACTTCCTGATTACGTATGGCAGCTCAAGCCCACACAAAGAGAACTCTCATTTGTGATTAGTTCTGTTTACTGAAGATACATGTTTGCAGGATTATAAGCACAGAATGACTATAAATCTAAAAGAAAAAAAAAGAATGGAATTCCACATTGAGGATATGATTCAGGATGAGTGTATAATGTTACAAATAATGTATTCTTGGAAGAAGAACACCAGCAAGAGACAAGGATCCTGAAAATACAGAAATAAAGGAACCATGCAGCACTGTTTTGCAGGGGTAATATTGCTAATAAAGTTCAAAATAAAGCTAATGAAGAAATGCAACAGAATTTTGAATTTAAAATACTGCTTTTGTAAAATTGATTCACATATTTAATACTGCTTGCTTTAGTTACCTATGTTGCTATCTTTATGCTGTGTGAACTTCTGTGTAAAAAATATCACCATCTTATTTAAAATAAATTATGGGAGACGAATGTTTACATAGCTATCAATAACAGCATTCTTAAGAATTCTGTATAGGTCTGAATTATCTCACCCACTAACAAATATGACAAAAAGGGCTGGTAAACAAAAAATTACGTATTTTTTCTGCTTCTGTCATTTAAAAAATATCCATACCAATAAACACAATTCCACTAATCATACCTCCAAAAAACCTTTGATGAATATGAAATACAGTGGAAACTGTATTCTCTACACAGAAAACCTAGCTGAGTATGTTAGACAACACAAGACAGTCCTGTGGATGAAGAATATGGCAGTAGAAGAACACTGAACTACAACATTTTTAGCATGTCACTGAAACCGCAAAGCTATTAGATTCTACCCAGGCCCACAGATATTCTCATGTACTTTGTAATACAACACTGAAAAGTGCAGCAATTTACACATTTGGAAGATAATGTCAGTGTTTCACTGCTGACTAAACAATCCTTCCCATGCTATAACAGTCATCATTCTAGATGACAAATACATTATTTTCTGTTATGTTCGTTACGCTACAGTCCATTTACTAATGCTACTTACCCTTCCAGCAATAGCTGTTCCAGATTTTCGGCAACATTTGTAAGAAATTCAGGAGTGCACACAAGCTGATTGTACGAAAGATTAAGCTGCTTTAGAGTTGGACATCTGAGGTATGGATCCAAAGCAAAGGAAGGACCAATGTCATTTCGAGAGATATCAAGATTTGCAATACAATTCATTTTCAGTAAGTATGTTGGAAAAGAAGTAAATCGGTTACTGTGCAAATCCAAGTACGTCAAGCATTTCAAGTTCTGAAAGAAAAGGATAATTTGTTTTTTAAAAGTTAAAAGAAAATATGAATTTATAGATTTTAAATTGAGTTATATTTTATAGAATTTATTAATTTACTTACATTTCTCTCACTAGGGAAAATAGCAGAAAATAGCAATCATACCAAAGTAATCCATAATATTTCTACTACAAAATAAAATACAAAGCAGTCTTCAAAATTAATTAGCTCAGTTTCATAAAATTTAGCAGATATAAATTGCCTGCAGTTCTTGCTTGCATTTACTTTATCATGTTACTCAGTATAACACGTCCCAAAGCAGTTCTCTGCAGTAAATGACTTAAAACAGTTCCATGAAAATACTTTTATTTCTAGCTGAACATCAATCCACTGAATGAAAATTGAATGAATGTATGAAGCATTCAAAAATATACACCCATATTCATAAGTAGTATTGTTATGAGGACATTGTTAGAGACAAATAACTTATTGTAACTAATCTCAACTTGTATTACATAAAATTATGCAGAATTACTTCACACAGTTGTTCTGGAATGTTTGTGAGAGCATTTTGGTGCAGCTCCAGTTTCTCAAGATGTTCCAGATGACTAGTTAAGCAGCTATTCTGGCTGATGGCATCAATGTTCTCCAGCTCATTCAACGAAAGGTCTAGTGATTTAATATATTCTTTCTCTGAGATCAACGAAGAAAGACTGTCTGATGGTCTTATATGTGGTGAAAATTTTGAGATGCCTTCTATTAAAACAAAAACACGTGAAAAATAGCAAGATTTCATTGTCACGTAATTAAGATCAATCAACTTGAGATCTAAAGATGCAGAAGACAGTGGATGTTTGGATATTGATTATGATCCAAATCCATGAAGATCTCTATTAAGAGACAGAAATTTGTAAGACAGTAGGGAAGAGATGGACGCTTATGTACTGCACAACAGAAGTAGCTTTTGAAAGCTAATCAGGGCACTGATGAAATTTCATTGCCTGTTTAATTCTACATAAATTATTTGTGAAGCCCAGGAATAAAAAGAATCCCTATACAGCCATTATTTGTATTCCACCGTAGTATTTCCAAAATGTATCCTCCTCTTTGTAAGCAAATATATAACCTGACTAAAATCTTTGTATGCTATGCTTGTGAAAGCATTAAGGATGAAAAATCTGTTATATCTGTTAAACTGTATACTTTACTTACTGGGGGATTCATCTGAAGGCAAGAATTTTCTTCTTTGTTTCATTAATGGTTCATAATCTGAGCCAGGTCCCTGGAAAATCCAGAAGGTAACAAAAACAAGTTATGGACATATGCAGATATGTGAAATGAACTGAATTCATTAAATTTCTTTTTATTGTGGTTTCTTTCTATCAAAACTCCCAGGGAAAACACAAAGAAACTGTACATTTCAACTAAAAATAATAGGTCACATCTTCACAAAACTTACTGATCCATTCAGTACGAAAGAACAGTAGATTTCAAGTGCAATGGAAGTAGTGCATCTTTTGGCAACCTAAAATGACTTTCACTAGGGTGGGGTGATAGGGTGGAGCAGGATATTAGAAAAAACAACTTTCCCTAGGGAAGCCAGTCTCTCCAGTTTCCCTTTACAGTCAAGGGAAAGTGACAAGCTCCTTTCAAAGGAACCTGTCTTTGATTAAACCGATTTGTCCTCTTATGTCTTCTTACGGAGTCGGTCTCTCTTCACTGCCTGCAGTAGCACTCTGAAGATTACCTTCACTACAGGGTAGTTACATCTTTGTGAACAGGCCCACAGTTTCTGTATCTGTATTTGAACACCAGACTGGAAATTTGAGCAATTCACAAGAACATGTACTTTTTATTGATCATCAATTTTTGCTGAAATAAACTCTCATCTGTACAGTGAGCTGAAACACAGTAATTGCACAGCAATAAGGTTACATGACCTTTCCTAACACTTGATTATTAACAATTTTGCAGTAGGTGACACAGAGGAACTTGTAAGAAGCTTGGAATGAATAAGGATCTGACTTACCACAGAGTAGGAATGTCGTGGCAAAGTAGGAGAACCTCTTTGAAATGCCATTTCCCTAAAATATAAGTCAGCAACTGAAATGGAATTGGACTTCGTTTTTGTAAAAAGTGAACCTTCACTTCCTAGTACAAAACAGTAACACAGGAGGACAAATAAGTAAGAAAATGTATTTAACAATAAGGCTCAGAATTCAACTGGAATATAGACGCTGACATACAAAGGACAGACACATTTCAAAAGCATCAATATTGTCAGGTTCTCACTGGTTAATTGTGTGTGCAATAGGCCAAGAATGTTGTTAACATGTTTTAGAGTACGTGGGCCATAATAACCTGACATGCTTCAAATATGACTTGTAGCTTGTTACATTGATGCTTTATTATTTAAAATTTCCAGCAGGTTGGGATTATTATGCATGTTTTGTAACACATCTTTGTGCTAGTGCAGTGTAAATAACTTTTTAAAACAGAAAAAAGGGTTGTATTTTAATAGATAAATATGCACTCCCATATTTATTGAAAATGAAACACCAAATGCCACTCTGGCTTTGGTGCTTCAGGGTCATCTGGACCCATTTAGTGTTCCTCTTCTCAAAGCTACTTTTAAAACTCCTAAAATGACTCCTGTTAGCACAGCCTGTATTTTTTTACCATAATTTATATATGACTTAACGACTTTTGTATGTGGGACAACAAATAGTACCTATCAGTACCATATGTCTGTGCTACAGTCCTACAGAAATGAAACGGCACTGAATGATGTAAAGCAAAAGAACAAAATAGAACCAAAACAATCCCTTAGGATTTTCTGATTTCAAAATTCAAATTCTTCATCTGTGATGATTTGAAGTATCCAACAGTTCTAAAACACCAGTGACATCTGAACAAACAAAAGGCATGTTGTAAAATATGGCCACTTACTCTTATTATTAAGTTAACCAATATTATAGACAGAAATGCTGTTATTCGTAAGTTAAAGGCATTCAGATTTCCTGACATGGTTAGCAGGAATTATGCTGGACTGAACACAGGCTTGCCATTTACACTTTCTGATCAGTTAGATATCTTCGGGATAGGGCTTGTGTCACCTACTTTATTTGTTAACAATATAATCCTCTATACCAGACTTAGCTGTGCGCACTTGAACTACAGACAGCCCAGGGAACAAGGATTTCTAGATCACAATACACCTGACTTCATGATGAGACAAGTTGTGCTCGTGAAGCACTTGCTTTTTGCTGTTGACTATAAAGGCAGTGTACGAGAATAGCTCAGAAACAGACATCAAAATAGTCAATATCTAAATTTGATTGAATGAATCCCACTCACTCTCTCTACAAGAAACCAAATGCATGAAGAACTAATTTTAAACGGATAACTGAATAAAATGCTTTAAGGTCCTAATTTTGTAGATAAAGCACAAACTTGATCATCATAAACTATCTTCCAATGTTATCACAAACAAAATTTTAGGTAAAAGTATTTTTTTCATGGGAAGTGTTTTATCTCAAATACAAATAAACAACTGATTTGTGGCTATGGCCTAGCCCTGTTACACTAGATTGGGATTATAAAAAGAAAAAAAGAAACAAAAACCAATTACCTTCACTATCAATATCATCACTCAAAGGAAAAACACTGTCCACTAATGGGTCAGAAATGAAATGCCAGTCATCGTTTTTATCCGCTCCATCTTCAGAGGAGTTTAGATCAGAGGAGGCTCTTGATCTATCCTCTGAAATATTCTTCATCTGGAATTTAAGCACCATTCTTGCCAGTGCAGAACCTGGATCTGTATGTATAGGAAACAAAAAAGTTATCATACTCTCCAAGAAATCCAAATAGCTTTAAAAATATAACAGAAATAACTTGATTTATTTTCAAGGTTTGGCAGTCTTTCTATAACCAGCTGAATGCTATAAAGAGATCTTCAACTGAAGGTCTTTATCTAAAACACTGTGATAGTGCCATCAAGAGATATTAACACATTTCGTACAGCAAATTCTGTATATACTCACTTTGCTTTCTTAATGGAGTAACTTTATCTGGGAACAAAGGAATGAGCCAGGAAGGTTCTAGTCTCCCAATACCAAATCCTCCAAGACATATACTGCTGTTGGTGACATCAAGGCTAAGCTTCTTTAAGAGCAAGCTGATGATTTGGCTATCTCCTCTCTTTATACTGATGGTTAAAGCACTCCGAACATCCTGCTCTCGAGCACCATTGGCTAATAGCAATTCCACCAGTTTAGGATTATTTCCTTTCTCACAAACCTAACCGAGAAAAGCAATTAAAAAAATTTATGCGAGGCACTCAAACAACAGCCCAGACTGCATTAAGAGATTTGTATCAAAGTCAAATTCATTGCATTTTTATGATTATGTCTCTTTTTCAAATACACAGTTCCCTACCCCTCCATCTAAGGCATCTGAGTACCAACTCCCATTTTCCTGAAGTTTTTGCCCAAAATATAACAAAGGCCTGAGTTCTGTAGTTGTAATTTCTGCCACCAGTGCACACAATTTCCAGGCAAAAATGAACAGTGATTTATGCAGTTTGGCTATTGCATGTGGTCTATGGCAACTCCATTTATTTATCTGTTCAGTGGAAAAAAAGTCACTTAGAGGTTATTTTACTATGTCATCTGGATGTCAGATGAAAAGGCAACAAAGGTGAGACTCGTCAAGCCTTGACTAGTGCTGCAGAGCTCAGGTCCATTGTCTTCACCTGGCTTTACTCCTTCCAAATTCTCAGCCTGCATGACTGTGAGTATTACAAATATTTTTTAGAAATACTTCCAGTTACTTCAATATTTCCACTGTGGTTCGCTAACACTGATTTGCCTATCACAGACTCCATGGACGGATGGTTGGTTCCAAACTCAGATGTGCTTTATCAGCCAGCCAGCTCTGCCAGCAGAAGAAAACACTTCCTAATCTAACTCATTTGAGGCAGTACTGGTGGGGTTATCTCAGACCATTTAAAACTTTGACACTGAAGCAAAATTAAGAAGTGCTCATACACACTATTTCTCAAAAAATGTTTTAAAGGGAGTCATATTTAGCAGTGAACACTTATAAGCAGGTGGGAACAGCCTCTCTGTTGGCATGGCTGATTCCAGATGGGATGTCTGGCCTTATCTAAGACACCAACATATTTCAAATAGTTGATGCTCTGGATGTGGCCATTATCTGGATAAAGATCTTTGCACTTAGCGTGACTGCAGACATTCCAAGATGTTGTATTACTCTGTGTTGATAAAAAGTCAGAACTCAAACCAGAACAGTTAAATCGGCATAAAAACTGACGACTATATTAATTTTTAAGTACAACACAAAGTAAAAAAAAAAATCCACCATTCCAGGGCAGGCATTTTGGACAAAGTCTTCTCTGCAGGTCTAGAACAGAGTGGGACTAAGCACACTGAAACGTACCTACACACAGTGCTGCCTGCTGGTCCATCTGTACTTTGGCCTCACAGAGCTTGGGAAGAGCTGAATTTGAAATATCAGTTCATGGACTTGGCTCTCATGGGCTTGATGCCATCTATGCCTGATCAGTTCACAAAAAATGACTGGGAGTTTAAAAAGCTTGAGCTTAAGTCTTCTTCCTCAAAAATACTCCAAAGCTAAGACTAAGTCGGTACTTGATTGAACCCAGGTTTGCACGTGGACAGGGTAATCAATCAGAAAGTATGGACTTTAAAGTGAGTTTGCATCAGAACCGAACTGGCAGTGTGGGCACGTTCTAGGTGACAGCGAGCCTATGAACTTCAATAAAGTGAAGCGTGTTTCAGTGAACATCAGACGGAGCCTCATGTCACCAGGAGTAGCCATGGTTAACACCACTCAGGTCACAGTTAGATTGCACTGGGTATTGCTGCTGTGTTCTGCCGAATACAAGCTTACATGAAAAGAGAAAAGAACTCAAAAGCACAAATTTTAAAACAATAAAATTATATATACTGCCATATATTACCTGACAGATCAAAGAGTTTGTCTTTGTCTTCTTATTAATATCAGCTCCCAGCAGAAGTAAACATTCAGCCATAATACTATTGCACTCGATACATGCTTTTTCCAGCATCATATTTTTTAAATCATCATTTTCAGCTATTTTAGCAAAACATTTACAGCACAGGCTTTGAAACTGAATGGGAAGACAAACAATCAAAGTTAGGACAAAAAAACACCCAAATTTTTTAGCTGTGGAGCTGTCAAAAGAGAGAAGATACCTGTGGATCTCGCTGGTGAGTAAAACACATAGACATCTGGTAGAAAATGACTGTGTCAAATGAGTCATGTACCAGCAGCTTTGCAAAACACGGTGACAAACCAAGAATTGACAAGATTGCATGAAATCCCTAAGAGCACAACAAGAAGATTGAAAAAAGCAGTGTTAAAAAATGTCATTTTAAAACAGGTCGTGCAACAAAATTTCAACTGAAACAGATGTGCTTTAATTTTTTTTTTTTGTCTTGCTTTTAAACATGCAATAATTCACAAATTGGAGACGATCAGGAGAGAAGGCAGAAACACCTGGTATCTCTGTGTTTATATAGCTGCATTTTCACGCTTGTTCAGCTGACCCACTTAAACAGATATTAACTGACGCTTTGAAAAGCAAAACTATGCATCATAATATCTGACAACATCCTGCCTGGCAGTGACAAACATACTCGCCATTTCCTGAAAATGTACAGAGGAAACAATCTCTTTCTCAGGATATGGGATAAAGATGCATCCCCTGTTCCAATGTGCTGCTCTGTAATCCTTGAATTTGAAAAAAATACACAGGCTAAATGAAAAACTTTACAAGTGTATCTAAAAAGAAATACAAAATTATCCCATGATTCTGCAAGTAAAGTTCACCTAGAAGGATGAACTGGGTAAATTACAGACTTTTTGTCCAAACCTAATTGAGATGAAAGCACTTTAAGTAACTTCTTATTCCACCACATTATTTTGATTTCTCTCTACATTTGTTGCTCAGCTAAATTTGGAAGGTTTTGGGGAAAAATGGCAGTAAAGAAAGGAGCTGTAGTTCTGATATTTTCATATTTATCTGAAATAGAAGTACAGAAACTCTCACAGGAAGCTGATCTCACAGGCAAGCTCCATTCCACTAGAAAAATGAAACTGCCAGCAAACAGGGAAACCTTCTGAAGCAGAGGAAAAAGAACTTTCACACAAGGAGAACTGAACGTGTGTTTGCAGACAGAGTAAGAACTCTCCTTCCATATTCAGAAGTAGATCCAAAGTCTGACCCAGTATTCCAGTAATATCCTTCTTAAATACAGCATTTCTACACTAAGCATATTGCTGATGACAGAGCTGGGAACTAAGCTCTTCTCTATCACTTTTCAAAGAAGGACAAACCATGCTATAATGATGGTTACTTCATTAAATGGTTACAGATTGACTGAATGATGCACCATGATGGAGAAATTTGTTCTAGTCTGCAGATCTCAAAAGTCTTAGATAAACACCTAAACCTACTCTTATATATTCTGGACTGAATATATACCACCAAGAAAACCATCTCTACAGCAAACATTGATTTAATTATAAAGGCTTATACTAATCTAGTAATTGCAATAAAATAAAAATGCAGCATTTAAAATAAGGAATTATTAACTACACTAAGATAATTTTCTAAGGTTTTGCCTTTCACTTTCATCTTTGTACATAGAAAGAACACATACGTGCATCTGGATTTCAGTGACCTCTTTAAATCGTCGCAGCGTAGAAACCAGAACTGTTGACAGGACATGCATAGATGCAATACACAAACTCTTTCTTGTAATCAAACAGCGTAGCAGACTCAAACCCAAACACTGTATCTCTAGAAAAGAAAGATTAATAAAGTTGATTATTCAGACATTCTGAGTGGAATAAACCCATGACAAAAGCAGTGTTATATTACTAATATTCCAGAAAGTTATTTGCATGAGCTATTACAGGGCCAGGCACAACTACAAAGTGGATGAACCTGAGGACTATGCAGTACTGCAGCCTTCTCTTGCCGTGTAACCTACATCACATCCAGTACTAACGAATGTAATAGATAGGTTACGGCTTGTGTGGTTAATCATCCCCTCCTACTACGTCATTCACATTCTACTGACAAAATACCTTCCCTACCTTGTTCGTCTGGATACATCTGTAGGGTGTGAAGCACAGTGTCAGTAGCTCCTTGCTGGGTTAAAATTTCTAGTGCACCAGTGCACTCAGCTACAGACGCAAGTAGTTTCAATCCACACTTCTGAATGCTACGATTTCCAATAAACTAACAGAGAAATTAATATAAAATCAGATCAAGTTTGTTCTGCTTACAATGGCAACAGAAGAGTTGTTCTTTAACAACAAGTGATTGTTCTTCTTAAAGTATGTGAAATTACATCAGATATGACAATAACAATAATCACAATTTCAAAAACGTTTCCTTTTCAACCATCAGTTTCAGCCTCCCCAGATTTTCACCTTTGATTCTGAAAATAATCCTTAGTTAGTTTTCTAATGGAGAGTGGGAATTTTTTTCCTCAAAGTTTCGGTACAACCATTCACAAGTTCACACCATTTTGCTGTAGGACAAGGAGAGTGAGAAAATGTACTTCCTTCATGGTTAAAAAGGAACAAAAAATGGGGTTCTTTGAGAACTGTCATAAGTGAAAAACATGGTGGCAACTGAAAAAAATATGAAAAAAAAAAGATATATGAAGCGACATGCCTATTACCATACCCCATCAAGACTAAAAGTTTTGGGTTTAGTTATATAGAACTTCAGTAGGTTATTTGTGATTATTTTTCCCAATTTTCTCCCACTTCTAGATGAAGGAAACCTAGAAGAGGCCTAGATCTGAAAGTGTGCATAGCTGTCACAGTGACTCACAAATCTGCAAAATTATTTCAGTGGAGTCATGACCATCTTTCTCCTTATTCATTCTCTAGTTTTTCATTAAAATGTTAGTTTATAGCCCTTCTGGCTAATATTGTAGCACCCCAAAACACAAACCAGCTGGGTCAGAAAAAGCAATCAAGATGGTCACAAAACACTGGAGACTGTAACACATTCTGAACTAAAAATTATTTTGCCTCCCTTGTTAACTCCTACATCCTACATCTTCAGGTCAAGAGATGTCTTTAGACACCCTAGCACTCTTTTGCTGATACCTAATTTGCTCTGATTTTTATCATAAATGTAAGAGACATAAATTTCCTTGACTGAAGGTGTTTGTCAAGTCTGAAATTGTTGAGAAAAATTGTGAATTGCTACATCCATTTAAATTCTGGTCATGGGAACTTTGTAAGTCTCGTAGAGGTGGGATTCTTCTGAAGGCCATGAAGTTAAACCTTCCCTGTCACTAGGATTTAAGGTTAATTTGCTGTGCAAAGTGACCAGTGCTTCCTTTGTTTAGATTGGGCCTGCTTCAGCCTTTCATTTTTCAGCTTCCTCTGTAAGGCACTGTGATCATTCGGTTTTCCAGTAGCTGGAAAAAGTTACAAAATTGAACAGTGAAAAGAATGGAGACCACTGAGAAACTCTGTTCTGTTGAAAGCAAAGGATTATATATCCATGAAAGCCACCACTCAGTCCTATGTGTAGTTGAGGTGTAGATATGAGGACACTTTTCATGTACAAACTAATCCATTAAAAAAAATCACAAATAAACTGTACGCTTGAAAAAAATTAGCCTTGTTTTTATAAATATTCTTTAGAGTTACTGTATAAAGGATCATCAAATACACTCCAGAACAGAAAGTAAGAAGAAACCCCAAATGATAAATAAAACCCAGGAGTTAATTCTAACAAATCAACAGGAAAATAGATGTGGAACTAAAACTTACAAATGATTCACCATTGCAAGTGTAAAATAGTGACAAAAATAATTAGAATAAAGCTTTAAATATACCCTGTTCAAAGCATTCAGCACCAACGAATGAGTTCCCTCCAACAGACATTGGCTTTTAATGACTTTTACTGTAAGTGCAAAAGCAGCACCTCCCACATCTCTGGAAGAACCATTCTGGTCATTCTTGGTATCTGCAACAATGGAAAACAGTCTTCCTCAGAAGAACAGATTTAACATTCCTGTTAGTATTAACCCAGTATTATTAACCCAATATACCAATCAAATTGAACACACAGGTTGTAAGAACTGACTCAGAGGGCTTATTTCAGATCTTATGACATTTTTCAGAATGCTGTAGTTACAAAGACTGAGTCCCTCCAGATCTACACTGTAGCATGAGTACATTGTGTTTGAAATGATTTCACCACATGTTTGCCCACTGCTTACCGTGAAAAAGCAAAATCATGCCAAAGAAATTTGGCTAAGGCACACTGTAATATATTATTTATTTGAGCTATGGGGTTTCTTGGTGTTCCTGATACCTACTTCAGAATGTCTCTTCCTTCTGGAAAGGAGGGACTGTAGAGAAGCTATAAACTAGTTGCCCTTTATCACTTGGCAGCACATCATAGGCCAAATTTTACCCACCGATGAGGTAAGCGGAAGGTGATTACACACAAACGAACAGAGAAAGGTCTTTCAGATTTACCTTTCTTGCAGCTATTGGCACTTGCAGTCAAGTGGCACTACAGAAAGTACCCAGAAATCCTTTAGAAGTCACTTCAAGCATTCATATTTGTTCCGATTACTAATTTCCGCACGACTTACTTGTTATTCCCTAATTAACCTGCAAGTTCCAACATCCATTTGGAGCTCTCTTTTACTGATTATGCTTTAGAAGGACCTCACTTCCAGGATGCTGGCAAAAAAAATGCCTTGCCTACATGTTAGAATACATACATCAAGTCTTAATCCTGCTGTTTACTGAGAAAAAGGAAAGTATTAGGATTATAATTTGAAGAATAGAAGGAAACTGAGATCCTAAAATCAGTCTGCATATTAGCCAAGTTACTAGTTTCACAGTTACTGGTTATGTAAATGTTCAACTAAAACTGCTGAGAGATATTTGCAAAAAGTTGTTACGAAAAAAAATCAGCACCCCATGTCTGTACTCTCACAATCAGAGGAAAAAAACAGGATATATAGCAGTAAACTGGTAACAAGAGCTAAAACTTTCCTCAAATTCTATTAAAGGTATAGAACTAAAAAAGTACATATTTCTCCCACTGTAGATTGCCTTTAAAGGGTTTTTTTTTTGAAAGGAATTTCTAAGCTGGTCAGTTTGGCTTCTCCTCTCCTGTAGAAAAAATTATGTAATAGTATATTTCACATCTTTAAATACCTGTTTTTATTTTTTTGGTGTCAGAGGTCCATTTTTTATGTTCCTTCCAAGAGATACTATGAAAACAATTGCATTTTGTGGTACAATAATGTTGATGTCACTGTTTGCTCTCACTTACAGGGTATCTGTGATGAAAATACACAATCACAGCAATAGCTCCATACTTATACCCTGAATTCCTTAGAGGTAATGGAGCTAACTCTTAGCTGATAAAATCAATGGGAAATCAGCAGTGATAATTTGGTCTGTTACCTTCACCACCTCAAAAGTTTTCCTCTATCTTATGTGTTCTTACAGACTTACAGCTGCTCTCCGCTATGTACAGAACTCCATTTTTTGAAGTCCCATTAAAGGCTGTCTCATTAGATCAGAAAGACTAAAACTCAACTATCTAATTCTGTTCTCTGATCTGGTGTGTGATGCTACACTGACTAGATTTTTGGATGACTTACCAGGCATCATAAAGTGTAAAAGGACTCGAAGTGCTTCCAGTTGTACAGAGAGTGATTTTTCATGTTTCCTCATGGCTTTTACAACTTCTGATGCAGATACTGTTATTATATCCAGATGAGGGAAACTGAAAATGTTGTTTATAAAATAAATAAAAAGAATGCACTTCTACATTTTATATATATTTGCTTCCTTAATTAACACTGTGTGATAACCCTGTAGAAAATTGTAAATCTGGTTTGAGCTACGAAATAGAAACTAAACTATGGTACTTCTCTTCATCATAGCAAACATATTATTTTCATGCCATTCCATGAATTCGGTCTATGTAACTAATTCCATTCTAGGCTACAGAGAGGTAATTTTCAATCCAGTCCAGAACAGTGATACACAGAGAGTATAATATTTCATTCAGAGTGAGTGGTGGATTCATATATTTCACTTTGATTTCAGTCCAGCTATGTGAAAAGACACTCCACAACTGTCATGAAGTACTGGTGAATTGCCAGATAGTTGTAGAATGAACAGGAAAATATGAATCATGTTAGTTTCTAATTTTGAAGAAAAAAAAATAATCTCAATGTCATTAGCATTCCTAGAGATGGCAGTAGCCAAAGGCCACTATTCACTTTTAAGGTTTTTTTCTTCTTTCATTTTATAATGCTTTTTATTCCTGTGAACATGTTTATGGAAGGTTTGAGATCTTCTTCTTTGTAAAATGAAATTATTAATTAGAAATTCTGTGACTACATTTTGAGTCCGTTATTTTTTCACAGACAGCTTAGCATATATAAAGGTTTAAAGGAAGATTGGAAAAGCTTGGCAAGACACTTGGAATAATATTCCCACCCTGTATATCAGTATTCATAAATCACAAGTTTGTTTTCCAGTCATGTTCTAAAGCATTTGCAAAAGCCAACACAAAAGTAATAATAACACAATGTTATTTTAATAGTCAGAGTTAATACTGTTGGAAATTCATTAGCTCTCAGTGGAATTCAGTGGGTCTAACAGGAGGGGACATCATCCAGAGACAGTCTATTCAAACCTCACCGCTCAAGAACCACGAAGGGAAGAACATGCAACTCCGTACACATATCCACCTGGGCATCTGACTACAGGGCTTACAAAATTCAACGCCTTGAACAGGACTGTCAGCCTGTGGTCAATTTTAATATCAGTGAAACAGACAATAATTTAAATGTAACCAATTATAGCACTGAATCTCACAAACCTTCACTCTGGAAGTGGCCACGTATTTCTAAGTATATTACCTTCCTTCGAAAACATGATTCAGAATTCTGCAGGCACTTTCAGCCACTTCAGGAGAATGTGGATGTTTCCTCATTATATCCAAAACATTCATATGTATTCCTTTAGCCAAAAGTGTCTTCCTAATATTTACTACAACACAAAATAGCAAGCGTCCTATAAGTAAATCTGTCTCTCTTTATGTATAGTTCTCAAAAACAACAGAACTGCTAAGTTTTTCCAATTTTTTCCCCTTTTTTTGATTTTTTTTCCCCTCACCATACACACATTATAGAAATATAAATTAGAATGGGAAACAATTTGAGTTGAAGCTGACTTACGTTTGCGTAGTTTAATCAAAAGCATTACAATTCCTGAATGCCTAATAACTTTCAATACATCTGCTATTTTTACTTACATAAAGTTAACTTAAAGGAAGGAGAATATACAGCTTAACTTTTATTTCCAAAAATGTTTATTCTTAAAAAATTTTTCCTCTTACTCGCACTCTGTGATCATGTAGGAAAGCAAGAATTCAAAACTTTCAAAAAACCTTCCAACTTCTAAAATAAAGCTTCAAAGATGAAACTACATTTATTCACTCTATTTACTTTGTTCATGCATTTTTTAAAAAAATTCAAATATCCAAGCACATGTTGTAGCTATAACTGTAACCAATACAGCTCAGAACACTATAAAAATATTCTACATTATCACGGTAACTACCAGCAATTCTTGTCATTCCCATTTCAGTACATCCATTTCAAATGGTTAATTCAAGCAATATTGCATTGTGCCAGAGGGCTTTACTAAGCTTCTTTATGTCTATCATCTCTGATATAAGCACATTCATTTGGGGGGGGGGGGGGGGGGGGGGGGGGGGAAAAAAAAAAAAAAAAAAAAAAAA
>Ga0065711_1003331_pt1 | contig 37476 bp, 37 predicted proteins | sample Hoacrofraction12_FD_59098 | JGI IMG/M metagenome (GOLD analysis project Ga0065711, IMG submission 59098) | Hoatzin crop microbial communities from Cojedes, Venezuela - Epithelial fraction 12 v2 (version 2) | ecosystem: Host-associated > Birds > Digestive system > Esophagus > Crop | place...
CTGTCTCTTCAGCTGCATCCCTGACCTCTCCTAGCCTCATTTTTCACCTTCTCAGCAACCTCTTGGCCCTCACTTGCTGCATTTTTCATCTGCTTTGGCACGAAAACATGGCTCCAATTAGTTGGAAAGGCAGTATGGAGAGGGAGAGGCAGCTGATTTGGCCAGAGTGGGAAGCAAAGCACTTCTTTCTCTCTCTGGGCACCCCAGCTGCCCAAGAAACGTTGGATACTTGGCTTTCATGAATGCTTTGGAGCTGGGAAGAAGTAAGGGAGAGTTTGTTCCTACTTCTCTGGCCTTGCAAATACAAAGTTAAGCCAGAACCTGAGCTTTGCACCCTGTGAGTTTTAGGCATGGACTGTGACTGGTACTACCAGTACCATCTGCTTTCTTCCAACACAGTGGAAACCCACTAGTCCTGTGGTCAAAGCAGCGCCCAGGGGAGGACGTGGCAACGGGCCACTTGCAATCTCCCACTCACTCCTGAGATTTCACAGAAACAAGCTGAGCAAAGCCATGTGTTACAAGGAACCACTGGAACGATTTTAAGCAAGCAAAGATACGCAGAAGCAGAAGTCCTGGCAAGCCTTTATTCAGTTCCCCATGGAAGGGAAGAAAATTATGAGCATGCATATCCCATCTGACTGTACCCACGCCAATCTCTAGGTAGAGTTTAGCCATTGTCCAGCTTTTCCAAACCTTCAGCCCCACATCTGGTCAGCTGGCCCCTTCCTGCAGCCAAATGTCGGGGTCTTCCTTTCAAGGGATGTTGGCCAATCTGCATACAATCGGCGCTGCGGGTTGAAGCTGAGGTCACCATTGAAACTCTATGTTTCCAAGAGTTGTTTGATCAAACAGAATTTACAGACCAGGACAGTTATTGACAGGGCTGACAAAAGTGATGCTCCAATGATTTACAGTCCAGGTGTGTTGTCAGAGCAAGATATTTACCTGAGATCCCACGAACTGTTAAAATTTAATCCCTAGAGACCTTCTCTGGCTTTTCTGCAGTGTCTTGAAGGGTCATACCTCCATTTGAAGTCACCGTGCAAACAGCCCAGAGTTTAGGAACTTCCAAGGGAAATAAGAGCAGATGTGATGATTTAGAATGTTTTTAATGAGTATAGAATTGGAGAGGTGAATTGATATAGGATGCCCTTTCCCTTATCCCAAATGTACAATTGTCCACAATAAACCTCTCTGAATATATACACATTAGTCAGGATTATCTCTGAAAGTCTAGTGGGCTAAGAATATGGATCCTGGAGACGTCAGCAGGAGGATTCATTAGAGGAGATGGCAAGTGCTTGGAAATGGGAAATGTATTCTCTTATAAACACAGCCTGCACTGGGGTTGACCTTCAGACTGAACAGAATTGGCTGCAGAGACGGCGAAGGCAGGGAAGCAAAATAACGTTCATGCGCAACTGGCTCCATTTTTTGTAACAAAACCTGTTACTGAAGTTTCTGCCACTTCTCTTCATGTTCCAAAAGAAGGGAACTCTCACTCTGAAAATTAAGACCACTGAAAAGCGAATGACAAATCAACCCAAGCTTATTCTTTCCGGGTGACACAGATTTCGTAGGTTTTGGGGGTACTGGATGCGACTCTGGGAGGGATTTCTTCTCTGCTGATGTGCTGGAGCTTCCTCATGACATATTTCTTGTCCCACAAACCATATTATCAATTATTGTCTCCTAAATCTTACTGGCCATTTCAACTTTGCAATACCAGAGTCCGTGTATTTGGATGAATTCTTGCATTTGAAGTGAGGAGATGCTGGGAAAATTTAAAGCTCCTCTGTGCATGCATGGGCACACATGCATGTGGCTCGCTTCTCCTTTATTACTGCTCCTCCTTGCTCTCTCATTTGCTTGCTGGGCAAAATGAAAGGAGCTAGCACCGAGTATGAAAGGAACTCAGCAAGCCAACATTGACTCCTACCTCATATCTATTAGCTGTAAATTACTTTAACATGAGTGACATCACACTTGACTCTTGGTAAAACAGTGTTAAGTTAGTGGGTAATAAAACAGCTTGACACTAATGATGGGTTCTGCGTGATAAATTACTGTCAGTGATCAGATAAGGGTTCTTGAGACTAACCTTGAACTAAATCTGGTTTGTTGCTACATCTTGTGTGCAGTGTTCCACTTCTTACTGTGGGGATTAAGGGCTCAGAGCCCAATCCTGCACCGTGCTCGGAGGCGAAAGGGCTGCTCTTGCGCAGGAGCATTTCCAGAAGCAGCTTCCAAGCATCAGGCGGCTCCCACGAGTGGAGAAAGGAGGGTTTGGCCCGAACCTTGAGAGCAGCCATCCAGTTACGCGGCCTCATGGCCAGTCTTTCAGATGCAGGAACAGTTTCCAGCAGTGACTTAAGCATCCAAATCTCTGATGTTTTTCATTAGAAAAAAGAAGCATTACACAACTAAGGGGTGGATCCTGAAAGTTTCATTTTTTGGTGCGTTTGATATGATGGATTTCATTATGGGACGATATGTTTTGACCTAGGAGTTAGATCTGCCCTACAAACCACAGATGTCAATGACCTCAGTAAGAACAGAGGATGCTCAGCAGCTGGCAGGATCGGGTCCTCATTCAAAGAACTTGTTTTACTTGCAAAACTTTGGGAGAAAGCTTTATACCCAAGAGCTGGGAGCTGGCCAAAGTCAATGTAATGCATGGGATTTTGAATATTTTTTGCATATATTTTCTTTGGAATCTAACCAGGGTGCTGCTTAGAAAAGGCTTCACAAATTGTTTTACATTGTTATTATTATTTGAGGCTCCATTTCCATTTATCATTCAGGTAACATGCCTGTGAGATATTATTTTATACTACTTGTATAAACCTTTGTATTAAAACATTTACCATCTTTCATTTTCATGCCTAATCACTGTTGTCCTGGCCTGTTAGTGTGACTGGTCTAATCTTGGCATTCTTGTGTGTTATAAATGGCTTCAATGAAGAGAAGTTTTCACTGTGTTCATCCAGATACCTCATTCATCTATGATTATGACAAACCTCATATTAAGATGCACTGGTTTTATTGAAAGTCATAATTAATTTCTCGTTCTGGAAAGTCCATAGTGAGAGAAGAGCCCTTGAGTGGATGGTTCCAGTGCAACAGAGAGGACTGCAGGGAAAATAGCTGGGTATGTCTGTGTCTTCCAAGGAGCAGGGATCACTGGACCATGGGCATATGAGGGATGCAGTTAATGTACTCCTGCTCTCAGTTCTTCGCTAAAATACAAAACATTTATTAGTTTTATTGCTCCAACTGAGCAGTCAAGTAATGCAGAGTTCAGCGACACCATTTAAATCAAAATATTAATCAATCCCTATATTAATACAAAGTTCATGCACTGTTTATGATGAGAGGGTGGTTAGTTCTCCACGAGGGGCAATCTCGAGGATGGAGATGAGGGCTGGGGTCTGGCTGTGCCCATGGTCCCTGAGCTCGGGGCAGGCGGCACAGGAGCGGGGCTGCTGGAGAAGTCACAGGCATTCCTGCAAAGCATCCCCCGTGAAACGAAATCCATTTTGTTCCACGTACTTTTCACACTAAATCCCATTTTTCTCAGAATGTTCTTGGCTGTTCAGTTCCACTTGAGAGGAGAGGGCCTTTTTCTGCATGATTCAATACCAAAATAATTTCTCTTGGCTTTTTGTTTGTTCGTTTATGTTCCTTCCTACCCCATATCTCCATTCCCTCCGGAAAAAAAGGTAAGGAAAAAGAAAGAAAATAACACTTCTGTTTGGGAGGAAAGGGAGGAGTCTGTGTGGGAGATGTCAAATGGAGCAGAAAATCCCTGGACTTTCTCCAGAAACCCCCATCCACTTGAGCTGTTGATACTATCTGTTTATCAAAACACCCTCTGGTGCACCGCTGTGGGAGAGAGCAGAGTCGTCCCTCTGCCGGGAACGGTTTTTAAATGGTGCCCTGGGTTTCTACAACAGAGGGGAGATTCTCATCTGTGTTGCAGCCCCTGTATGGAAAACAGAAGGGTGCAAGGGGAGACGGAGAGGGGCTGACAGCCCCCGACATGCCCCGACAGAGCCAGGAGAGGAACTCTCAATGTGGTGGCATTGGGGATGCGAGGGACACCGGGGCTGACACTTGGCTGGAGATGGAGCCCTGCTCCCTCCCACTGCCTCCTCACATCCCCACTCACCCCAAAACTCACACTTGCCCAATCCCTGATGGTCCTTCCTCTCCCCTCCACTGGCATCTGCTTCCCGGCCAGACAATATACTGGGGGAGAAGCCTGGAGCTCTCCTGACCGGTGATGAATTCGCTTTCATCAGCATTGAGGATCTACTTGAAGCCCTCCCGTCCTCCCACCACTCCGTGCCGACCCTGGGTTCCTGCAGTATGGATTTGAGGGGCACTGGAGATGTGAAATCTGCAGTGGGAGCCGGTCTGCACCCCAGATTTCCCCGCAGCTCCTCCGAGCCCTGCCGCCGGGACGGGAAGCAGCACGCCAGCAACATTTGGGCAAGATCTGCAGGCGTAGCCAGAGCTGAGGAATTTCTTCTTTCTTCCACCCTTTGATTTGCTGAGCGCGACTGGGGGCACAGATTTTACATCCCTGCTTCTGACAAACCAGCCCATGAATGTGTCACACACATGCTCACAGCCGTGTCTGGGCTTAAACGCTTTTGTCTTCAGTGTGCCCCTTTTTTTTCCTTTCCCTTCATTCCCTCACCAGACATAACGTAGCCCAACCGACCAGAGACACCGTGACTACCATGATGTAGGAAAGAAACAATCTCTGGCTGGAGTGGCGGGCTCCAAATAGCTTATCCGACAGATGCATGAGCAGGAAATGCAATATCATGTCCAATTTCTCATACCTTCCTCGTGACTGTTGCAATCGCAGAACACATGTAGCCCAGCGATACGCAGTGCGTAATGCTTTTGGTGTGAGCCTTTCCTCTTCTCTTGCTCCAAAACAGGCACTTTTGCTGGGAGAGGAGAGGGCTCCTGAGAGGTGCTGACTTGGCCGAGCTGAGAAATACCCGTGGGTTTATGTAAAACAGCCCAGGCCCCGAGAATGGAAGCGTGCCCACATTTGCTTTGCTAATTAACCTTAGGTTGGGCTCGGAGGGACTTGTTTTGGAGGAGTAAGTGAGATGAGATGGACCAGAGCCCAAACAGCTCTTGCCTGCTCTGCATAGATGCCGGGAGGTTTTTCTCCTATCCTTTTGGACCCAGGTCTGGTCTCTCATTTTTCCAGAAGCACCCAGAGTCCACCAAGCGATGAAAACACTCCACGTCACAACTTGCCAAGACACGAACAGGACCTACTGTTCCCGATGTCCAAAACCTCCCCCCTCGCCAGCCTTATCCTAAAACAGAGCAAGGATGAGAGGCCAGATTCTCAGACAGCGTCACGGCACCTCAGTGCTCTCGGACCCATGCAAGGAAAATGTTATTTATCCCCATCTTCTGCATGCCAGGAGCCTCAGCCAAGGCACCTAAGCTAGGTCCTACATGAGCTGTTTGCCTGCTCTGCAGCAGGAGCATTTCAAAGAATAATGAAAAAGGTTTTATTTCACTGGGGACTAAAATTTGGTCTGGGCAGAGCAGGATGAAGTGGCTCTTTAAGGAAGGAATTGCGACCAATTTCCATGCTGGGAACCAGGGGTCAAGCACCCTTTGGGGTAGGCACTGTGTCTCCCCGACCTCTCTAACACCCAGTTTCAGCAAAAGCATTTTTAATAATCTAATAACTTTTTTTTCCCCCTACTATACTATGCCATAGGAAAAAAGACTGAGCTACAGACTGATCCGAAAGAAGCTCCTCTGGCAGCGAGGGCAGGAGAGAAAGCACGGTGCCCCAAAACACAGCCCCGCGCAAGGTTACAGCAAAATAAACCTTGAGAACTGCAGGAAAGATGAGTTCAAACTTTTAGAAAAAATCCCACCTGGGTGTGTTTTTGCGGAAACACCTATTTCTGCACGTCAGCTCTGCTTGCACAAGAGAAGTTTGGCAAAGCTCAGCCTTGTCCGCTAGTTTAAAAAACTAATTTCTGTAGTTTAACCTAAAGTGGTGAGGTTTTTCCGAGGAGCCTTCATCGTGCTTAAAAAGGTGTCCACAAATTGAATAATAATCATTACAAAGTTTCTACATTCTTGCCCAGATTCCAGGGTTTTCCTCTAAGCTGGCTGGGCATACTGTAAAATTTGGTAATAAATATCTGTCTTTGGTATAATAAAAGCAATGTTTATATTCTTGACAGAATGCATTTGTGAACTTACAGTCATTAGAGATGTAAACTGAAGGCAAGAAGATAACCTCTCTCCTAAATGTTCTATTTATTTCTGTAAAGTAATTTGTATGATTTATCTTATAGACTAAGGTTTATGGTTCACTTTGAACTCCAGGTTCTTAACTCAGCAATTGCCTGTTTGGGCTGAAGCGTATAAGTGATGGCATGACCCAAAGTGCTAGATGAAAGGAAAAAGACAAAAACAAGGCAGGCTTCTGGGATTTTAACCATCATTTCTATATTCCATTGACATCTCTGGGTTAAATATTTTCCTTTAGAGGCCACTATGATCATTCCATCTGTATGCCATATCTCCCAGTGACAAGGCAAAGCGCAGAACACGGGCATCTTCAATGAGGCGTGTCAGGATGCGTCCACGGGGGAATGCGAGGAGGTCAAATGCTGGTTTTAGTCATAGCTCCCAGTTTACACATACTCATAAGCAAGCCGGCATCTATTTCGTGATTCATAAAAGAAGCATTTGGTGCGGGTCTGCGTATTGCTGCTGTGCTGGGCTGGAAAATCCATGTGTTTTTTAAACAGGCTTCTAAGTCACATTTGCAAGAGATAATATTTAATACTAAAGAGATGCAAGTTCCCTGACTTTGCAAAGTCCAAAAAAACCTGGAGAGTTGTGGCCTGCCCCATTCATCCAGCGCCAAGCAGCAAAAGCTGTTAACGTAACAGGAAAGCTCCTACAACACTCAGGTTTTGGACGCGTGAACACTACATTGATATATTTTGAAAGCTGGAGCAGAGCTGGGGATCTGCACAGCTCCATGCAGGGCACTGCTGAATAGGAGGAGTGGTCCCAAGTTTTCATTTGGTTTTGTAATTTTATCACCTTTTTACAAGTAATATCTCATTCTGGCATCTTGTAAGAAGCAGTTGAATGTGCTTTGATAAAATATTTAAGGTTGGTTTAACTTTGTCCATCTTTGAGTGCATCTTTCTGTGAATAGGAACCACATCGTTAGGGCAAATTGCTGGAGACAATGTAGGACCTGGTTCCCACCATGTTGTGGGTGCTGAGCTGTTCTGAGGAAATGCTTGCTTGCATTCGGCCCCGATTTTAGCTGATTCCTGATACAAGGATGTAGTTAAAAGTGGCTCATTTCTCAGCATCTCCACTAGTGCCATAGGAAGGGATGAACCAATTTCTCCATCACTTAGCCTGGCAAAAATGCAAGAGACTCAAGTGTGTATCATGACATATATCAGTTTTCTTCGAATAGGTGAGAAAACCTGAAGCAGGAGGAAAATTTTCCCTCATTCCCAGACCTGGCTGGAAGGTGGAGTTTATATTCTGTAGGAAACTTGAAGTATTCAAACCATTTTTCATTCCAAATCAGTGTCAAAAAGTCACCTCCCCTCCAAGAACAGCTCATAAACTGGCAATTTTGAACATTTTTCATTGAGAAACATCTGAACAGGTCAACAATAGAAAAATATATTAAAGACATATATATGATATATATATATCAAATATATACCAGAATAAAACCAGGAAAGTCAAACTATTCATTTAGTTGCATTCCTCCTGCAGCTTTTCAGAGCCATGGGATATCTCTGTGTTTTCAAGATGCTGAGGAACAAGCACGGGTGACTTTTGGCAGATTATTATGCTTTAAAAAAATGGTTGTATGAACTTCTAGTTGTTCTGGGCAGCTCTAATGAGGGACAATGAGAAGGCTTTGAGAGCTATGAGTGAATTTAGGAGCCATTTATAAAAGGTACTGGCTCAGCGTGCATGGTAAGCATTCAGTCACCAAACGCACCCGGGGTGCAGCGACACCACCATCCTCTCCAGATCTCTGCCATTGGGTTAGTTTGGCACCAACGCTTGTTTAGTTGTTATTTTATCTGGTGGCACTGGAGCATAATTCAGGTCGGTAGCTCTCAGGGTCCCTGCAGAAATCCCTCCTGAAGGCTGCAGGACTTGGCCTTCGGCTCTCACGCAGATTGGCAGGAAAAGATGCTCTTTGTTCTGGATAGAGAGCGAAGCTGGAAGTTACTGAAGCCGTTTAATCTCCTGGCTAATCATTTGCATACACAATTACCTGTCCTCCTCGGCCCTTCTGCTATCTAGCCCAGCTGAATACGATTTCTGAGGGCGAGGAAGAGTTGCATGCTCAGAGCTGGCTGTATTTTGGTGCATTTAGTTATCAATATATGGAATTCTGTCCAGTCCTGGACGTGAAAAATCCGTATCTTATCTGGCCTCTGCCAGGTCAACATTACTCACAATTCAGACACCATTTACCCTGCAGGGCTGAGACCCGTGTGATGCCTGGCTCTGACCAGTACTATTATTCACTTACTCTTGAGAACACTACAATTAATCAGAAATACATGTTAACACCCTGTCTTCTCTCCCCTGCCTCCACCAAAAATCCCCACCAGCCACCCAGCTTCTGAAAACCACTGGATTAAGCCCTTACTGAAGTTAATGGGAAAAAGCTCAGCAGGAATTCATCATACTTGAGGTCAGCTTTCTGCGTTTGCTGGTCTCCTAAGATAGGCAGAAAGCCTGGAAAATGGGAGCAGGGTTAGGACCTGTGTTTGCTGTGCTGGATATGACCACCACTCCCTACGCAGAAGTGAAACAGAGACTTCCTCAGAGCTGGTTTAAGTGGAGACAGAGTTTGATGCTGAAGCTTTTGTCATATCAATAAATTATTATATGGTACAATAAAAATTGTGAAAGGAAGATGGTAATACACAGTTTGGAAANAGCTTCATGAAGTGCCTTTCTTTGCAAGTGTAAAAACTCTTCCTTTTTTGTGACAGACATAACCCACTGATATCAAATAACACATCATACTCAAGAGTTTTCCTACCGATGTAGCACTTGAGATGTCACGCAGCAATTAATAGGGATGACAAAAAAGATGCCTGCAGGCACACCTGGGGCTCGAGGGCACCCGTTCTTGCCTCAGGGATCTTCTTCTCCACCCGATTCCTTCAGAACCAGCAGGAGAAACATCCCAGGGCAGGGGGTGATCATGGTGCCCCCCACCCCAGGAACACAAGCTGTCTTGCCCAAATTCCTCTTGGCACATGCATTTAACCTGAAACTTTGAAAATCAGAGGCAGGAGCTGGCCCCAGCGCCGGGTTCTCGGGAGCCGGTGTGGGCAGGAGCAGCGCGTACAATGGACCATCTGTTTCCCTCTGTTTTTATTCCCAGATTGGATCAGCCGGGCTAAAGAAAAATAGAGACAGCCGGAGCGCCAGCACCACAGCCCTCGCTGCACGAGGGGCACGCGTACCGGGGGAGGTCCAGAAACACACACCCTCTTGCAGAGGCAAGTGGCATGGAGACAGCTTGTTGACCAGCTTGGAGAATTAACAGAAGCTTGTTTGAGACCTGAAAATTGTACCAGAAACTAGGAAAAATGAGAAATCCTCCAAAACTCCGAGCGCTGGCTATAGATTTGAGGCAGCTGCTTCACCCCAGCTCTGGGTGGTACCAAGTTTTCTGTAATTCCCTGGCTGGGATAGATTTTGCTGCCCAGAGGGCACCGAGTGATGAGATTGCTTCTTCTGAAATTGTGTCCATTTGCCCCAAAATATCTCTGAGCAGGGCCTGGGAAGGGCTCTGCCTGGGTCCCCACCCAGCAGGCTGTGACGTGCTCGCTGCTCTACATGGGAGTAACTTCATCAGTGTCAGGGGAACTACTGCTGGCCTTGATGTTGAGTGCATGATTAAACGCTCTGTTCTTTTAAGCTTTAAATATATAAATAGATGCAGGCTGCAAGGTGCATGAGAATAAATATCAGCAGGATTCAGAGCCCTGTTTAGGGTTGTTCTGTGCATCAGCAAATCTTCACTCTCTCCCGGGCCAGGCATGGAAACGTGCATAATTCTGGCTGGAAAAACACCTTTTTTGAGCAGGGCAGGTACTTGCCGTTGCATAGTGTATATTGTTTTTATATCTAAGCTGTAAGCATGTGGGAGGTGGGCACCAAACGGGCTTAATCTGCCTGGAAATCTTGTTCCCCCATCAGCTCAGCTGTTAGGTGGTAACCCGGGGGTGACCCTCCTGGGCCGCCCCTGCAGCCCCCTTCCCCGCGCCCACCCCACGGGTGTCTCCCCACCCGCCGAAAGGGCTGATAAGCGGCGAGGCGATCGCTGTTTTCTCTCTTTGGGGCTGACCTGCGGCTGACCCTGCTCTTGACAGGTCATGCTGCGAAGACGGCGGGGCACGGGGTCCCCGTGATGGGACTGTGGGGGACGGTGGGACAGGAGCATGTCGGGGCCATCCCAGGCTCTGGGGACACCTCTCGGGGGGGTTTAAATGGATTTGCTGTGCAACGTGCGGGGTTGGTTTGGGAAGCTGTAGCTGCCTGCTCACGATACGTGCACCTTCCTCAGCCACCTGCATGTGTTATGGGCATCTTGCAACCACCCCCAGGCATGGCTGCCCCCCCACTCTGAGGGGTATTTTATGCAAAAATAAAATCTGTCTTTCACAACATCCTGGTAGAACGCACTCATTTTGGATGTAAGAGCAGGCGTCTTCATGCACTCAGAGGGTACAGCTGGGATGAGAGCCAGGCTGCAGGGCACCAGGCTGGACCCCAACAGCCAGTTCCTCCCTGGTTTGGAGGCAGGAGCCCCTCCATGTTGGAGCAGACCCCCAGTGCCTCCCCGGGATTATGGACAGGGGCCCAGTGCACACGAGCCCTGCCTCGGAACCTCCCGCTTCTCGATACCTTTGAGTGTCTGAAACATCAGGGTTTGCCATTTCAAGCTCTTCTTGGCAGCCATAAGGTATAAAAATTTATGATAAATGAAACCCGAGATAATTTCACAGTAACACAACTCCAGGAGTAGTGGAAAAGAAAAAAAGAAATAACACTTGTTGCAAGATTCAGGGTTTTATCATCGGAGCTGGAATCCTTATCATTAAAAGCAAATATTGCACACCAGAAATATCTCTGTTATAAAGCGATATGGGGAATTTTTCACTAAAAATAACCTGCATTTCTCTTAGTTGTACTATGGGAGCACCTCTGGACCCTAGCTGTAAATGTGTTAGGTGCCCTGTAAACAAATAACATCAATATCTCCTTTGTGGTATTTATACCCTGCATAAATACAACAGGGAAAAAAAGCCTTTGCAAAAGAGGGTGAGGAAGCATAAAGAGGTTATAAAACCTGCAGAAGAAGTCACTAGGAGAGAGACGAGTGAGTACAGAATGTTTTATCATGAAGATCGTTCCTCTTAGAGACACAGACTATTTAAATACATATTTTTAATGCAGTCAGGAAATACAAAGGCAACGCAGCGAAGCGATTTTAAATAAACAAGTAATAAATAACTTGAAAAGATATCAGCAATGAAAGCACAACAAAGAGATTCATATAAATGAAGGTGCTGATGGCAGAAATGCATTTTGCACAACAGGGTATGTAATAGAAATGCTAACACTTATTAATAGCATGGAAAGGATTGCAGGAATACTGTTCTGGAGCCTTAAGTTTATTTGTTTCAGAGCTTTTGATTGTCAAACTGCTTCAGAAAAACGACACACTTTCATTTCAGGTACTTTACCATACAGGTATTTTTTTCAAAAATAATAATCTCATTCGTGCTTTCCAAAATGTTTTTTTCCTTGAAGTGCTTCAAACAAACTTTTACAAATAACACCTCATTTTGGTTCGTATTGCTGTGATAAATCACTGAAACAACACTCTCAAATGTTAGAATCAGTTGACTCAAGGAGTTTAACATTTAGAATTGAGATAAGAACTGAAAAGTCACCAAAGGCAACAACGGCTTCGAGTCCAAGAGCAAAACCAAGGAAAACCTGTAAATGGAATTTGCAGTTTATGGAAACACCACTTGAAATATTTACCTTGTCGCTTTGCTGTATTTTCCCTATAGTTTTGTCTTATGTCCAGAGAAATACTAACCTCTCTGGCTAACGACCTTTTCCAGTGCTTATCTCCTCCAGCAGCCCAAAGTCCTTGGATCTCTGATCTGCCTGCCTTCACATCCACTGCCTTCACCCCGGCTGCACACGCGTCCGCGCTGGGGAAGGGTGCGCAGTGTCACTGCGCGTCTGCGTGGGGACTGTCCTGCTTCTCCCGGGCTCACGTTCACAGCCACCCCGGGCTGGGTCCCGCTCGGGGATGCTCAGCCCTTGGCGGTGGGGTGATGGGGGGCAGCTGGGGCAGGGGGATGTGCACGATCCAGTCCCCGCTGCCGGGTCAGAGCATCGTTCCCAGGCTGGCTCGCCCCGTGGGGTGACACTGGGGCTTGCCCGCCGGCCCCAGGGCTGCAGCCCACGCAGGACCCCCTCGCTCCCCTCCAGCCCAGGGCCAGCTCCGGAGGGAGGAGAAGCCATGCCGGCAGCTCCCGCTGAGCCGTCCCTTGCAGCGCTGGATTTCGGCAGCCTAGAGGATTCTCCCAGCCATGTCCTTTCATGGCCTCACTTCCAAAGCTTCCCCCATGCCCAGGAGCATGTGCTTTCCCGCTTGGGGCTTGGGAGAAACCCACCTCCTTATTTAAACCAGACCGAGAGGGTGTGAGCCGATTAAGAGAGGATGTACAGAGGCTCCTTCTGCCAAGCCCTGTTGGGCTCTGGGGAGAACGCAGCTGTCCTTCGTAGAGGACCCTATAGAAAATGCAAGAGCTGCTTCCTGTTCCTGCGCTGGACCGGCCCCAAAAATGATTCACCTGGAGGCACCCATGGAGATCTCACAGCTCGAGGGTGATGGGCATCCACTGGATCTTCTCCACTGCTATGGCCCCAAGGAAACCCAGCCTCACATCATTTCCCGGCAGCTGGGAAACCTGAACCCGTATCTGTTTCTGCCCTCTGCTTTTTATAAATTAGATCCCAGCATCTCAATATGTTCTAAGAACTTTCCAAACACTTTATTTATCCCTAGGATGGTGCAGGAATAATAAATCCCCTGAGCATCTGGTTCCTTTTGATTTCATTTTTTTGCACCCACCCGCCCGCCCCCCAATCTGGAAACCTTCTGGGGAAGCAGTGGGAGACACATACGATACTGAGCGACTTCATTTACACTGCTTATTCAGTAAAAGCCGTCTTCCAAATGCATCCTGCTGCTAGAGGGCAGGGAGGCAGAGAGAAGGGAAGGAGACTGGGCAGGGAAGAAATGCCCATCAGAGATGGTGGGTTGTGAAGAGGGTGAGATGTAGAGGAGAAAGTCTGGACAGCAAAAGGACCGGCGGCTGAGGGCAGGGGCTGTAGGTGGGCAAGGAGCAGAAGAAGTGTGGGTGTGGCGCAGGGACACGCAGTTAGAGGGGTGGAGAGGAAATCATTGAGGTTATTCCATTGCAATCCTGGTGCACGCACTGTGGGGTGAAATGTTACTTCAAGCACTGGAATTTCAACAGATGGGGTCAGGTCTTCTGTCCACAGTGAAGTGACTGCTATTGCTGGGTAACTGGCAATTTTTCTGCAAAGAAGTTGTACAGATACAACTATACTACAATTACAGCACCTTTTCTCAATTTAGCTGACTTTATTTTGAAAGCATAAACCCGAAAAAAGGCCAACATGAACAAGAAAAGAGCATCCGTACGTGGGGTTATTTCAGCTGACAAATGCATCTTTAATTTCACACCAGAGTTTATGCTGGAACAATGTCCGAGAAAAGATCCTTGCTGGGAACAAGTGTCACCCCTGCCAGCAGACACTGAGCCCCGCAGCCCCGACGTGCATCCCGGGCGATGGACCTGCCTTATATCCAGCCCTGCCCCAGGCAGATCGTCCTGCCTCTGTCGTATTTATTGGCCATACTTCAGCAGCTTCCATAAACCCAATGCGTTTGAAGGTCAAAAAGCAAAAGTCCTACCCGCTCCCTCTGGCTCAGGGGCTTTCACCCTGTTTTCTTGGAACAGCGATCTCTGTGAAATGGCTCCCATCCACAGCATAGCTGTAAAATAAATAAATGTGTAAATTGACGGGGCACACTTCAGACTTTGAACCGCAGAGCCAGGGAGCCTGGACTGGTGTTTTCACAAGCTCATGATCGAGCTCTAGCCCTTTGTAAACTTTTACTGGATTGCCATGGACGTGGCAGAAGCAAACAGTCTGCCTCAGCAATTACAAACACACGGGGAGGCTGCGGCAGCGGCCGGCCGCCCGGGAAGCCGTGCATGGCACCGGCAGACACGGGGCCGGGTGACTCATGCCCTCCCCAGCCATAAACCCCGAGGGACTGGTCGGAATGGCAGCCTGGCGGGGCCGGGACTGGGACCGGGGCCCTCGGGGCAGCTCCACCAAGGGGGTATCTGGGCGACACTGTTGCTCCCCGCGCTGCCTTATTGACCGCTTAAATCCTCCGCAGATCAAAGCGGGTCTGAGAACGTCTTCCTAATGCTGCTTGAACTACACTGACCTTTTCCTCTGGAACCTCTGTTAACTCCTGCCCATTACTCATTGTAAACAAAAGGGAGATCCAAAGGGTTTCCAATGGCCAAGACGGATGGGAAATGTTAGGAAGCTGGTGAAGGATGCTCAGGCAGATGACATGATTTAGGGAAAGCCAAGAATTCAGCCCCGCGCGGGCTGGCAGCCCCAGTCCACGTTGTAACGCCTTTAACTTGGGCTGCGTCTCACATAGAAATGGCTTGGAAAAGGTGATGAGCTAAAATGCTGAAGTGGCTCAAATATGAACTTTATAGCTCGGTCGTGGGTCAAACTGGAACGCGATCGCCAGCCCTGCTGAGCATGTGCCAGTGCCATGTCATGGTTTGCAGCTGTGTTGGACAAAATCATCCCACCAAGCTGGAGGGACCTTGAACTCTGGAGGAGCTCTGCTTGGAGCTTTGAACTTTGTGGCTTGGCTCTGCTTCTAACACAAACACGGTGCTGCCATACAGATATTTGGCATCGCAGTTTATCCTCTCCTTTCATATCTTATCCTCTTTGGGAAGCCCTCTGGTATACCTCACATTCTCTTTTCACTGAAAAGACCACGTGTACAGGCTTGAAACAATGTTAAACTCTATCATGGTCCATTAGTCTCATCATAAAAATGCATTTTTTTTCATATAATGCATCAGAAATATCTGGTTAAACTCCAGGGATGTTTCTACAAGCACTGCAGAGGGAAGGAATGGCAAAGAATCCCTCTCCCCGAACACAAGCCCATGCTCATCCTGCAGTACAGAGGTGAGAGCCACTGACGGCAGCAGCCAGAGCAAGTCCTGGGCTGGGACCCAAATGCTCCTGAGCCCTTCCTAGTGGACAGGAAAATGCTGGTAACCAAAAATGAGATGGGTTTTGTGTGCGATGGCTTCTCAGGTTCATATTCAGGGGCAGGCATATGACTTATCCGAGAGTTCAGACCAATTCTTCATGCTCTCCAGTGAACTGATGGTGAGATGAGCCTGGCAGGCTGCCCTCCTGCTTGCAGCCAAGGTACCGAAGTAGGAGGACTGGGGGTAACTGTCAGAGCAAGCATCCTTCTCCTGGCCCTATCCAGCAGACCTGCTTCCCAGTTTTGGTTTAAGCAGGGCTTGTCTTGCCCTGGCCGTAATCCTCACCCGCTGCCTGTGTCGAGCCCTTTATCTCCCCTCGGCTGGAAACAAAGGCGCAGGGTGCGACACGGTACCAGCAGTGCCGATTCCCCGTCCGATGGAGAGCGATAACGTGGAGCCGCTCTTGCCCGCTGCCAGCCGAGGGGCTGCCCTGTCCTAGGCACACTGGCTGCCCTGGGCCACTCGTGGACATAAATCAATTGATCACTGATTTCTCCCCATTCCCTCCCTGCACAGCCTGGCCCTTGGCCCAGGAATTCTCCCCTGGCTGCCCATGGAACCCACAGGAAAGTGGTTTTGAAATCTCTCTGCCTGGGCAACCTCAAGGCTTTGGGGGTCTTTGGCATTAATGCTCAGGGATTTAAGTTCTTCGGGAGCCGCGGTTCGTGGTCCGGTCTAGCGGGAGGGAGACACAATTCACTGTGTAGAGGCTGGACAGTTTGGTAACTTCTTCATGCTGTGGGTTGTTTCTAACAGAGCTGCAAGAGTGGGATGGGGATTGAGAAGCAAGGGGAATAACCACCACACTGTGTTGCCCTGTACAAGGGGGTTTACGACCCCCTCAGCGCTTTAACTGTGCCCTGTAATCCAGTGCAGTGCCTTTTCCATGGGCAGATTAAAACTGCTCCTGCAGCTTCACCAAGTCAGGAGCAAGACGCATGAAACACATGAACACAAGAAGCAAGAGGCCAGTTTTGCCCTGGGAAGCCCGAGTTTTGCAGGGCGGAAGGAGAGCCCAGCCCTTGCCCTTGCCCTGGGATTTGGGGTGCGCGGTCTGCCGGTGACCTCTGCTGTCTTCTGCCCAGCAAACCCCAACCCAGCGGGCGGAGGCGGATGGACACGCATCTTTTATGGGGAATGTGAGCTGTAATTATGGGCCAGACGGTGCTGTATTAATAGCACTGCAAGTGCAGCCGCGGCCGGGACGCCGCACGCTCGCCCCAGCCATTCTTTAGTGCCATCTTCAGGCAAAGCTTAAATATTGCTGAGATGAAAGAGCCGAGCGTGGCACCAGCCAGGCAGCCAGCTCCTCGTCCTGCGATGCCCAGGCCCAGCAATGGCTTCAGCATTTGCTAGGGTCCATACGGGTGAATGACTCGATCAAGGTTGGCAGGGATTTTCCAAGGACTGCGGTGATAGGCACAGCATCTCTTGCTCAAGATGAGGTGCCAAGAAGTTTTTCCAGGAGCTGAAGCAGCCACCAGGTAATCTCCATTCCAGCGAGCTGGAAGTTGGGGTAACGTCTGTATTCTGAGTAAGATTTTCCCCTACAAAAACTCCCTTATGGGTCCTATTTAGAAAGTAGATAGCAGAAAGGGCTAGGGATTCCCAGTGTGCTGCCTCCCCCATTTTGCTGGGTGAGATCGAGAGGGCAAGAGGGGGACATGGGCAGGATGGGGAGATGGGCAGGATGGGGAGATGGGCAGGGTGGGGAGATGGGCAGGATGGGGAGATGGGCATAATGGGAAGGTGAGTAGGATGGAAAGGTGAGTAGGATGGGGAGATGGGCAGGATGGGGAGATGGGCAGAATGGGAAGATGGGAAGGATGGGAAGGTGGGCAGGATGCAGACCTGCATGGGCTCCAGGGACAGCACCCGCGTTCACTGCAAGCCCTGACATACTTATTGCACCACACTTTGCTCAGAGTACTCCCAGCAATATTTTCTGGTGTGCATCAGAGCTGCAGGTCTGGCTGTAGAGCCCAGATGGCCAGGCTGGGGTAATTTCGACTCTCTTGGGGACCCCTGAGGCTTCAGTGCAGACAGGGGTTATTTGGTGGCTGCCTACTGGAGGCTGGAAGCAGCCACATTACAGCCTGGCACGCACATGCAGGGAGCAGCTCCTCCGCTGTGGATGGAAGAAGCAAACGGAGCTGAAGATCCCAGCTGGACCCGGAGGCCCCAGCAGCTCCTGGGGGATCCCCAAAGTTGCCGAGGCTCTGAGAAGCTCGTGTCTCAAAGCTGTGACCTCCAGCTTCCCCAGCACAGGGACGCAGGGTGACAAAGGCTCCAGCCTCGCCTGCCTCCTGCACACATCTGGCACAGACATGGAGCCGATCCTGCAAAATCTTTCCCATGTTCCTCTTCCGCTGGAGGATTTTTCAAAGACCAGGCTTCCTGCAGCTGATTTACAGCGCTTTTTAAAGCCAAGGGGCGATTCCAGAGAAGCCACCAATTATGTTGATGAAGAGCCTGACAGTAAACAGTGTCTTTTCTCCCTCTAAAAGAAAAAGACACGAAGGGAATTCAGCATCTTCCCAACATCAAAGCTAATAACAGAAGTGAAGTGAGACTCTGACCTTTAACAGCCTGCCTGTTAGTGTGGATTATATCATGTCAGCAGCCATCTGCAATATAAACTATACCTGGCTTTGATGAGACCTCTTATAGACCTTTAAATGAGTGGAAATACTGCATGACTGTCTGCAGAGAGGAAACCACATGAATACCAAGGTATTAGCTGCACGGCACATGGGATGAGCATGTCCTGCCCGAGCTGCTGGATCACCGAGGCTGCCAGGACCCTTGTCTGGGAAGCTGGAGCCAGGGCAGGTTGTGAAAGCTCCAGGGTTCGGGTATCTCAGAGTGTCTGAGCCAGTATCACCTCCTGTGCCTTTTGCTGTGGGCAGGACAATGTCATGTCCCTGCTTTTGTGTCGAGAGGTTGAGTCTCTGGAAACTTAAAGGGTTTGTCAACCTGATTAACAAATTTATCCACCTGGGCAGCCTCCATCCCTATTTTTGCTGATCTTTCTTTTCTTTTCACCCAAAATGCTACCCCTCCGATGCTTTGGGAATGGACAGTCCTTCAAGACACAGCACCCATCTTCCTGCAGTGTCCTCTCTGGGTTCATCGGGTGCTGGCACAAACCTCGGGTTCCTCAGGTGGTTAACCAAGCCAGGAACCTTATAGATCTCCAATTTTCTCTGAGTTTCCCCCTCCTCCTTCATCTGGAGGCTGGGGAACAGCAAAATACAAAATTGCTGAGCTAAATATAGCAGCAGCTACTTCCAGTAAAGTATTAGTCTGTGTGTCCAATAATTAAAGCCAAACGGGAGTACAAAGTCTGTGTAAAGCACACGCATTGCCCGCGTGGATACCAAGTGCCGTCATCAGGAGCGCAGCATGGCGTGGGTGCTGGTGACCGTGAGCCACCACAGGCAGCCTGTGCTGCAAACTGGGAGGGCGCAGGAAAATGCAGGTGACATTTAACTATTTGAAATATTAAGGGTCTCCAGGAAAAACATATGTTTTAGCCCAATTCTGTGTTAGATTATGTCAGTTTGTCCGTTGCTTCACACAGCACTAACCAGTGCCTGTACAGAAGGACACTGGGTTTCTTGCAGACTTGCAGGACAGGCACCTCAATGGAGATGGCACTTGTAACTCCTGTGCCGTAAGGCTGTGTGTCTCACCCGGATCTCCTGAGCGAGCTGCTGGTGTTTGGTGCTGCCATGCGCCTTTGCAGTCATTTTTTTGGAAGTTTCATCAATTTGCAGCACAGCAAGACCCGATGTTACTGCTGTGGCTTCTGCTAAGACCCAGCTTGGGTGAGGAGATGGTGCATGAACTGTTCCAGCTTGAAGTAACCTGCCGTGCTTTGCTGCCCTCCTGCTCCCAGTAATGATGGAGCCATTTGCTGGTTGATGTCAGAGGTAATTTAGGGAGCCTTCTGTGCTGTCTTAGTTGTTCTGGCCATAGCATCGAAGGCTCCAAACCCAGGCTTTGCCTCCAACCTGGGGCTCCTGTGCAATCTGGAGACTGATCTGTGGCCCTGACAGCACAGGTCTCAGCATGCTGGTGCTGCTCTAGTGTGGCAAGAAGGGTGTAAAAGCTCTTATGCATTGAATCTTTGGGGATAGATAAAGACAGAGTGGGATCAGGGATTGCAGGTGCTGGTGGCAGGAGTTTTCCTCCACACAGCAGCCTCTCAGTGCGCTGGAAGGTGATAGCCACAGGTCCCCAAGGAGGATCCAGAAATAGTAGGTCTGATGGAGCCACGGAACACCACTGAGAAGCCCATCTAATTTCCTAATATGTCGAAACATCTTATTGACTTCTCAGGGCGCTTATCCCTAGAAGGGAACTTTTCTTAACCATATCAGGAAGAAAAGAAATGTGGAGGAGGGAAAGAAGTCGTCATTACGCTGACACCTGGAGATAACATTAAAAGCCAAGCTTTGGGTAGGATAACTCTGCTCCTAAACAAAGCTGATTTATTAGGAAAACTCATCCTTTTACTGTCGATAAGTTAAGGGCTGAGGGTTCTGTGCACAGTGGTGTTTCAGTCATCAAGGAATATGGTAATAATGTTTTATGGAAATGTCTGAGACTCCCTCTCCACGGGGCCCTGGCCATTTCTGTTATGAAATACACAATGCTTTCACGTCGCGAAGTCCTACACATTGAGCCATAAAGACAAACATGAGTGATCTTGTATCTTCTGGGGCTTTATGGTGTTATAAAATATGTTTTATGTTCCAATCAGCAGTCACAATTTATGAACAGAGAGGCTCGAAAAGATATAACATCAAACTATGTATTTTAATATAGTTTGAGAGAACTGTAATGCCTTGAATGACATTTGCTCTCAGTGCACACGGAAAATGAATAGTAATGCAGCGGAGATTGATGGTTTATTTCATTGGGAAGGGTCTTCTGTGCAAAGAGTTTTATGAGCGTTATAGACAATAACTAGTTGGCTAAAGGAAGACGATTTATTGGCCATGTGGCTACCTTCTCCTAGAGTGCTCACATTTTCTTGGTGCCTTGTTTGTGAAATTTGTTAGCATCAATTCCAAGTTTTTTTTCACCCCCTGTATGTATTAAAATTAGAGAGGGAGGTAGACACCAGCCGTTTTTATTAATGTTTCATTTTATTTACACAATGTATCAGTTATAAGAATGTATTATGAAGTAACACCGAAATGATCTATTTTATATGCAACTCCTCTGGGGAACGAAAATAAACCTGCTCAGAAGTGGAAGTAACGTGGGTGTCAGACAAGAGTTAGAGCATGCTCTTTGTTGAGTATTGGTCACGTTTAAACATTCCTTTTTTTAAGATTACACTGACTATTTATCGCTAGAGCTGGATTTTTGTGAGTTCAGCATGTTATGGTAAATCATCCTCAAAGCTTCTGTTGTAATTCAGCTTTAGTTAAACATCACTGCAAAGCATGAAATGCAAAAGGATGCTCAGGCTGGCGGCGGCACAGGGGCTTGGCTCTGCTGACTGCAAGTAGATGTGGAGTCTGCAACGACCAGCCTGTACTTCTCCTGCGCGCAGACCCTGGGATGCACCCAGCTGCAGGTAGGTTTTGCCATCACGCAGCCACCACTGCCATTTATTGTGCCCAAACCACCGCTGAACACCATTTCCAAGAGTCTCATGATGGGAGAAGAAGCCAAGTCCCCATTCTCAGATTAAAGTGCATTTTTTAGCCACCACATTAACAGGTGAGATCTGGAAAATGTTTTTTTTAAAGCCTCCTCATGAGAAAGCAGGGAGAAAGAAGAGAGCAGCCAGTCTTGCTTTCGAAGGAGGTGGGAGTCTCCTGAAAGGCCCCACTTTGATTTGTCTAATATCGAGCATTGCAGCTATAATTTGCTAGTCTGCAGTGAAGCAGAGGAGAAGGTGCCTTGCCTCCATGAAGGGGAGAGGGTTTGGAGGCTGAACGGTCATTGCACATGCAGGGGATGGAGGGAGCAGCATGGATCTTGCCTGGCTGAGCTTGTTGTAGCATCCTCCTTCTCCTCCTGCCACCGGCTTGGCCATGGGAGATGTGTGCTCAGGACAGTGGAGACCTGACCCGTAACGGAGGTGCTCACAAACCTCACTGGGGTCAGCATCAGCTGCGGCCACATCACCAGAGCAAAACCTGCCCCGCTTGTCACTACTGATGCATTTACACAAAGTTCCCAGTGCCAGTTGCCACTTAATCTGTGCAAATCAATGGGAAATGGTGTCAGGAATCAATGAGGAGAATCCCAGCCGGCAGCCCTGCGGTGGGGGCGGCACTCTGAGCGGCGAGAGATTTTAGACATCTACACACTGGGTCAACAGCAGCTGCACAGGAGAGAGCTGGCCACGAAACCCCGAGGCGTGCAGCACAAGCATTGCCGTACCACAGCACACGGCCACTTCAGCAGGAGCTTTTGCACCATGAGAGCGGAGCCAGGAGCTATTGATGCCTCCAGAGCACCTAAAACCTCGCAGTGAGCCCCTGGTCCCCCTTGAGGCAATGCCTGAGGTGAATGTTTTACTCCTTAACATCTCCCTTACTGTTCCTCCTGATTTATTTTTACCCTAAGAGTTTTATTAATGCTGTTGACTCTCCGGTGCTTAGTACATGCCCCTCCACAGTAATTAAGCATTAGCTAATATCTGCTCATTGAAAACCATAAGAGAGCTTTATTATCAGGCAGGAAAAGACTGCATTGATTTAGAAGAGACAGTTCATATGGTAATTTCCGTGCCACCTTAAAAATCACTGCAAAGTGATCTCTGGAAGGTAATAAACAAGATGCAAAATCACCATGATAACATAAATCACCGTGAACTCACTTGATATTAGTAACAGCTATGCCATGGATCCATCCAAGGGAATTGCTTTGTAATGCAGTATCAATGTCTCATTATTTTAAAGTGTTACTAAAGTAAAGGGGGAAATGGGATTCTTTATAGGATATGTGGGATTTTATTAAGCTCTCGTGCGTGGAGAGGAATGGGAGTGCACGGGTGTACCTGGCAGTGATGACATCTGCTAAGCATGATCAGCTTGTCCTTTCAAACCTATGTCACCCAAGTTCCCCCACAAAACAGCCTGTCCTTCAAACCAGGGCAGGAGAAGCCAGACCAGATAAAATACTCATGAGCATCAAACTTCTTGTTCCAGAGCCCAGGGCAGACAGGGAAAGGCCAGTGGATGCATCTCCTCTCCTGCTGCCTGCCTCCCATGCACACGATGCAGCCCCAGCTCCTGGGGTGTCACGAGGAGTTAGGAGCAGAGGAGGTGGATTAGACCCTTCTGGATGGCATGTGGTGAATTATGTGTTAGCTCTACGTACAGCCGTTCATTAGAGATTTACCAGCTGCTTTTTGCCTAAATATTTGCTTAAACCCTCAGCATATTTCATTCCATAGATTATTTTTTCCTACCAGTTATGAATCAGGGCTAAAAGCGTTTTAGAAAGAAAACACACTTTACTGAAGTCGGATGTTGCATTCAATCAAAATCCATGAGAAACTTAAAACTGGTTGGAAATATGAAGGGGGTAGTGTTCACAGTGCTGGAAAGCTGGGTATTCCAAATTTTGGCTGGGACCAGTGACTGGGGCCAAGTCATTTGGGACAGATGCAGACAGAGCAGAGATGAGCTCATTTCTGCATATTTCAGCCTCTTCTACTGCAGCAGAATCAATAAGAAAAATTATTCTTTTTATTATCACTGTTTAATTTTTCCTCTCCAGCCAACTTTTCTGCCATTCCTCTAAGGACACAAGAATGCAATAAATTTTGGTGTCAGCCTGGCAACACTTCTCTAACAGCACTGTAGCTCTCGGTTGATGCCCGCCTTCCCTGAGAGGGGTCTGTTTTATCGGTCCAAACGGTGGTGGGAATCACTGCAGCCAGGGATATGAGAAGGCTAGTCCATTTTATCTCTTTATTGAAGTTCTGTTTCTGTTATAAAGTTGACATTTCAAACTTGCACTGAAGTTCTGAAATTCTGCCTGGTAGTGACAAAAAAATTCATAAGGCCTTGAAAAATCTGTGCATCTGTCTCAGCTATCCCAGAGTTTTTCCCTGGACCTTCCTGAACACAAGATTTTTCAAGCAACATTTAATTTTATCCCATTCTAAGATGTTCCAGGACAACTATATTTTAGAAGTTTTCCTTTTTAGTACAGCTTGAATTTTGATGGCATCCCAGCAGAATGAGACAAGCTGAGACCATTCAGAAAAACTCGAAGTTTCCAACAAAAACTTCCAAAGTCAGGATCTGTCTCCAGGCTCAGTGAGGAGCCAGACCCTCCTCTCACACAAGTCAGTGTAACCACCAGCCAATGAACCTGGATGAATTATTGCTCACTGAGGAGCTGAAACCTTCACCTCTCTACCTTTGTGGAGCAATGCCGAAGCCCTGCAGTAAGGGAACTGGTACCAGTGGGCACCACTGTGTATTGCAGGAGCTTTACCAACTCAGACCAGCAGCAAATCTGCTCTAAGTGATTTTTTTTTTTTTTTACAGGTCCTTAATCCACTGGGTTAAAGCTTTACAGTGAACAGAGTACAGACCAGGACAGTCCAGCACTTCAGACTGCAGCTGCTAGAGCCAGTCATCCCCCTCATCTCAGTTTGAAATAAATCCTTACATGGGTATCTTAAAGAGCAGGACTAACTCCCCAAAGCATTAATGGGTGTTAAGTGGTGTGCTGAGATAAGAGTACATCCCATTGTTAGGAATGACCGATAGAGCTCAGGGGTCAAGTGAAATTGTGCTTATCTGCTGGCAATTCAACCTTTTTTCTTCCTGTGTTTGCTGTCTAGAATTTTCTTCTGGGTAGAACAGAAAAAAAAAAAAAGAAGAAAAAGGAAAGTGTAAACCAGCCTTTATTTTAATCAGGAGTCAAGCGAAAGATTCTCCAGGGGCTATTGGCAGATGAAAGACAGACAGAGCACTTGGCGTGGAAAATGATGAAACTCTTGGGACCACCAAATTATCACAAATCACAGGGAAGTCAGAGCTGCCTTCATGAAAGCAATCATGCAGGAAAAGTCCTTTTTCCGCTAACCAACAAGCAGACAGAAGTCTCCTCACTGCTTCGTTTAATGCACAGAAGTTGGCACCTGAACCCGCAGCCTTTTTCCTGGTGCCTCCTGGACAGCTGGACCTTCCGAGGACAGCATGGCGAGAGCCCTCTGGGTACAAGCTCTGCCCTGGGAAAGCAATGACAGCGCAGCGCTGCGGGGGAGAGCTCACTTTTCCACACTTCGCTGGACTCAAAGTTTTTTGTAGCTGTAGCTGATGTGTTTTGGAGTGAACTGGGTGGGAGAAGGTCCCCAGCTCTGGAACGGACTCGATGTTCTTGGCACAGCAAAGTCCACTCTCACTACCTGGGACATTCGCCCAAGACTTGATTAAAAGGTTGTTGTAACCAGGGAGAAACGAGGTTCTTATGTACTGGGATGGGTCCCAGCACATCCATTTCCCTGGGATGGTTTGCAGAGCGAGCAATGGCAACGGTCTGGGTTTGCCTTACCCAAGGGCACTTTCGCTGGGTTTAGGGGAGCGCCTTAAACGTGAGGTGATATCAGAAGGAAGGGAAAGATAGCAGAAATGCTCTTTAAAAGAAAATGTGTAACATATCTGCTTTTGTGGAAAGATATCAAGTTTTTTAAAATGAGGATTTTGAAGTCACAAGTGAAACAAGCAGACGACCTCTTTATTGGAGTTTCATGCGGCGTTTTGATCGCTCTGTGAAATGGTTTGGACTGCTGGGCTGCACACAAACTCGCCTAAATAATCCTACCTTGTTCCCCAAGCTCTGCAGTGTTTCTGAGACTTCAGTCAGCATTTAGCTGGCTGGGCAAATTCCCGGTCCTACTGAGATCAACGGAAGCTTAGCACTCACCTCCAGTGGGACACAGATCTCACCTCTCTGTATTTCTCTCTGTTGCCTTGCTGGTCGCCACACCAGAAGATTTCTATAGTTCTCACGACTGCAGAAATGCCTCTTGACATGAGCGGTCTGATTCATACAATCATAGAATCATAGAATGACAGAACGCTTTGGGTTGGAAGGGACCTTTAGAGGCCATCTAGCCCAACCTCCCTGCAGTAAGCAGGGATATCTCAAACTAGACCAGGTTGCTCGGAGTCCTGTCCAACCTGGTCTCAGATGTTTCCAGGGATGGGGCCTCCACTACCTCTCTGGACAAACTCTTTCAATTCCACAGAACCAGAGTTGAGGTTTGAGATGTAAATACAGCCCAGTTAAAATGAATGGCTGCAAACCCGTGAGCTCTTCACTCCGACCTGCTTTCTGCCTAAAGACCACAGGGGAAGGCAACAGCTACGTCCCTCCCTTATTGGAATCTGATGAATCCCTATAAAAATATTATTTGAAGGCTGAAACTATCAAATGGCTTCTTCCCCATGTATTGAAGTACAACACCCATATCCAACGGCAAGTATTGAAAGGAGTGGCAAAGAACAGACCTGTTTAACACAGTGTGTTAAGGCAATTTGTTTATAACCCTGAAGGAGCCCAGGATTTCCCTGTAGCTCTTTGGTTTCAGTGAAGAAGCAACCCTGGAGTGCTGCGAAGTTGGGTAGGGAGGCTTTTACTGAGCTATCAAGTCTGAGCACAGAAATAAGAATGTATATTCTCCTTCCTTCTGATTAATAGTTCCAGTCAACATCGGCTAACTTATTCCTATTGACAGACCTATGAAATACTTGCAGAATCAACAGCTATAAAATGGATGGCAATGCACTGGCACCATAAAGCCGTAACATTCATGTCTATTGCAATCAAGGCTTTTAAAACCTAATTACTTCTGGGTGACATCAGTCATATATTTTCATGTGAAATTACAGTGGCATGCAAGTGCCCAGCAAAATAAAAGAAAACAAATGATGTCCTATAATAACGGAGAAGTGAAGTATCATTTTTAATCTGGCAGGAAAGCTCCAACTGATGAAGCTTAATACAACTTGTTAAAACACCTAACAAGCGAGGAAGTGATTAAGTATTGTCCTTTTGCCTCTGGGAAATGGAATCTGCTCTCAGCAAGCACGGAGTGACTGAGATAGCCGTTTGGAGCTGATTGAGCTGCACATAAAGTAACTTCTAATGATCTCAGTCCACTTTGGGCCATAAAGATTTAGAAGGGACAATATTTTAGAAATGATCAAGTTCCACTCTTTTTATTAGTGAGGATAAAATACCTTTGTGAAGGAAATTAAACAGAATAAATTGCTGAAACCTTCTGCAGCTTCCACCATTTAGCGGCGTCGGAAGAGCACAGAGTGGCAGACACCAAAGGGGAGCAGGAGCTCATCCACGGTGGAGTGAAGCGAGGGAAACCCACTTTTTCTGCCAAACGGAAACACGAGAAGTTTCCAGGCTGAGTAAAATCCTGTCTCTGGTAAAATCCCTCTAGACAACTCCATTGACCAGCTGGTTTTAGAGAAGGGCATGAAGACACCTCACAGCCTCCAGCTCTGTTACCTTTCCAGAGCGCCTGTGTTATCTCCTTCCATCCCTATGGGGAAACTGAGGCACTCGGAAGCCACAGCGGGGTTTGGGGCTGTGCAGGGCAGACAGAGCCAGAGGCTGCCCAGCCTCCCTCTGCAGCTGGGGCGAAGGAGGACCATCCTTTGCAGGAGCACATGGAAGGCTCTGAGGATGCTTCTGCCCTGCTCTCCAAACTGCTGCATTGCTGCCAAATCGCCTGCAGTGCTGATGTCTCCGCAGGGACAAACCCGCAGAAGTTCCCAGTTCCTGCAACGGACCATGGCAGAACCTGCTACCGTTTGGTCTTCTGACTTTTATTAAGGACACTTTTTTCAGGAGATGTTTCTTTTATGGCGCTAAATTAAGTTTTCAAGGTTAATTGTCCAGTTTGATGTCTTGGGTTCAATAAATAATTCAGAGACAGTTTACATCCTCCCGTGTAAAGATGCCTACTGAGGTTACAGCTGCAGCCAGGCACTTCCTCTGATGTGCTATTAGCTAATGTGCTGAAGGTTTTTCCACCTCATTTTGGAAGCATTTCTGCTCTTCGAGAGGACGTTTGAATGGAACTGAAGTTCACTGGAAGGGACCATAGCAAAGACAGCCAAAGCCACCAAGCAATTGATAAAGTCACTGCCAACGTCCATCGTCCAGTGATTTTCCTGTTTTCAGCCACCAACCAGCAAGAGCACAGCAATAATTCTAGGTCTTAACAACAACCCACCAGACTTCAGTTCAGCAGGTCAAATCGAGGAGCCTTTTGCATGCTCTTTGGGGACTCTTTGTAGAGCAGCTAACTCAGGCAACCCTGTTCTGTGAGACTCTGAATTGTTACCAGAGCTGATAGAGATGCCGTTAGAAATTCCACATCCCTAAACTGCTGCGTGGTGTAGCTGAAGTTGCTTCTCTTAGTCACATTTTTATAGCTCTCTTGCAAACAATCTACAAGACTGGTTTTCCTATAGGCCTTGTATAATGGGATCATAACCCTGCTGGGACTCCAGTGCAAAAAAACCCTTATAAATCATAAATATTCCTGCGGTGTCTTAGTGTGAGTTCCAGGGCTGGGGGAGTCCCAGGGGAGCGCAGCTGGGGATGGTGCTTGCTCCTTCCCCCCAGGGACCTGGGGCTGGCAAAAGAGAGGGATGCTTCCGCTTTTATGACCATTGGAGGAGTCTTGGGGGACCAATTAATTAATGTCCGTACCATGCTACCAGTAAATAAAGCAAAAGATCTGCAGTGCTTACTAAACACTGTTCTTTTCCCTGTTAATCAAACTCCGTGCTGAGTTAACAGCGTCAGGATTTTCAGCAAATCCATGGACTCCAATATTTATAGGTGCTTTACAACCTCAAAAGCCATCACCCCTCTCCAGCAGCAGCGTGGTTCTGGGGGCAGCGGGCTCACCTGCGGGTCAGCAGGTCGTGGGGGATGCAGGTGAGAGCGGTAGCTGGATCGGCCCCGGTGCTGACACTGCAATGCAGCTCCGATGCAGAACTCCCGGCAGAGGCACATTGATTCAACGGCACGGTCGCCGTCCTTTAAATAAAGGTCACGTTGCAGGGGCTGGCTCTGCTCTTGCGTGTGTGTACCTGGAGGGGAAGGTTGGCCCGGGAGTTTGGGTAGGAGCGAGGTGCGGTGCCCTGCGTTGGTGCCAGGGGTGGGGACAGGGGCTGGGACGGAGCCCTGGGTCCCTTCACCCCGTGCTGAGACTGCAGAGCTCTCCCGGGGTAACCAGCCGCAGGGCACAGGTATGCCCTCGCTCTGCAGCAACCTGGGGGCTCAGCAGAGCAAAAGCCTGTACCTAGAGGATGCTATTTCTGTAGCTGTCTGGTTACCCCACAACCTATTTTTTGCTCTACTCACGGAGAAGAAAAAAATCTGATTTTTGCCTGCTAGCGCAAATTGTGGCTACAAATATTCTCACTTAAAAAAAAATGCAGCTATTGGCAACCTGGCTCATAGCTAAGCAGGGCTTACAGAGCAGCAGATGCCGAGGTTTGTAACCAGCAATGTATTCAGGAGGCATCTGATCAAAGCTATAAAAGGGGGGAAAAAAAATCATCAAGGCAACATTGTAAAAGATGATAGTTGTTAAATCTAATTTCAATACTGTGTGTGCATAACCTCTAACTCGGAGGCATCTAAGCATTCCAGACATGGCCGGTGCATTGTAATTTTTGCATCGTTTCACATTACTCACAAGGTACATTAGATGGACACTGAAGGATGAATTATTCTTTTCAGCAAAACATTTTTGTGGAGTAAGTAAATTTATCTTGTGGGGAGAGTAAAAGGAAGAAATATGGCATTAAAATGTGCAGATCTGAGTTGAACACATCTCTCTTTTACAGGGAAACCATGATTTAAGTGCACTCTATTACTAATGTTTAATAAAAGTCATAATTCAGAATGTCAGGCTGAGGCTGTGTGCATTGAAACTATGATTTGGGGAAAAAATGACATGGACATTTTTCAGTACAGTAGCTCTTCTTTAAGCCATTTGTCTGCAGGCCTAAATTAGCTTTGAAATGTACTTTATCTTTTCTAAAAAGGCATTGATACAGCAATTATGTTTTGTCAATTAATTTTACCCGGAGCAGACAGAAGTTCCTGGAGCTGGGTGCCTGCTGACCTTCCCCTCCCCGGCGCGGGCAGGGGCTGCCCGGGAGCGGGCAGCAGGTCGCATATCTGCTCCTTTGCCCGCACTCCTGCATCACTCTCCGCTTAGGAGAGATCTCGGACAAGTTTGTGCATCCACAGACTAAACCTGCTCCTACCTGCGAGTATTTCTCCCCAAATATTTGTTGTTTGACAGGCTTCTCACTGGCGCTGTTTCCGAGGTGGAGAACCCCTGCGCTATCTATGCCGTTGCCAGCAGACTGTGTGTTGATCGTCGATGCTGGCTCCCAGGGGAATGCAGGACGGACTGCAGGACGGACTGGTTGGTGGAGAAGCAAAGCAGCTATTGCACTTCTCTTCCCTCGACGCTTCGCAGACCCAAGCCAGCAGAGAGACCTGAGCGGAGCGGACTGCGGGCTGGCCTCCACTTGCCCTAGAGTTGATACCGACACTTGTGAGAAGTGCAAATAGCGAGGACCGCAGAGCAAACGCCCAGCAGCACCCATGCAACAGCAGAACAGCAACGCTGAGCTCGAAGCTGCGTCCCTGGTGTGGCGGCAGCCCGGCAGGACACCGGCTTGGGAGCACAGCCAGAGCGTTGCCCTGCTGCGACCACACCGCCGCCTCGGAGAGGGCAATGCAGCCAGCAGTGTCCCTCCTGCAGCTCCGTTCGGCCTGTCGTTCAGGTCTGCGTGTCCCCATTTAGGTGTCATTAAGGGCTGTCAGTCCGTCTAGGTCCATCGGACAGTGGTCAGGTGTTTCTTGTGCACAAGCCTTGCTGCGAAAGTTATACAGGAGCCCGAAGATGTTCATGGATGTACAGTTGTTAGAAATACTTTGGATTTTATTTTCCTTTCTCTTCCGCTACTTTCCCTCAATAAAAGCTTTTTCTAGATTGAAAAAAAAGGTAATAAACCAGCAGCTTGTCTGATCTCTGCTCTGCACCTTCACACGTGTGCAGCTATCACTGAGCCTGCTCAGCTCCTGCCTCCTGATGCTTCGCTGAATCTTGCCCTGCCTTTGGCCAGGCTGGGGCCAGCTCCTGCCTGCCCTGGCCATGCTGCCGCCCACGGCATCCCCGCGGTGTAGCCGCAGGTTAATCTGCATCTTGACCTGCAGGACTGAAAGTCACACTGTGGGTAAAAAAAAAACCCCTCCCCTTCCCCCTCTTCCATTTTCCTTCTCCTGGCTGTGCAGGGTGCAGGGTGCTGGGTGCTGCAGGGCAGCAGGTCCTGCCTTGGTGGGAGCGTGCTGCTGCATCTGCTCAGGCTGCTGCAAAGCTGCCAGGGGCTGTCTTCTTGCAGCTGCTCCATCCTTGGGAGCATTACAAACCGGTCTCAGGCTCGCTAGGCCTTCCCAAAGTCATGTATACAGGTCAGTAACACCTGGATTTAAACCAAGCCAGAGCAGTGGAGGGGGCTGGTTTACACCAGCGGAGGATCTGAGCCATTACATATCACTTTCATTTACAATCTGACCTGCAGCTGGGACATTTATGAGCACAAACCAATTCCCCTCGGGGCAGGCAAAGCCTGGGAGCTCGATGCTGAGCCTGGCCCTTGCTGAGCCTCTCCCGGGGAAACACTACCTGCGAGCGGCTCTCCTCCCAGGCACCCCAGCGCCCGCAATTAAACTCTCCTTAAACTTTAAAGGCATACTTAAATGTGTTTTTATGGCCCCATTACTTTCTCTTTATAACCTGAGGTGAAGGCTGGAATCCTGTCCGAGACATCTTTAAGGTTATATGTACAATTAGCTGGTTCTCATCACGTCCTTTAATATTTCACTTCATAAGCCAAAACAAACCCCCATAAATCAGCCGCATGCCGGTGGCCACGCAGAGCACGGGGGCACTGGCGGGGTCTGCCAGCCCTCCCGAATATGAATGGGTGACTCGGCTACTGCGAAAATGGTGCTGGATGAGCTCTGGAGCTGTCTCACGGCAATTTCAGCGGGCATGCGGGCTCTCCTCTCTCACTCCCTAACCTGCCTGTGGTGTTGGGGCAGAGTCAGTAATGACAGATGTGTAAACTTTTGCGTGGAGGGATGCCAATATTTTGCATACTTACGCCGTGCTGCCATAAATATTAATGCGGTGCTAATATGGGAAGTTCCACCAGCTGTGTCCATTCTCGAGGGATACTTCAACTATTTATATTCAGGGTAATGAGCAAGCTGTTATTATATAATCAGGCTGTTGGAGAAGCCTTTGGAATAAAAGTCTCGCTGAGAATTAGCCAACAACTGGAGTGTTGTTTGGAGCCACGAGACAGCACAGATTGAATGATGGAAGGTTTGACAGATCAGAGGCAGGACAAGAGGAAAGCAGGAGAGGAGGAGAAAGGTGCTGAGAGTTAACCTCCAGAGTAATTAACTCCGATTGGGATGACCAGATTTTCTTTTGCAGTTGTGAATTTGGCTTCTTCCATAGCGTGCAGTTTCAGCCCTGGGAACAGCGCTGGAAAAGTATCTGATATTTATCTTTAGCCTTAAAAATGAGTTATCTGTCAGTGCTGGAGTGGAGATGAGATGCCACCATGCTCACGGCTCGGCTCTGAGGTCCGATGGACAGACCCAGCTCCCATGGGAAGGAGGAAACATCTCCCCCCGTGTGCAGTATGGGCTCATATTAAGAAAAATATGTGAAACACCCCCAAACCCAACCAAACACCAGAATTCCCTACTTGCAAACAAAGAAATCCCAAATTTCTTGCACTAAATATTAAGTTCCCAAAGGAGGCATAGGTGAGGAAAGGTCAGTGTTTGCTCAGTGAAATAGCTGCATCCGCGCTGAAAACCACGAACCAGGAGGAACTTTGTTATGTTCCCCTCTCTCTGAGAAGAACCTGCTTGCTTTAATCAGAGCTGGAATGAAGCTGCTTTCATCTGACTTGAGAATCGACCCTCTCTTCTGGTGTTAAAGCTGCATTTGTGTTGATTTTATTCCTGTTCTGGACTCCCACAACAGAAATGACTGATGAGCCAAATCTGTGCCTCATCCCTGAATATATTTCCCTCCTATTGTCTTTTTTTTTGCATCAAATCTATGCTTTTTACAAGGCAGACTTCTTCCTCCTTAAAAAAGATGCTGGCGAACAGTTTGGAAGTGATTTAAATCCTCTTTCCCTCTTTTTTTGGGGAACGATGAATATTTAATTGAGTCGAAGGTGGATAAATGATCATTTTCTTCATCCTATATGGTAGTGAGTAGTAAATTACTTTACCGGGAAACCCAGTTATAATTGCAAAATTGATAACAGAGGTGTGAAAATTTACACCTGTGATAATAAAGACTAGCTTCCCATCGTACATCGACATTATATCTTATGAGTTATCACTTGTGCATGATCTAAATATTTCATATAAACCAGCAATCAGAGACTTCAGCTCACCAGGTAAGAAATAACCTGGTTTTATATTTTGTATGCTTATCTATATATTACAAATAACAGCACATTCTGCATGCACCTACACACCTGCATAACTCCAAGGGTGGGTGTTCGTACGCCTGAAAATTGATACAGAAGCCCAACATCATGCTGCAATGCAGAGCTGAGAGGCAGCATGGCGGGGAGGAGAAGGCAGAGCATCGTACCCTTGGGCAGACCCAGACTGGAAATTGCTATTTGGCATCCCCTGACTCCGGGCTGGTCCCGGTGAGCTGCCGAACAAGAGGGATCTGCCTTCCCCCCCTCCATCCTACCAGCTTCTTAGGGCTACGAGGATGGTGAGGGGACTGGAGCATCTCTCCTACAAGGACAGGCTGAGGGAGCTGGGCTTGTTCAGCCTGAAGAAGAGAAGGCTGCAAGGGGACCTAATATATGCTTATAAATATATAGTTTATTTTTGTTATTTATATATATAAATAATATATGCTTATAAATATCTCAAGGGTGGGTGTCAGGAGGATGGGGCCAAACTCTTTTCAGTGGTGCCCAGCGACAGGACAAGGGGCAACGGGCACAAAGTGAAGCAGAGGAAGTTCCAGCTGAATCCGAGGAAGAACTTCTTCCCTCTGAGGGTGACGGAGCACTGGACCAGGCTGCCCAGGGAGGCTGTGGAGTCTCCTTCTCTGGAGATATTCCAGACTCACCTGGACAAGGTCCTGTGCAGCCTGCTCTGGGTGACCCTGCTTCAGCAGGGGGTTGGGCTGAATGACCCACAGAGGGCCCTGCCAACCCCGACCATTCTGTGGTTCTGTGATTCTGTGATTCTCCTCTGGAAACTGCTGAGTAAAGGGAAGCACAAAACTCCTGCTCAGTTTTGGCAGCGGCTGTAGCACTGGGGTCAGCGGGCAGAGTGAGGAGCCCTGAGGGCTTCGGGGTCCTACTCAGGGCTCAGGACCCCTTGGAGGCTGGCACGTTGCTACCACATGCTAAAGAGGCGATTCTCGGCTGGTAATTAACCACTGCAATCAGCAGAGCTCTCAGCAGAGCATGCTGAAATGAACCCTGTACAGAACAAAATTAATACTGAGCAACCTAATGGGCAGAAGTGCCCTCGCCAGCATTAACCTGCATGGAAATCAAACTCTTTACATCAAGCTTTTGGCAGCAGGAATCGCCCCCTTAATATCCAGTGAGGGTCTCGGTGCTAACTCCGAATTAATCCATAATTTGGGATAAAATCCTGAAGGTCAAGGCTTTTTTTTGCTAAATCTGGTGGCACTGGATGCAAAAATGGCTGGATGTTATTGGGGGGTCTCTGTGGCACTGGAGGCTTGGGTCAGACCCTTGCGGAGCAGGGCTGCGGCTGGGGCTGGTGGCGTGTACAGTCATTAAGACACGGGGATTAGAGCCTTCAGCCTGAATCTGAGTCTAATCCATTACCCGCCTCACAGGGTACCGCTCGGAACGGGAGCTAATACCCTCCATTTCGACTAAACGAGGTGGTCTGTTTTAAAAAGTTTGGTCTGGTTAACAGTGCCATACTCAAGATTTCTCTTACAGAGGTGCCAAAGCTATAAAATACGCAAATTGCCTCTTTCTCCTCATTTTAGCATGTCATTTCATGCTTTTATATAGATATATATTTTATTATGCACTCTGTTTCTTAAGATATCATTACTTTTATCTTGGCCAGTTTATTAAAGATAATTATATGGAAGTTCCCGTGCTTTCTCCAAGATTGCAATTGGCTGAGCTGGATGAGAACATTATGTTAACAAGAGCATATTTTGCTGTACACGAGACAATCTTTTTTGGAGGGAGGACGAAGTGAATCATTTTCCTTCTCTTGTTCTCCCTTCTGATATTTTTCTTGAAGCTCATTTCGGTAGCAAGACATCTTCAGCTTCCCCTAAACTAAAGCAAGAGACAAGATGCAAGAGCCATTGATTCACCTTAGGGAATACTTTGGAGAGATCAAAAAGTGCTCGTGTGCAAGCTGTTTCCTGTGGGAGGAGCGTGGAGGTACAATCAATCCATGAATGCATTGTAAAATCAATGCTCTGTATAATTAGGGCACTCCAAGGGTAAAAAAAAAAAAAAGGGGAAAAAAAAGAAAAAAGAAAAAAAAAAGAGAAACTCTTCAATGCATAACAGGACTCTAGAAGGCTGGAGGACTCACAAGCCCCTGAACAAACAGATTTTAAGCCCATTTCAGAGGCAGGGAGGAAAGATCTTGGGGGATAGATGCAAAAGCCTTTTATCGTGGTGCTGGCTGCAAAATGCCGAGCGCTGAGGGATGCTGATCACACGTGAGACAACCTCCTCAGTTCTCAGCTGGGACAGCCGGCGCTTCGACACACTGACTGCCACCAACCTGTTTGCTTTCGGCTGCTGGTGGGAAACCATTTTGATGGCAAACCCCCTTGGCAGCCGTAAGAGATGATCTGGGGGGAAACATGTGCCCAGAAGCCACTTCAGCTGTGCGTGGGGTGGCCAGGGTCAGACCTCCACGTATGAAGCCAATCCTCCCACTGCAATGGCAGTGTTGGTGGTGAAGATCCTCCCTGTGCCATTTGCATCCCCAGCAGCACAGAAAGGCTCTGATTTCGAAAGATTATTTTTGTGTTTAAATATTTCCAACCATTTCTCAGAGACTGAACGAAGCTGGATCATAATTTCCAGCTAAACACAAATGTTAACTATAGATCATGAAAATACAGCAGGGCGTAAATAGTTTTCTTTTATATGGCACTAAATTATAAGCAGAGCTAATTAAGTTAGAAGGCAAAAATTCTTTCAAATCAGCAGTCACTTTCACAAGATCTTGGTGAAAGCAATAATGGGGTTTTGTTTGAAAAATCCAGTTTTTGGGTATGGGGTGGCAGTCACAGGCTGTTGGCTGTGTGGGAGCATGTCACAGCTCTTTAACTAAGCTTGGCTTGACAAATCAGGCTTGTAAATTTAAAGGGTAAGCCACCCTTCAGCCTGATTTTTAATTACTTGATGCTAAAAGATCTCTGAAGATCTAACTCGCCCCCAAAGATCCTCTCCAGAAGTTAGACTCCCAAGCAGGAGGGGGCAAACAAACAAACAAATACTCTGCCTTGAATGGCCACCGTGGTGGTTAACGTTCCTCAGATGGGTCATTAGGTCTTTTATGGATTGTCAGCATGGAGCACCACTCCTGGTTGCAGGGCAAAGAAAACTACTTCATATTAAAATACATGGCTCTTGTGGGACACGGCACTTTCACAGGGCTGCCTGCGAATTTGGCAAGAGCCCTGAAGTTGAGAAAGACAGATAACCCTGCAAATCAGAAAAGGCAGGTTTTCATCAACAGAAAATTACAGATCCCTGGTGAGAACTCCCATCATTATCTATCATGAAATAAATTGGCCTGAGTTGCTCTTAACTGGTTCATCTGCCGGGATCTCGTGGTGCGAGGGACCTTTGCCTTCCGACCAGCCATCGGTTCGCTGGGTGTTTTAATTGCTTGTAAGAATAACTATTGCTAGAACTACTGTAAAGCTGCTTACTCCCTAGTTTCAAAGAAAAGTGGTTTTTTTGAAGTGTTCATTGTCCTGGAGTTCTCTGGCTGGTGGCACAGGTGGGAAGGGGGAGGTTTCTGCAGGGAGAGGTGCAGAGGTGTATCCTGATCTGCCCCTATAAATCTGCAGTTAAAGCAATCCCCGTCCCTATGAAACCAACTCCAGGAGCAACGTTCGGTGTCAGAGCTGCATTTTTCGATGAGGATGAGAAACTTCCTTGGGGGGGTGAGAAACCCCCAGGCAGGGCTGCGGGCCAGCTTTGCTGCAGCAGCTTTGAGCCTTTAAATCCAGTCTTTGGAAAATGCGTGGATCTACCCCAAACAAAATACCTGGGAATGCTGAAGATAAGCGTCCCTTTTCCTTTAGGATGCATAGGGCATGCTGGGTGTGTGACATCAAGGACAAAGTTTGTCGACCATCACCTAGCTGACAGCGCACGGGCAAGGACAACTCTGCCGAAATAGTGCTTGGGCTCCCTTGGCGGGAGAAAGCCGGCATGCCAAAAGGATTAATTATGCCCCAAAATAAATGTAAGGGTACGGCTGGAGATAAGTACCACCGGGAGGATTTTTGGCAGCGAGCTGCGTGCTCACGGGCCAGAGGAAGCAGAGAGGGGAATGATACGTGAAACATCGCTGCTATTAAAACCAGGGGCTTAATTACCTTGTCCGGAGAGAGGCGCGGAGGGGACACGCGTGGAGAGGAGGCGTTTTCCAGGAGAGGGCAGTCGCGGGAAACAGCAGCTCCAGCCGCTAAGGCCTCGGGCAGCGGGACCCCCTCTGACCCCGCATCCCTCCGGCCCCGGGCAGCGGGACCCCCTCTGACCCCGCATCCCTCCGGCCCCGGGCAGCGGGACCCCCTCTGACCCCG
>Ga0065711_1029133_pt1 | contig 37470 bp, 17 predicted proteins | sample Hoacrofraction12_FD_59098 | JGI IMG/M metagenome (GOLD analysis project Ga0065711, IMG submission 59098) | Hoatzin crop microbial communities from Cojedes, Venezuela - Epithelial fraction 12 v2 (version 2) | ecosystem: Host-associated > Birds > Digestive system > Esophagus > Crop | place...
AAAAAAAAAAAAAAAAAAAAGAGTTTGGCATTTGGAGGCCAAATGCACACAGCTGAGAGTGCGGGGTGTCTGTGAATATCAGCTGGAGGTCACATCCAGGAGTCACTAAATTGCAGCTGTCATGAGCAAACCTCCACAGTCCTTTGTGACCCTACGAGGAGAGGCTGAAGAGCTGCCCTGCCAAGTGGGAGAGTTGCATTCACCTTCTTTCACATTTTATTAACACAGCCCAAATCTTTTCCTTTGGTTTGGTGACAGGACAGCAAAGTCCTATTCCCCATAGTGAGGAAGGACACTAGAATATTCTTTATTTTATGCTTGGACTTCGTTTCCCAGCAGAACAGTTTTGGGGGAAATAAACCCCCAACAATCAAACCTGAATAACATTTGTTTTTAAAGTTCAGACCTCTGAGTACACCTAGTTCCTGTATTTGCAATGGTGATACTTCCTAAAGGGCTTCTTAATATAGAGGACGCACCATCCACTGATCACGAGATCACGGCATCCTGCCTGGCAGGCAGATGAAAACCTCTTGTTTTATAACTGAAGAAGTGGTGAAATGTCCCCAGGAACTTAAGAGCACCAAACTAGAGTTCTGAGCTTAGTCCGCCTATTGTGCTGCTCTAATACTTCTGCAAGTCCCTCTGGCCCAGACAAATCCCGAAATAGCTCTTGCTGAGTGCAGCGACTGCTGATGCTGCTAAGCACAAGGACAGCACGCTTGGTGGCTGCCCAAAACAAGATCATAGCACATCAAAAAATGTGGCTAAGAGGAAGGAAGCAGAGGACGTTCTCCAGTATTGCTCTGGAAAAAGAGTCTTAAAGCTGCCAGTGCTGTTTGGGCTCCATCAATCCCTATCACCACCATGGGTTTATCTTATACAAAAATACCCTAAAGAGCAAAACAACCCTCCTCCCTTTGATTGTTTACCCAGATGAAATGTTACATAGCAAAAAAAAAAATTAAGTATGCTGTGGTAATGGCAACATTGTCACAAAATCAGAAAAAGACGGGATGGTATTAAAAGGAAAGTTCCAGCCCTTTTTTTGCCTCCAGAAGGAAAGAGTGATAGAAACAGATTTTAATTATTAACTCGGGTTAGCTATCACAGTACCTGAGAAACTACCATATGGAACATATTCCAGTACACTTTCTACTCTTACTAGCCTCAAGCCTTCCAAGAAACAAATTTGTGTTACATAAACAGATATCAAAGTGGCCTTGCTTTCCCTTCCCCTAGAGCTACAAATACATCAGCTATGCAAAGGCCATTAATGTACAGTTAAAGTGTCTAGTAAAATTTTAGTGAAACATACTGTGGTTACTTGAAGTCAGCATTTGGATGGAATAAGATTTAAAGCAGTGGGAGACTTGAAGGAGAAATTCCAGCTATGTTACCCTCCCACTTTAATTTCTTCTCAATAAAGTCCTGCTGTGATCGTGGCTGAGCTTTAGACCAGAGTGTGAAGGATGCAAGGAGTGAAGAACTGTGCTATTCAGCCTTTTAATTACTTAACTCAGCTATCCCTAAAAAGATGACTCTAGTAATGTCTATGCCATTTTTTCACAGCTGTCTCCTTTATATTTTGCACACATGGAAGAAGAAAGAAAAATCAGCACCAATGGAAGCCACATGAACATCAGCAGCACTACCTTACAGCCTCTATGAGTCCCCATCAAGTTTCCATCACTGTTTTTCACATAGATTATTTGTTCTGGAGACACAATTTTTGGTGCTTGCAGACTTGTTTTTCCCTTCCCCAGAGACATTATAAATAATGGCACGTATTTATGTGAAAGCAGCAGGATACTAGAAACTCTTTTCCTGTTTCTGCAAAAAGCAGTGTGCATGGGCAAATCCAGGGAGGGTTTCCAGAACTACTTGTGCAAGCTGGAAGATCAGTGTCCTCTCTGATTTTGAAAGAGAGATGGGTTAGAGGGAAAAAGTAGTGAGAGCACAAGTGAAATGATCTTTCAGGCTGCAGTCCTGCTTCAGGAGGTCTGGTTTCAACTCTTCTTCCATATTGTTTCAGTAAAACAAGTGAGGTGGTACCCCAGGCACAGAAGGTGCAGATATATAGTCCCATGCACAGTTTTAGTTAATAGAAGTACATGGTGGATGCCAGTGCGTCCAAACTCCAGCTGCTGCGCTCTGAGCTAGTGAACGTGCAAAGTGCCATAGGGAAGAGGGTGGCTCTCTGCGATTATAGAGCTAACAGATGCAAGAGCTCGTTGTTTCTTCAACCTCTTTTTGCTCACAAGAGGACAATATTCCTCACTATTTTTCTCTGCAAAGCAAGTAAGGACATTTCTGAAAAGGGCAGCTAAAATGGATGTCACAGAATATTCATCCAACGTCATGATGAGATTGACTCTAAGAAAGGCATGGTGTATACCAAACGCATTCTGTGCGAGGCCAGCGTTAGCCATAAAATGGTGGAACACAGGGAATTCATTGACAGGCTCAGTGTCCCACATTGTTTCTGAATAATCACCATCTGAGGAAAAGCTAAGACACAAAATAGCAACAGTCCTCAAAGATTCACACACACTTACACATGAAAACACTATTGCAAAGAAATCTTGAAGAGGACAGCACCAGCCTGGCTTTTGTTTTCTCCAGAGAGCTCTTACCTCTTCATAAACCAGGCTGTTCTCAGGACTTTCTGCCCCCTCCAAGAAAGTATCTGAACCAGTTCAACCTAGGGTGGAAGAATGGAAATAAGGGGGAAAAAAAATCCCTTGTCATTTGAAGTTTGAGTAAGTATGAGCATAGTTTCTGCTATTTTATTTCTCTCGGATTTGGCTCTGTTGGATGGGTGGCTTTAACAGCTGCCTATTTGCACGCAGTTGTGCAACCTCTTTTTACAGCTGGTTAATTTAGACTGGAGACTGCAGCATGTGGTTCTTTTCAGACATAACTAAACTTAAAATAACAAAACCCGAAAATTCCTTCTTAAGAAGCTCAAGGTCATTTGTTTAAAGCTTGAAAAGGATCAGGATCCTGTAATTCCAGGCATTGTTACGAAACGGGTGAAAAGTTTCCTTCATATTACCTTGCTGGTGTGCTCTACAGCTGTATCCCACTGCAGATCCACCACCACAATTAGCTTGCTCTGGGTGTACTGACCGCAGGGAAAACTTTTGCCACATACATATTACAGCCGCATGTAACACATCTTGGAGGAGGGGTGACTGCATGGAAAGTAGTAACTGAAACATGGGGGTCTTCAAAACACAGATTAAACCACCAAACAAGCAAACAGCGGGATATCTTTCATAGTTTCATCGCCTGGTACTTTCACAATTTACTGATGTGTTAAAACTTGAAGAAAATGTAATTTGACTTGTCTTAAGCACCGTAAAGGAAACAGGGAGAGGACAGTAGTAAAAAAGTTTTCTCAGCAGATCAAAATGCAAAAGCTCTTCCCCTGAAGGGCTTTGCCCTAGCTGCAGGATAAGAACAACTGCACACGTGATGCACGGGAGCCAGCAGTGGATGGTTAGAGTGGAGTGCCAGCCAGAGAGAGAAAGCAACAGGGACAGAAGGGATACGTGCAGGGGTGGTAGGACAGAGGCAAGTTTTCTGACGTAACAAAGTGCAACTCCATACTATGTAGCCGATAGAAACAGGACAGATCTTCAAGATGCTTTGATCTGATAAACAGTTCTTTGCTAAACAAGCTACATTTTTGGGTACTCACAGCAAGTGTGGAGAGACGCTAAGAGAAAGAGGGACAGGAACATACTAAGTACTGCTCCCTTGTCTGGGAGATTAACCTCAGCTTCAAGATAGTGAGTGACAGAGTAAGAACAAGCACGTCTGAGAAGTCTCAGAAGCAAACCATGAAAAGGCATTTGCTTCGACTTACTGTTTCCCTTTAATGGCTGTAGCTGAATGTATTATTTCCAATCAGTCTCTCATGCGATTTTTACCCCCATGTATGGACATTACATCTCTTTTCTTCAACCCAGGCCTTTGGAGTTTTTCCCAGCATTGTGAAGGAGCAGAGAATACTAAATTTTTTATATTTGGCTACTGTAGATTCAAGTCAAATACTTCCGATTCTCAAGAACAGATACTTTGAACCCAGACCCACAGCAGGCTGCTTAAAAATTACTTTGATTAGATGGAAAGCTAACAAGCACTATTACCAATACACAAAGGGCATATTTCTCTCTTCGCCTGTTCTTACTACCAGATTGTCCAAGGTACAAAAAACATGACAATTTAACCCTGTAGTTTACCCAGAATATGAAAAATATTTGCTTTTTCAAGAGTGAACTCGTGGTCTGATGGTACAGAGAAGGGAAGGGAATTTCAGCCGAGTTGTCCAGTAGCTTCTAATTGAAAGAAAAGATACATCTTATAGACAGGCCCAAATGGCAATGAAGTATTGATAAAAAGGAAATGTAATGACATTTGCAAGCACAAATTAGTTGCTCAGAGAGAAATTCCAAGTTGCAACGTTTATATCTAAAAATGCCAAGAATGCTTTTCTGTTCCATAACAACTATATTATCTCTTGCAAATCACATCGTCTCCAGGACCTACTCTATTACAGCTCTAACTCCTCTCACAGTTTATTGGAGCATTATGATGACAGCCCCAGTTAGATTGTGCTGAGGCTTGTAAGGATAGCTACTTCATTTGATGGTACAGATGATGCTCAGCTACAGGAATGGATTTTTCAAGCACATCCTCTCTGCAGTGAAAGGCTTCAATGCCGGTGTTTACCATTCACAACATCCACGTGGAAGAATGCCTGAAAAGCTTCTACAGATTCTAGCACCATCCAAAAAAATATGGATAGACCAAATCTATAGTCCAAATCTGCTTTGAAGTGAGATGTCTACATCATTCCTTAGGAAAGGACAAACTTGCGTCTGTTACCACAACAGCAACATAGTCCACAAGAGATGGACTCTGGGTCTACTTTGTGCAGACCCTGGGATAGACCCATGCTTTCCCAGCATTCATGCAAAATGCAGAATCAACTTCTGCCTGAGCAGCCAGAAACAAGATCTTCATGTGCCCTCTGGAGGAAATGTCTCTTATGGTGAGACCACAGTGCCAGGCTCTCCTGCCCCATTCATATCTTGCTGGTGCACGCTGGCTGGTCTTCACACAGAGGGTGAAGGGGTCCTCTCAGCAGAGGAGCTGCAGAGTTGAAGGTTTCCCACCCAGGGGAAAATGTGACCTCCAGTTCCTTTTAACTGCAAATGGTGCTGAGCTCATTTCTCGCCTCCCGGCTATTCTATAGCAATGTTCCCTCCTGCAACCTACCGTAATTTTCAATGAGAATAGGGCTGCAAGTTCTGCGCTTTTTGATGACCTTCTTTTATTCACTGCATCTTATGCTCACATCACACTTCACAGATCAGCCGCACAGGTGGAATCTGCAGGAGGAATTCCAGGTGGCTTTGAGGACACAATGCTTATCCATGATTGCAGTGGCTCTGACCAGGCTGAGTGCAACTCCAGGAGCCTACACAGCTTGTCTGGCAAAAGCGCAGATAGCCATGGATGTCTAGGTGTATAAGTGGCCAAGCAGAGCTCTTGGAGGCTGCTCTCAGATGTTGGTGGATACATTCTCCCTTAAACTGCACTTCAGCCCTCTAGATCCTTTTGTGAATCTGGCCTGACATTCTCCGATACAAATTCTGGTACTGATTCACCAGATCATTCAGGATAAGGTTCGCTGAAAGTCAAATCGTCTTGTTCTAAGAGTAATAGCTACAGTTGACTGTACACATCACAAAGAAACACTAGTCCAGAAGTAGGCTTCCCAAAGTTACCTCTTCAGGAAGCTGCCTCTCCGAAAGGCATGAAGGGACACGGAGAGGTGAAGGTTGGCACTTTTTTCACTAGGCCAACCAGAACAGATTGTTAGAGCAGATTGTAAACCTTTTCAAACTAAACGCTTCCAAAGGAAACTTCTCTTGCCATCAATGCTGAAATCCAGGTAGGAACAGAGCCCAGAGATGTGCCACAAGCCAGTGGGCAAGGCAAGCCTCTCCCTTTCTCCAGGCACACACCCTGGGGGCACTAGCATCAGCTGCTGCAGGGCCAGTTGCTCCCCCCAGCAGCAACATGGCTGGCAGGGCCTGTCCCACTGTACCTGATTGGGGGAGGGGGCCAGCCTGAGGGCAGCCCCCAGCCCAGGGCATTGGGCACCTCGGTGGAGATGAGGCAGGCCCGGGCTGAAGAGGAGGAAAGAGGACATGGTTGCTTGCTCAGCACACACAAGGAGGTGTCTCATCCCTTATCACCAGCTGACACCAAGACTGTTGGGGGAGCAGAAAGTCCACATTAAGCTGGAAGATAGGCACCTCAAGAGGATATTTACTCATATTCATCCTTGAAGTCCACAGTAGACAGAACATGGAGCAGACTTACAGAGCAGAAGTGACGCAAGCAGCAAGCTGGCACACTGGAAGTGGGAGGCCGGGAAGACTGGGATGGAAACCAGCAGCTGTGAATACAAGGAGGTATGAATGATTGACAAAAATGATGACTGCAATTTAAGAAACAAAAACCTCAGTTATAAAGGGGAATAATTATAAATGGGGAAAAAGAATATACCATAAAAAGCACACCACATCAGAAAAGGTTATCAAGCATCCATCACCCGTTCCATTAGAATTCTTAACTCATAAAGCTAATCATAATTCTTGGCTCATTAGTCTCATGAGTTAAAGATTCAGGATTTCCTGGCCCACTTTCTGATGTCAATAATAGGACAGGAACAATACAACAGGATCACTGGCATCAGGGAGCAAACTTACAGAGTACAACCACAGCACTCACGCAACATGAGCAAATAATTGTTCACAGCAGCTGGCAGCCAACTTGAAATGGGTTTATTATTAGTCTATTAAGCATTTCTTTTTTAACAGCAATCTTCACTTAAATATATTTTCTTTCATCATGAAAATCTAATTCCCTTTCCTGAAGGTATAAAGTCATTGGCAGAACAAAAAAAAGCTTCTCTTAATGTTCAACATGTTTGAACATCAGCTATTGCCTACTGATGCTCTCCATCCATTAGCGGAGTTGAGCTCATGCCACTGCTGTCAGGGGTAACTTAGTTACCAGAACATCAACTTCCGAAACGCTGCAGGAGAACAGGGGGACACTGAGGCTGTAAGCACAACACTGCATTCTCCAAGAAAACTGTCTGTCTCTTGGCAACTGGAAAAGCAATCTCTCTCAATTAACACAGTCTAGTCCACATCTGCTGTTAAAGCACTAGAGGAAAAATATTTGAGCCCTTTGAAATCACTGATAATGAAATTACACAGACAAGAGATTAGATTGTTCATTTGGAAACCAGTTTAATTAATAGCCTGCACATTTTATTTATACCCTTTCATTTTATTTATACCCTTTCTAAAATCCTTGATTCAATAGTTTCACTTCCTCTCCCTTCCATAGTATCACTCACTGTGGAGTTAAGAAAAAGAAAGAAGAAAAAATACTTTAAATTTTTTTCCAATTAATTCAAGGCAGAGTTCATGTTAGAATTACTGTTAAAATGTACCTATTTGCTTCTGTGTTCTATAAAAGTCACATGCAGCAGCAGGGTTAGGAATACCACTCGATAATCTTGTGTTCAAAGCTCATTCTGGCCAGAGCACTGTGTTTCATCTTCAGTGACTTTTTTTTTTTCTTTAGAAAGATAGGGAGTACTACTCTACATTTCTACTCGTTGTGCTTTTTCCCCTCACACTTGTGAAATGCTAACACTCACTGTCAGACACCTGCCTTACAACTCACAGGCAGCTCTCTCTATTTGGGTGTTTAAGGTTTAAATCTCAAAGGGAGTGGGAGTTTTGCCTTTTAGACAGAGTTCAAAAGTTGGCAAATGTCCTGAATGAACTTGTAAACACATTTCTCCAACTAAAAAGAATTCTCAGAGATTTCCAGCAATGAGAGGATTCAGTCTCCTCAGTCTACCTAATGGCTCAACTGTACTCTATAGCTTCTTTTTGAGCTACAATTTTCATACGCTAATTCCATTTTTAAACTCTTGCTGCACAAAGTGGTCATTGTTAGTTTGAGATAAAGTAGATATGATTCACACAAAGGTCATTACTTAACTAGGAAACAATATTAAGTAAATAGTATAAAGAAAAAAAAAAAATCATACCTTGGGCTCAGGAACTCCTGATTTCCATTAGGAGCAAATGCATCACTCAGAGTCTATTCACGGCTCATCACAGAGCAGCACAGACACTATTACCAAGCTGGCCTATCCATGAACCTCCTGATATTTTTAGTATGCTATCAAGGAAAAGAGTAATTTGTGCCTTGAAATTAACTATTGCTTCCTACATTGCCTCTTTTGGCATGAGTGCTAGAGAAAACATCAGTTACAAATGCATAGCTTTTTCCAGGACACTGTTTAATGAGGCTTCTTTCTTGTCCTATTGATCAATCTTACATAGTTCTATTTTGTTGGATGACAAACAATAGCACAGGGGAAATTAAACACTGAAATCTGCAGACACTCTGGGACAATATTTGTTTAACAGCTGCCGAACTCTGGAAGTAACAGCAAAGAGTATTATGTAAGAAAACCCTGTAACCCAAACAGATAATATTCTGGTTAACATCACATTGAAACTTTACTTGCTTAAAACATCAGTTGTTATAAGAAAACAATGTTCAGTGGAGAATCCACAGTGCAGAACTCTTCGTTCAGTCCAGAAATGTAACAACCTAGAAATGTTCAATAAGTCAAGTTCAGGCAAATATATAATTTCCATTTCTTTAAAAAGAAACAAATATGTAATACAACAGATTGCTTGGTCTTACTTCATCTTTGAAAAAGTATTATTGGAGTGATAAATTGTATACTGGGTTGTTCCAGCCTTCAGAGTTAAAACCCAACTCATAAAAATAAATCTGAAACTGTCAAAGGCTGTAAATGCAGACCTGGACAAGCTCTTGACAGAAAAATGAACTAATTGGGCCTATGTTTCTTAGCAGAATGTACCAGATTTCATGTCATGATTGTTTTATGACACTAAGTGGAAAACAAACTGTTACAGTTTAATATTCATAAATAAAAATATTTTTATAAGCGTTAATCCAGAAGAAAGTTGACAATTCGCCAAATAGGTATGGTTTTCCGGCGTTATCAGACATTAACTAAAATGTGAAACTGGCCAGTAGATTAACATAGCTTTAAGAAGTGGTCTCATAAATTGTATATTTGTTCAACTGTTAGAGGTACTTTAAAAGTAACAGTAAAGAATTACCACTTCAGAAGAGGCCATACAACCTTTATGAATCTACTAATGCTATTTATGCATTCCAGATAATTATCTGAAAAGTCATCTATCCAAACTACAAATGATAATTCAATCAAGTCAGTGCAACTTTTAAAATCTGGTTATTGAGCTCTGCACATGTTGCTTCAGAGGACTTGCAGAGAAAGTCTTGTAGGAAATCAATTAGGTAGCAGTACACTTGGTAAAAGTATATAATTTTCTGAATAACACAGTATAACATGCTCTTGCAACAGAAGTTCCTACAGCAAAATTAGAGGTAGCTCCCTCATCTAGTTTTACACAGTTTCACTTCACTACAAACAGCTGGAAAGTTTGAATTCAAGACACTCGATCATAAGCGTGCTATCCATGAAGATAATACGTGCTGAAGATCTCCTCCTCTTCTGCTGAAACAGAGCACAAAATAGTACTACCGAGGAAAATAAACAGCCTATTCAATGAAACCAAGAGTCACTTCTCCATCAGCTTTGGAGGACTCAGGCCTAAATCTAAAGTCAAGTACAAAAGCATATAGCAATAACATCTTCCGACCTCATCCATCAAATCATTTTACTAGGATTAAACATATCAGTTGTACGCTGTTCTAGGGTTGCTGTTGTACAGAATCAAAGACCTCTTCCTGCCACATTTTTCTTTCCAGCAGAAACATAGGTAAGGAGATCTGTTTATTTAAAAACCCCATAACTGTCAATATTCATCTTACTCTGGCTCCTTGGAACTTTTTGATGATAGCAGAAAAGACAACTGCTCCCCTTTGTGCTCTTCCCAGTGAACATACTCCATCAGAACAGAGACCATAGCAACTGCATCGCACCTTCCGCACGCAGGCACTGATACACGCTGTGTAGCTGGACATGGGACCGGAGATGTCCTGAGCCAGGCTTTGCTGGCATTGGATCACCAACACAAGCATGGGCAATGCGGGGATTCGTGCAGATCAGGAGAGCGTGACATGGGATGGTGAGGGAGAAAAGTTTCTCCTGCTGTTACATCTGAGTGCTCCTACAGAAACACCAATACTTTACTCTAGGCAAGATTTTCTTCCTTTTTTTTTTTTTTTAATTTAGCAACAGCTAAGTTACCTTTAACTACAGACCTCAGTGCACAGGATGAGGACAGGAGGTGTGGAGCTGACCATTCACAGACAGTAAGGCCAGAGATAAAGATCATAAAATACACACAGTGCTAGCTGCCAACATGGAGTCTGAGCGGGTAAAGAAAGTAAAAACAACCTCTAAATAGAAGCATAGGGAATGTCTTTCTTATTTAACTTAAAGGTCCCCTGGGTTGTCTCTACATCGTAACACAGACTTCCCATTTGCTTTCAAACTTCAACAATATGACTATAATTCTGATGCTTAGAACACCAAAGCAGCAAGAAAATACATGAGCAGACACTAGAGGAAAGACAGGCAGAAGGACTAACTGAAAGTATTCCCGCTTTTTAATTTGTTGATAAAGGTGGTTTTATTAATGCATTCTCTTCCTCCATCAGATTAGATATTTTTTTATCCTTTCACTTCTGTTATTGTCTCAGTAAGGGAATTTGTCCAGCCAATGCTTAATTAACTGTTCTGCACCATCTTTTCTAAGCTTCTGCCATGTTCCTCTTTCAAAGATTGTTCTTCCCATAGTGCTGATAGGGTCACTTAGAGGGATCTGTCTGTCCAGAATCCCAGCAGTACAGGACCTGATTTCTTGCAACGACCTAGAGAGCGCTCACAAATTTCAGGGGAAGACAAATGTCTTTTCACATTGTATCTATTAGTTGGATACAACTTAGAAATGTTCCAATTAATACCTTGATAAAATCCCATTCACTAACTTTCATTAGCTAAAAGAACATCCCGTCCTCTGTGCAAAAGGACATGCATCTAACCTGGCCTACCTGAAAGGACAGCATCATAACTGCTGGAATAAAGCTGGCTCAGTCTTCTTGCAGTCTTCGCCATCCAGAGGAGAATGAAGCACTGAAGCTTCACCCTGTCAGGTGGCATAGATTGCAACAGTAAATCTGTAAGCTTTACACAGAAGCAGAGCAAGTCAGTCACTCCCAGCACTTCCTTTAATGCCTCGCTGCCTCCTGTACTATTGCTGTTATTCTGTCATGCAGATTTTCTTCCTCTGCTTCCCGAAGGCCCCAGTTGTATGGTCTACTCCTTCTCTTCAACCTCCCACCAGCACAAATCCTGCATCTACATCCAGTGCTGCCTGCTCCTGCTCTCCTGTGATGCCATTTTTGCCCATAGATTTGTATTGGTCTCCAGTAAATACTATCAGCATTCCTTTACCTTTGAACTCGTTAGACTAGCTCCAATAGCTATCCACCCCTGAAGGGAGTTTCTCTTGTCCACTTACAGTCTGAACCTTTTTCCAATCCAGCTTTTATCTTACATGCTCTACAATATCTTTAAACAAAGTTTCTGTTGGTCTTGGCAAAAGCATGAAATTCGGGTTCCACCCTTATCCTTCTTTACTCATCAGCCATTATCTCTGCCACCTCTGACATGTACCAGAAATCTTTTCCCTTGCCTTCCATCTCTATCCTGGTTTTCCTCTCACTAAAACCTTCTTTACTTTCACATGCTGAGGATGGTCATTGTGCCTATATTCATTCCTCTAAAGACCTGTTTCCTCATTCCCATCTTTTCATCCACTCCACTGGTATTTCTGTGCTGATCTTTCAGTTACTTTATTCAGACCTTCCTCATCCTGTCCAGACTATGGTCTGTTCCTTGCTTTGATATCCCATAGAAGCCTGGATATCAGTTCAAGACAAGTCTGGCAAATCCTCACTAGGAAATATATCATTCTATCCCCTGCTTTACAGCAACAAATTGTAGAAGCAGTCTCTCTGCTGGTTATGCATCATGGATCTCTTTTGAATGTCCTTCTAAACCTTCACATCTGAGCTACATCTTATTGACTATGCTTAGGAACTACTTCAAAGGTTTAGCTGTCTCTAGCCTTCAGCACTACAGCAAAAGTACAAGAATAAAGGCTGTCATCACCTCCATTTTATTTACTGTAGCATGTCTCCACCTTGAAAAATTCCATCATGATCCACTACAGCCATGCAGAAAGTTGATTTCCTATAGCCTACTGACCAAGATATCCGTTACCCATACTTCCCAGATGTTTCTTCTCTCACACCTTCTGCTTACTTTCTAGATTCATCTCCAAATTACACACCTTTTCCTCATTCTATCAGCTCCATCCTTCACTCAGCTCACAAATGCTCAAAATTCTGTTTTCCCTGTGCTGTCCCTGAGCTTGGAAGAAGGTATCTACAAAGCTGCCTGAGAGCTATCCTTCCAATTCCTCTCTGAAACACAGAAATTTGAAGACAGGCCACTGGCATGATGAGAATCCTAACAGCCATTCTGATCAGTATTACTTCGCTTCCTCACAATCCCTTTGACATGGTACTGTTTTTCTAGGTTTAAGGCGCATGGCAAAGGGTAGGGAGAGCTTTCAAGTGGGGACCTCTCAGGCCCTCCAGTAAAAAAATATTGTTATTTCCTTCTTATATATTTAAATGAAAAAGAATTGCTCATCTTCTCAGCCCTTTATACCATTCCAAACTGTACAAACCAAATCTGTGGTGTTATTCTGGCATTTCCTTAACTTTAGAGACAAGTAAGAACAAACGCAGTCCAGGGTCTATCCACGGCTCTGGCATAGTTCTTGACTCTCCCCAGAAAGCACTGCCAGTTTTGAAATGGATACAACACACTGGATGGTATACTCAGACCATTGCTTCACTCAGAGCGCCACAACACTCTGCTCACTGGCAGCGATAGAGGACCAGCGGCAGCAGACGGCACAGCGCAGCTAGCTACAGGGTCCAGTGCCGCCCCGACGGCAAGCAGCTCGCTTTGGAAGAGAGGTCTCTCTCCACTCACCTCTGTGGTTTTCCTCCTTTGTGATTCACAGATTACACACAGCTGCGAAGGACATTAGTGGGAGAGATCCAGATGAAGAACTTTGCTTTGTTTTTGTGACACTAGGAGTTTCCAGTGAAGTTTACTTAAGATAATAATGCAGCCGCTGATGAAGGCAGCTTCCCAGTCACTGCCATGTCAGTGCTACAGACACAGTGAAAAGCTAACACTCACAGTCACTGTGCTAGAAAAGGTAATCTGTACCAGAATGCACCAGAAATTCAGCCACTACATGCCACTTCATGCTTTTGCACACAGACACCCCCAGAGAGGGGGTAATTTTACAATGACTTTGCTATTAGTGCTGGATGGTCCCCTGCGATCCATGGAATAGCTGGTGCACACTGGCTCCCAGCTGCATTTCATGTGGGTTCTGGTTTCTAATGCACATTATCTCACTGTCCACACTTGGAAGCAGAGTAGAAAAACCTGCTCCCTGCCCACGCAGAAATCTGGTTAGTTTACTCCAGAGTGGATCTTGGATGTAAACCAACACATATGCAGTGCAAGTAATTCAAAGGGACTTGAATCCCTGCACGAGAGAGGGAACCCACCAAGACAGTTGAACAAATTTACCCCATTTTCTTTAGATTTCTCTGCCTAACGTTATAGCTTAGAGAGATTAGTATCACAGGTAGTCTAATAGGAACAATTCAGTCCAAGACCTGATTACAAAGTAAACTTTAACTCAGCTAATTTCTCTGTGAAACCAGGTTTGCTTTCTGAGCAGTGAAAACCTTGCTAAGCTCAGACTATGAACAAAGGAACAGTAGCTCTGTGAAAGGGTAGCTAGAGGTACAGTACACATGGCTGTTTGTAACAAATTATCCAATTTAAGCAAATCTACTCAGCATATCTTGCATGCTGTTATTCCGCACCTCTGTTAAATTTCTCATGTCAGCCTAACATGTTCCCAGTTCCACTAGAATAAATATTTTCTATGAACCCTATTCAGCTTCAATTTATGATACCAAAAATCCCACCTATTTACACAGGATGAATTTTCTCGCATTTTCTAGCTCACCACGCTTGCACATGGTGGAGTCCATACAAGGTTGCCCATGCTGCCAATGCAAATTCACACTGTGCAACACTCCAATCCCTGCTAATATTTCCAGCACCATGTCAGTCTGATGAGCTACTGAAGTGTTTGCATTTAGTATGTTCTTTTTCTACCTCTTAAGATATGAAAATGAAGTGCTTAAAAATTCTTCAATAACTCCCATGTTATTATAGGTCATTCTCCACTGCAGGCAACCCCCAGCGTTCCCAAGAAAGAATTTGTTCATCTCACACTATGTGCCTAAGACTGGAGTAGGTTTGGGTATCTTTGGCTTCTGTTTTGAAACCATGAAGGTTAAGAACAACCCCAAAATCCAAAGTTCAAAATAAAAGCAAGGAAAGACATACACACACCAAAGTAAAGTCTTTCTGGAGAAGAGATGCTGCTTGTTGCAAATCACTACAAACTTCATCTGCTGTGTAGCACAAGCTGAAGAAGTAATGACTGAAACCCATTTGTTTTGAATTGGAAAAGGTTGGTGGGTTGTTTTTTTTTTTCCAGTTTATGGGCTAAGAGAAAAGGCTGTCTGAAATTCAGACTGAAAACTATTTCCATCTGAAAAAAAGTCCATTTGAAATCTATTTCAGTACTATCACGGCTTAACAGACACTAGTGGAGGAGGATCACAGAAATGTCTAGGGAAACAGGGCCTTCTATTATGTTATCCAGGGCCCTGTAAAGCTGAGGCTGGAGTATTTCCTGTGAGAGAGTCCACTACTTCTCTGGGCAGGCAACCCGTTCCAAACTCTGGCTGTTCCCATGGTGAAGAATACTTTACCGATATCCAGCTTCCTGTGAAGTAACTTGGACCAATTGCCCCTTGTCCTGTCACTGCGCATCCTAAACACGCCTGACATCCATGAAAAGGGTATCCTGTCTTCTCCATGACTACCTTTGAAGCACTGGGAGGCTATGGTTAGGTCTTACTGAGACTTCTCTTCCCCAGTCTGAGCAAACCTAGTTCCTTCAACCTTTCTTCATATGTCAAGTCTTTCAACCTCTATCTTGGTGGCCCTCCACTGGACCCACTCCAATTTTTCAGTGTCTAGGGGACAAGATCTGGATTACAGTGCCAAGCAGAGAGCAGAGTGGCACAATCACATCCCTTGACCTGCTGGGTGCAGAGAGGCAGAAGAGAGACACAGCAAGGTCTCTCAAAGGAAGATGATTTTATCACAGCTTCCTCCAAGCTGTTAGGGTTTTGGGAGTTGGTTTGACTTTTTTAAACCACAAATGGGCAGACTGACCCTCAGAGCAAACGGCAGGTCAAGCAGAAGCAAGAGAGCACAAGGACACAGGCTGGTGCTCAGGAAGTCTCTTTGATCCTGAGAGATGCTGGGACAATGCAGGAAGAGGAGAACACTGTGGACATCCTATGCCACATGCTTTCCCTCAAGCCTTTGAGGGACTTGATCTTAGAGATCTTCTCCAACCTTAATGATTCTGTGATTCTTTGGTACTGACCATAGGACTCTGAGCTTCGCTGTCATTCAGAACAGCAATCCTGTTCGCATGCTACCAAGCCTCAGACCCTAAAGGCTTTCACAGCTGAAATGATGGCAAAGATGAAACACTTCGGAGTGCTGGGGTTTCTGCTTACTTTCTGAAAAAGAGTAAATGTTTTGGTGCTGCCCTTATAGAATGACCAGGTGCCTGACAGGCTGGGCTTAAAGAGTTAGCTGCGCTCTCTGAAGGTATCTTAAGGTCACATCACACATTACAGCGTGAGCTAGTTGTGCCAGCACAGCAGTGGCCCTGCTATTTCAGGCTCTTCTCCCAGAAACAACATATGCAGCAGCTCCCCTTGCAACAGCTCTCACAGCTTCTAACCGAGCATTTCTGTACAGCTCTGTTAGTTATTACTCCTACGCACCCAAAAATTTCAGTAACAACATAAAATGAGTGCAAAACAGTAATTAGTCCTTCAATACATGTCAAACTTAAAAGGGAGGTAACTTCTTTTGTCCAGAACGCATACATGTGTTCTTATGGTACTGCTGAAGACCCGTGCTGATGAGGGGGGCTCCAGGAGGGGAGAGCACCTGTTCAGACAGCCCCTCTCCATCCGCCTTCACTGACAGCCAAGGGTAAAGCTGAGGGTTTCAGTGTTACTTGGTTACTTTCATTGAAAGGAGCTGCCTTTTGCTCAACAGCCATTGAGTACATTCCTCAGATTCTTTTCTTCTGTGCTTTGTAAGTCAGGGTTGGAAGTCACTGCTGAAAGCACAGGAAGTTAAAAATCGTTTTTTTCAGCCTCCTGTCACCTCAGGGGACTTCTGTGATAAACTGAGCCAGGCTTGAAGAATGGAGCACCTTTTATAGCCCCATCACAAAACAATTTATAAAATAATGAATTGCTGCCCTTACCATGTCCTCAGCTGGCATGGCTGAGGGTAACCAGCCGTGCCCATTCACAGCAGCACAAGTTGTGCCCTGGTAATAACCAAGTCCAGCTGTCCTAGGGGCCAAGCGCTCCTTTGGTGCCCACTGACAGCATGGGTATGAAAAAACAGCACGGTGCGTCTTATCCACTGAAACTAAACATTTTCCATTGACTTTAAAGGGAGAGGGATTAAGAAATACACTTTCAACACTCACCTCCCTACCTAGAAGAATAATAATTAAAGCTCCCAGGGGAATTTAAAATTAAAATCTGGGCAGCCAGGACACCACTTTGTCCTGCATTGATTCAGTGTGAAAACCTGGATGATGAAAATATTTTGCAGTAATTGTGATCCACATGAAAGGCATTTTAAAATATATACCCTGTATTAAATATTTAACCATACTGGAAGCCAAAAATAGTTACAGTGTTTACTAGCAAATTCTGGAAGAAAATAAATCCTATTTAGGGCCAGTATCATAGTCTATGGGGCACCATGCAGGTCATCGCCTGTGATTCAATCCCCGCTCCAAGCTAAATTCAAGCAGCACCTCAGTAAAGTCACAGGAAAAAGCCACCCTCCACTGCTCACTGAAAGCCAGCTCCTGTCTGTACAGTTTCAAACTTTGCTCTTACATTACAGAAGCCCTCAACAGAGGGAGAAGACTGCAAGTGTGAAATGTGAAAAGCCAACTCTCACAGAACCTTCGTGTCAGAGGAGTGAGCATGGGACAGGGCTGAGCTCCACAAGAAGATGATGTTAAATCAGGCCAGAAAGCAAAAGGCAGGATTCCTCCTGTTTCTCCTTGAGGCAGGCACCATCCTCCCAGAGCTTTCCAAGCTGAGGTAGCTATTTCACTTTATGGTCTGCAACGTATATATTTTTTCTCTCCATTTTTGCTTCCAACTGCCTATTTTTATAGGACTTCTGCCCTTACCTATTTAAATACTGTCTTCAGCTATCCCAGTGAATATTTGCTTATGATTTTCCTGTAGCTACTCCGAAAACTGCGCCTAAAAAGGAAATAATCCAGAAAACTTTATTTTTGCATTAATTTAAAGACATTCAGTTAAAAATTAGAGATGAAAGATTGAGGTTTTTTCCAAGCAAGTTTTTAACCAGAAAGTTACAAGAGATTGTGAAAGGACTGCTAAAGGTCAGCATGCTATAACCAAATTCCAGCCTGTTAAATTACTGCTGTATTATGCTTCCAAGAAAATCTGTATTCAACATCTGTTTTCTTTACACGAGATCATTAGGAACAGACAGGCCAAGTCATAGCCTCATTCTGCTTTTACCTCAAGTTTGAAAGGACAAATCTGTCTCTAGACACAGGACTAGATTCAGACCTGGCCTTGTTGGTCTTGTTCATTACTATGATGTTTGCAGGTTGCTTTGGAGCCAGACATTACCCAAAAATCAGCGTTAACGAGGAAAACAGGAAGGCAAGCTGGAGACGAGCCTGCTCTGCTTCTCGTCATTTGCACTCGCTGCCGTGCAGGCTAATTTTTTATCAAGCCAAAGCAGATTTCATTCTGTGACATAGCTGGCAAAAAACTTCCTGAAAAGAAATTGGTGGCTGATAGTCAAAGTAGGAATCAACGTGGATCTCAACATCCTGCTCCTTCTGAAGAGGTCAGTGCTCTGAAAGTTAAAAACACCCCGAACAAATGCACATTGCAAACATCTCTACAATTAAAGTTACAGAAAGCAACTGTTACTCCCTAGCATGTGCTAAAATAAGTGTTTTCCAACACAATTGATTTGTTTGAGAGATCAACAGAAAACATGGAGACATCTGGGTATTCCAAGGGCAGTACAGCTGTGGATACAAATGCTACAGCAAAACGGTGTCCAGCTCTGCAGAAGGACAGGCCTCTCCGGGCACGACCTGGAGCAGCTGGACCAGAAGCACCGCACACCTCTCCCATCACGCTGTTGCTTCCACCTTCTGTCCCTCCTCTCCCACCACTTTGATTCCTCTTCCTAACCCTGGCACAAATGAAAGGCAAAATACTAAGAGGAAAATAGGCTTTTCTGGCTGTGGTGAAAATTTTGAAACCTTTTGAAACCTTTTGATACTGTTACCCAAACAGCCGACGCCACAAGCAGAGGTAAGTGTTTTCACAAGCAGGAAACCAAGGACTTATAGGAAAAAAATGAGCACAAGTGTGCCTGGAACAAAGTGCTTGCAAATCTGGGGCAATGCACCACCCGTGGGCTTAGTATACCTCCAGGTGCTTTTCCTTCCCAGACCCAAGAAAGTAGCACCCATCACAGGAGCATGGCCAAAGGGCAGTGGGGACATTGACTCAAGTATACTCATTGTCTGGTTTTAAAAACTGATAAAATTACACAATGCAATAAAGGTGAAAACAAAAAAGGAACATCCAAATAGATTTTCACGACCATCCAAAGTGCAACACTGCTTTTTTTATTTAATAGTTTTCAAAGGATCGCATTGCTTGTTTCCCGTATTCTTTCCAGATCTTGAACATCATGCAGCTACAGTTTAAAAATGAAGGTTAAACCTGGGACTAGTATAGGGAGAAGTTCAGCCTACTGTGGGATTTTTTTTTTATTGCTTGTTTTGCCTTTGAATTATTTGTGACCTTGAAAAAAATTTCTATACCTTAAGTTTACCCACATGCAGGATATTTACTTACCCCCTCAAACAGCTATAAAATTCATATCCAAGAACGTTTTTTGTAATAAATCTTGAGCTGTGTGGTTGAACTGTTGACATTTTTGATCCTGCAGTGTTTTCAGAAAAAAAAAGGTGAAGAAATAAGGTAGCATAGCATAGAGGCAGAACAGGTGGACTGTAAAAAAATTGGTATGGCTTCATTTGACATATGAGGGAGAGGATACAAAGCAGAACTCAGGAAAAACCAGGGAGGAGGAGGGAAGAAGAAAGATTTACGAAACAGTGCTTCAAAGAGTGGTGAGATAAAGGGTTACCCACAACTGCACATGCCCACCATGATAGGGCTTGGTTTATTTTTCAGTGACAAGTTATCCAAAATTAGTAGAGCAGAGACTGCAAACTCGGCTACAACAGCCCTGTTTCATTAAGTAGCTGCTGCTGAATTAGAGATTGCTCTACCCAAAGGCGACCATGGCTTCCACACTGCACACATTGACTGGATGTAAAGCAGCCCTCCCAAGGGCCTGAAACTTCCTCTTACATTTGCATTGTTTGTATGATACCTTGCTTTGTTTCTCCCTGAAAAGAGAGTTAAAACACCACTTCCTAAAGAGTTTTATTTACCTGTTCCCCCTCTATTCTATGCTACCTCAATTCTTCACCATTTTTTTTCTTAAAACACTGCAGGATCAATGTTGTGGGTTCAAAATGTCAATAGTTCAACAGCAGAGCTCAAGATTTATTACAAAAAAACATTTTTTCCATAAACTAAATGCAAAAATAGTGGTACTATTTCACAGAATCACAGAATGTTAGGGGTTGGAAGGGACCTCTGTGGGTCACCTAGTCCAAACCCCCTGCTGAAGCACGGCCACGTACACCAGGCTACACAGGACCTTGTCCAGGCAGGTCTTGAATATCTCCAGAGAAGGAGATATTTCACTACTTCCAGGCAAAAAGATAATCAAGATAGGACATTATGAGGCTGTAAATATAAATGCCACTGTGGTTTTTATCTGAATTATGAGGTTGTTTGCAGTAACAAGTCTCAAACTTATCATAAAGGCAAACTAAGGACATTAGTTTTAGTCTGTGACTTTAAAAGTTGTGGCCAAGACAGTGGCACAGCTGTATGCAGAAGCAAGGACTGAGGGCCCGAGAGACAGGACCGCCACACCTCCTGTTCGCTGGCAGGACCCTTAGGCAAATCCTGGGTCAGCAATAAGAGTTATTGACATTGCACTGACCGTATAGCTCCTGCTGAAAGGAGCATTGATATTTTTAGGCAGATTGCTAACAGACAATTGTTTGCAGCATCAATAGCAAAAGCAAAGCTCTGATGAGCAGAAAGCTTGGGCCATGCCTCAGTCCCCGCGAGGCAGAGCCGAAGCAGGTTGGGAAGGCAGAATGCAGAAGCACACTGTTAGACCTGCTCTTTGGAGAAAGCTAAGTGTAATGCCAGTGAAGGGACCTTGTTTCTTTCATGTTATGGTAGAGAAGTTAAAATTCATCACCTTTGAAGAGAAATCCATCTGGAGACTTGTTATTTTCACACACAAAACAATTACAAGGAATAGCTCTTTCCTTTATCCCTCAAGGAAGTTTCAAACTTAGTTAGCAACATCAGTTATTTCCATGGCAACAGACAGATATAAACACAGGATTATAACCTTCAGCATAGGATCAAGTAAAGGAAGAAATAGGACTAGGAGAGAAATGCCTGGAAGAGCTGCAAAAAATGTATAAAGTTACTAATTTTTCTTCAAACGCAAATTTCTTCTTGCTCTCAACAGGACTCCTATGAACATTGTATCTTCTTGGTAAAACTTTGATTTCAAAGAGGGAAAAAGATAGAGGACTGTACATTATTTCTTGCTGCAGGCATAATGGAGTCAATTGAATAGTTGGGATTGCTGGCACATGGGACAGGGCGTGATGGGGTGCCTTGGCTGGGGGGCTTTGAACCTCACAAAATTAAGTTTATGCTAGAAAGCAGTTACTTCTATTCTGCAAATGTTGCTGTAGAGATGGGATTTCAGGCACATATGTACAAGTAAACTTAAAATTCCCACATACACTTATTTACACTAAATGGAGACGAGCAGGTATTTCTAGTGTTTTCAAACCAAAAGTGATGTTTGAGGGAAAGCACAGATGATACCTTTTAAAGTCTATTTTGCTGTGAGCTAAGCCACCATTCCCTTTCACCCATGAAGCCATGTGTACCGCTTCCAAATATGATCAAGCCCTGCTAACACAACAGCAGCAAACCTTTGCTGCTTGTCCCAGTGTACATAACTGCACGAGGCACCACACAGTGCTGAACTGAGCCCCATATAAGAATTAGATTTTTCCCCAGCCGGATCACGCAGCCCTCTTGGCGGGGGGCCACAGGAGCATCCACGCCAGAGGGTGCCCAGGTGCCTGTCTCCATCGCAGCCTGTCCGGGGAGCACACCGGGGGCCTTTTCAGGACAGCTAAGCCCAACCCCAGCAGCAGAGTGTGTGGCAGCCAGAGCCAAACACACAGGGCCAGGGCTCAATTGCTACTCAGGCAAACTCATTATGAGCCGGTTTGGGTGTGTCTGCGCAAGCTGCAGTTACTCCTTCGGATTGCCCTACAGCAGTCATTTCCCAGGAACATCTGTCTCCTTGGGTCCCAACCAAAGGAAGAAAGGTTGCTTTGGTTGGGTGTTTTTTTTAATTGCCACCCTCATTTACCCCATACACATGCTTCTACATGAGAGCAAGTAAGAAAGGGAAAGCCCAGCCTGCGTAGACACCAACAACAGGTCTGAGGCATGACCCGATTAGCAAAAGGATCCGAGAAGAGGCAAGCGCATGGCATGTACCCAGCAAGGGGAACACAAGCCAGGCCATGAAGAGATCTTTGAGCCCTCGTAGCTCCAGGGCATGCTGAGAGAGGTTTCTACAGTTGTTCATCCTGGGCTATAAGCAATGAGGTCAGGAAAACCCTTCATTTGCAGAGACAGGAGGGAGGAGATGCACAGCCTACTAAAGAACATCTGCTGCTGGGCAGAGGTCTGACCAGTCACCGGTCAGTTTGTCAAGAAGCCAATAACAATGATAGCAATGAAATAATTGGGTAGCATTGTCTGGAATTAGATGAGAAAAGAAAGACAACTATGCATCTTCTGAAGCTTAAACTAACTATTTGCTCACAAAGCAGGGAAGGATTGAAGTGAGCACATAGTGCAGACAGGTCTAACGGCAGGAAGTTCTCTGCATCCTTCAGCACCTTTTGCCAAGAGAAATGCTGTGCCTTGTTATTCACTGGTAATATCCCAGGCCCTGGAATACCTTTTTTCTTTTAAAAAGCCCTAGTGAAAATTTTCATTTTGCTATCGAGGCACAAAATCTGCCTTTTAGAAGTCAGGTGCAAAAGGCCTGCACAGCCTCACCCCCAAGTCACCCGCTGTGGTGGCAGGGGTGCACGCGGGGAGGAAGATGCAGAGACAGAAAATAGAGCCAGGCAGAGCAGACTGACAGAGCCCAGAGTCATTATGAAGTTTGCAACAACAATTCCCTGCATGCCTGGAGTTACTCCCATCCCTTTGTAAAACCTTAAAAATCAATCTAGTGCTTTGCACATAAATAATTCACACAGACACTGATTTACTGTAGAACTGTCAATGGGTCTACAGTGCTCACGTGCTTCCCCTATTAAAACAATTCCAGTTGCCAGTAAGGAAGGACATAAGAAAGGATGACTGTTTTCCAGTCCTTTTCCAAAGAAGTGGAAGCTGTCACAATATTTAACCTTTCCTCTACTCCTCCTCCGACATGCTCCCTGCCCCACCCCACCGCTGGTTCCTGCACCCCAGATATGAGAGCAGATAAGGAGGTCCCCAGCTTGCTGCTTCCTGATGGTGAGTCACAGCTCTGAGTCAGCCTTTGTGTTTGAGGGAACCTGGAAGGCTTTGAAACTCCCTGTTGATTTTGGCAAAAACGCCTCTTCTTGCTTTGAGAGTAAAACAATTTACACACATCATTTTTGGTCTGAAAATAGCCACCGAGATGAAAACAGTGAGATAACGACCAAAGGTTTCCTTGCACTGGTCTTGCTGTGCAGCAAGAGCAGAACCTCCCTGTCCTGGGGCACAGCTGCGCTGAAGTGACTGAGCCACAAAACACACTGAGGATTCCGGCAGGGTGTATTCACAGCTCCTGAGCATCTCTATTTTACACACAGAAGGTACCACTATCCATGACTTCAGATGCAATCACCTCTAGAGCAATTTGTCACCTTTTCACTGATGACCAAGAAAGGGGTCATCACCTGCCAGGTCACTCCCTGCTTCCCATAGCCAGGTGGCAAATCAAGTTAAACAGTACTGAGTCCAGTCCCAACATCAGTAAGCCAATCTCCTCCTCCTCCGTTTTCCCTGGTGCGTTCCTTCAGGCAAGGCCAGACCACTCTCTTCAGGTCCTCAGACATTAAGGAGCTTAGCACCCAAAGATCCAGACAGAAGTGTCTTTTGATAAGCAGAAGTGTGTCCCGTCTCAGTTGAGACATGCCAGTAACGAGGGAAACTCTGTCAAATCTACCTCTCAGGAGTCTGTGTGGCTTTGCCTGGTCCTCTGTATCCACAGATCAGCACTTTGTATTCATATAGAAAAAAAATCCCCTCATTCTTGGCAGAGAAAATCTCCTATATTTTTATTAACATGTTTGAACATTACATCAGCTGCTCATCTAAAACATTCATCTACATCATCCACTTCTGTGCCTACATCTGTATCTGTTTCACAAAACCTTTAATTAAATTAATTATGCTTTAATACATGCATTTTAATTTCCTTTTGCAATCATATTTCAGATATCTTTTGATCTCATATTGCAATCCCAAACTACACTCCTTCCCTTAATGCCTGTTTGGTAAACACCTTTGCTTGCGCCAGGTTCATTAGCATTTTAATTATTTTCTCACTCCAGGACTTCTCTGCTATCCCTTCTTCCCACACTATGGCAAATTAGACCACTTCTAGATTAAGCCCTAAATTCACTAAAATGTCTTAAAGCGTAAGTATGACAGCATAAAGAAAATAGAATAAGTTATCTGTAAAAAGTACAATTAGTTGTTACACTTCCTTTCAGAGGGTAACTATTGTTAAAAATTATTTCAAGGAAATTGGTGTTAATATTCTTTAACAGGGATTTTGCATGATAAAGCACAGAAGCCTGAAACTTGCCAAAGCATATGAGAGCACAATTAAAATATCAGTTGTAACAGTATTTTTTAAAGTTTTCTTGAATGAGTGTTGAGAAGGGGAAGGCCTGATATGTTAAAAGTGAACAAAGATTTTAACCTTAATTTTTAACTTGACTTTGAGAGTGGAAAATAGCTTCAGTACTCTTCTTCCTACACATCCCTTTCAAATAGTTTCTTTAAAAATAAATTACAAAAACAGAGCACTACAGAGCACTTTTTAAATTCTAAATGTTTTTATTTTTAAATTTGACTACTTTTTAAAATGGCTACACACTTTCAAAACCAGAAATGTCCTTTTCCCTCTCCCAAGCCTGGCCAACCAAACTAGGCAACAAAACAGTTTGTTCAAGCTCTACACGAACAACTCCGACAATTTACCACACATCAGATGCTAAAAATTCAGGTACACCTTTCTTAGTCTGCTTTAGTCACAAAGCAAGAAAAAATGTGCCTTCCCTCTTGTATCTGTGTTTAGACCTCGCTGATTTCTGATTGTGATGTAGTGAGAGCACACACACGTAATCAGCTATGTGGGTCAGCTGTCAAGTGATTATTTGTCTGATCCCTTCCTTGTATCACTACATACATAACACCATCACTAAGCTATACTTTAGAAAAGAAATTCACTAACACTAATGCTGAGCCCATAAAAAAATCACAAGCACCCTTAGCAGTTTTATTCGATAAGGTAGGACTCACTGCTTATTCAAGGTAAAGCATATGTGGGGACATCCAGACAAAAGTACATTTGCAATGCTTTTAGGCTTTATTTTCACTGACAAAATGACATATTTCACCACGGGGAGAAAAAGAGTGGGCATTAAACCTCTAGCTCATCTATACAAGAGTGGAGACAAAGCCCTTTGTTTTCACATCAGGTGAAATCAAGGCTACATGAGGGACAAGGGTGACACATACTGATGACATGCTAAAAGCTTCCAATGCTTTTACTTCTCTTTGGATTTAATAAAGAAAGTCTATATGTAACATTCTTCTCACAGAGGGTAGAAGCAACAGCCACTCACACCTTTAGCTCATTAGAAATGCTCCACTAAACCACTTGGCTGCCTTTGCAGACAGATTCACTTAGAATATAAGTTGCTATTCTAGCTGAATTCCCTTCCAAACCAAAGACAGGCTACTTAGATTTGGATTAATCAAAACTAACTTCTGATTTGAATTATTTAAGCAACATTAAAATACATCCATTGTACAACTGGTTTTCCCAGGCAGGCAAGCTTTTAGCTTGCTAACTCATTTCTTATCCAGGAGGAAAATTTTCCTCTCCCACATGCATTCAAAATGCAGCTGCTTTCCTTTCTGCCAGTATTGTGGGAGCAACGCGAACACTGCACCACATTTGCATCCTCTTGTAACACTTGCAGGTATCTCAGGTTGGTCTAGCGGAACCCCTCAAGAACAGAGCAGGATCTGCTATTACAGGTTTGGGGCTGCAATCACTCCCAGAAATGATTGCAAGGAGAAATCCTGTTCTGCAGTCACTTTCCAATTTGTTTGCCTCAAATACTTCAAGTAATTCCGCATAGGAAACTGATGCAGAGCAGCAAACAGCATGTAAGGCAACCCCTTGAGGTCCTCATAGCCATTTGGCTGTGGCATACATTTGGAAATGGACATTTCCAAATCTAAACCCACAGCTAGGTTCCAGTGCAAATATTCTTTTCTTTCACCAGCTTACAGTGAACTGAAATTTAAAGGAATCCTGAACAGTGTTAAGCACCTTGCCAGGAGATGTATATGAGACTCACTACGGTGAGCTCTCTGAACATTACGCATATGACTATTAACATTTTCAGTATAACTTGTACCTGAAGACAAAAATCAAAGTGTGTTTCTACTGAACAGCCATCAATTAGGGCTCCTTTCTGGCCGGTAACACCACCACAATTCTGCCACCTCCTAGCAAACCTTGCTCTACATTGTATGTTGTATGTTCCTGGGAAAGGCTCCCACTAGAAATAGAAGAGAGACTGATAAAGGGAGAGAGTGCGAGCAACGGCCTGTCTTTGCTGGAACCAGCAATGTCCACCAGCAAGAGGTATGACCTTTACGGTTTGATTGAGCAAGACAGAGTATGGGAACCATGTGGGCTCTGCATAGACAGCTTTCAGATTCACTTGAAGGCTATTCATAGACTGAAATAGGATGTGAAAGCAACACAGGAGTGACTAGAAAAAACATAACATTACTTCCCACAACTAACAAGCTCTTTCTTCTTTGGCCTGCCACATCCAACCCTGCTTTCCTAACGCTCTATGCAAGTTGCAAGAATCTGCTCGAGACTGACCATATCTGATTTCACACAGGCACTTGTAAATGTAGGGTACTGATATCAGGTATCTGTCCTGCTTCAGTTAGTTCCACCTAACTCCAGCAGCCTTATTTAGATTCCAACCTTTCATTATACAAACAGGACAAAAACAAACTCAGCAGGATTCTGACACTTCTATTTATGAACATAACCCACCCGGAACTAGTATGCGGCCCAACACTATCATCGTATAAATCGGGAATTTAATCTGAAAACAGTAACATGCTGTTAATCTAGTAGGGCTGTTAAAGCCAAACAATGATGATTCTAACATTAGGTTTTGATACAGGGAGTGGGGAAAATGATGGAAAAAATAAATGAAAGACTGTTCAAGAATAGAGAACCAGAAATAGAGAAGGAAAAACTACAGTGGAAGGGAAAAATGCCAAAACTGGAGGCTGTCCCAAAAGTGAATTTCCATAATGACAATGGATGCAAGGATGAACACCAACAAAAATCAAAGTGACTCCTCTTGTGGGTTTGAGATTCTCTTCTGCCCAAGAAAATATTTTGGTCCTTAGAGCCCCAGGGCCACCTCAGTGGCAGAAGGCTTTTGAGGCCAAAGCTCCTACTGAGTATTTGCACTCAACTACTGAGCATATCACAGACTGAAAGTCTTCTCAGCATTACCCCTCGGGAAACCTGCCTCATATCTACCCCTCAGAGTACTGTACATTTTACCCAACATATATCTAACTTTAAGTACTTAAACAGTGCTTGGAAAAGATGAGGAGAGTTCCCTACATCTCAGGCAGAGAAAGGAGTTGCTTTTGTACGAGGTGAAGGTTACCTTACCCCAGAACATCTGCGCCCTCTCAGCCTGGCCCTTGGGATCCCTTCAGCACAGGGGGAAGGTGATCCATTGGTGGATAAAGGAGATACACTAAAAAAGTCAGATTTGTATTTTTCCCAGCACTTTTTCCCCTTTCCCTGCAGGAAAATATACAAGTGGTAAAGAAAATAGCTTAGTTTATACTTTTACACACCCAAAGTGCTTTTTCAGACTGTGGCTAGCATTTTTTGAAGATGGTGTTTACCTCATGTGCTTCAGAAATTTCACAGGATTGTCACGCTAACTAGGATCTCTTCCAAGTTGCCAAAGCATCTGTGTTAAGAGACTTCCCTAGCGTCAATGAGCAACACTTATAATCATTACATACTGCTGATGTGTAATTGGCACCCTTAAATTTCTCATACCTTTTGCACCAAGAGGTCAGAAATCCTCTTTTGTGGCCAGAGTCCATAAGCTATGGGTGTCATTAAAGCTACAGTAATTATCACCAACAGGATCTGGCACAGATTCTTAATTAGCTGTGGGAAGTTAAGTGCTAATAAAAACATTCTTCTGCTGTGATATGCAAGTTTCATATCTTAAAATAAAACAAAATTAGAGCAGAAATAAGACCTACACCCATGCATTCATAATTTTGCCTCTATTTGCTCCATCGTATTGTTCACAAACAATAGAGATGTTTACAAATATATTTTTATGCAGGCCCTTTGTGATAAAAATAACTCCTTTCACAATTCACATTGACTTGTAGCAGGATTCTTGCTCCTCCTTCCAAACCAGCTTGCATGTATTTGAGCAGGTCGTGCTGCCCTGCTAAGTATTAACACAGAGAGAGATGCGCGCTGAAGGAACGAGCTTACTGCTTTGTATGCACCCACAGCAAGCATGAAAAGTAGGTTCTTTGATGTTGAGGGTGAATTGATCTGATCCAGGCGTTCCCTTCCAACGCTGTTATTTATGACAAAGAGTACATATTATTGACCAGCGAACGTACAATAATAATGTAATTAGCTTTCACTTAAACAATTACCTTGTTGTCATTTCCGATCCAGGTTCAGGAAGCAGCACAGACTCAGGAGGGCAAAGGGTTGCAATTAACAGGCACAGCTCCCTGCTGGGAGCTGCATTAACCCTCTACAGGTACATTTTCAGATACAGCCAGCAGTCAAATGCAGCCCACAGCAGTACTCAGAGGAAGACTACATTTCTATATTCATTAACACTGGTGAAGTTACTCATTAAATCCTGACGGAGTGTAGTGGGGTGGACCAGTCTCGTCCCTCAGCTGACAGATGATCCACCAGCTCTTGTTTACTAGGATCACGCCACCACACTGAAATCAAGCCGCAGGTTTTACAGAGGTTTTAACTGGCATTATGGAGGCAAATAAATGCTGCTGAACTTTCCTGTTAACAATTTCACTGGCATCTTCTCCAAGTATGTTTTTCAGGGAACCATCCCTAGCTATTTTCAAGCGTTTTATCAGCAAGCTACTCTAGTTTGGTGTATCTGGTGGGGAAAAAAACACATCTTTAATTGGTATAACCATATCAACTGCACAATATATCCAGTCTAGATGTTTTTATACTAGCTATACATAGCCTATTTTGAACAGGGAACAGGTTAAAATTGTTCTAGCAAAACAATTTCTTGGGGCTGACCCAAGAGAAACATTAACAACATTCTGTAAATAAAAAAATAATCCTAGGCCATAGTACACCTTTTGTTTACAGGCATTGGGTCATGAGGCCAAGAGCATTGGGAACCAACAGTTTAGGCACGAAAGAGACTTTGTGCATTACCCACAAAGAGAGGACAGGGAAGGGCCTTTGCAGCTCCTTGTTCAGCAGTGAGAGCACTCACTCACCATGTAGGGAAATCCAGAGCCCCAAAACCCTTCTTCCAGATGCAGAAAGACCACCCCGTAGCACACCAGGGAGAATATGCTACAAAAAGGTACCTGAAAGCCTGTTCCCTCAGCCTGCCCATGCTCCCCTGTGGATGCTTCCATCTGTCAGCCAGGGACTGAGGTTCCTAGGCAGGGTGCACACGAGGGCACTTTCTAGTCCCACATGAATCAGATGACCAACCCCTTGTCAATTCTTTTCATTTTTTTAAATAGCAAAGAGTCCTCCTAGACCCTTTTCTAAATCCCTATTTCCCTACCTATAATCACTTATTCAGAGGAGTACACTAGTGACAATTCTTTGGAAACTCAGGATGAAATTATGATTGAATTAAAGAATTACAGCTTCTAACTTCCCCCTTTTCTGCTGTAGAGCCTAAATACCCATTGTTTTAATTTAGAGGAGAGAATAGCACCTACTGTGTTTAGCCTCTTATCTTTGCTCAACAAGAAAAGTTATATAATGTTTCAGGAAATGAGTTCAAGTGAAAAGAATTACCTTTTTCACAGCACTAGAAGCCTAGGAAAGATTCTAATTTGCCCGTTCTGGCATCTTATGTTTACTCAGGACAGACACGGCACAGGCAGTAAAAAGCAAAAAAAAAAAACCACCCCGAACTGTAATACTGAAGGACCAGCCTGGGGTTAAAAATTATTTTCATGCCTAATAAATTCCTACAGCTCTGTAAAACTGCCAAAGCAGGTGTCACTTATGGTAGTAGCAGTTTTTGTGATGGTGCTGGTCTACTAGCATCTTAGTGGAGACTATGACACATTCATATTTTAGAGACAGAAATATTATTTCACAGGCACATTAAGTAAAATATTAAGAAAACAAATAATCTAAAAAGAATAGTGGCATTCATGACACAAATAGATCTGTACCGCGTGGAAGATTTCTGGGCATTTCAGGATGTATGACACAGTGGTAAGATACAAGAAATGGCAGCTACAGGGAGCACAACGCAAGCGCTCAGTACCATTGTTTTCGAAATTAATGTGCGTCAGTTTTCCATGAATCACCAACTGCACTTTAGATACCAGTGCCTATAGTCTTCAAGAGATTATAAATACACCCACTTTATTTGGCTGTTCTGGAGAAAGCTGTGAAAAGGATGACATTTGGTCTTAATATATAACAATGAGGAAGAGTTGTCACGGGACTGAAACAACACATTTTTCTTTTTCTAGATGTGAATGACAAAATACTTCTGTCTGCTGTCACATCCCTTTCTGACAGAAGACAGCCTTATCAGTCTGTTTGGTAGTAACACTCCTGAAGTTGTTTTGACTAAACATTTTTCCTACTAATGACTCCAGTCTACAATACATCATGCTGGTTTTATTGGTCTGTGTTTTATAACACTTGGTTACCTCCCAAGCTTAATATGATCCCCAGACCGATATTATTGGAAGTTTAAATCTGCACAAATCCATTTCAGTTACTGGAGATATAAACCCTTTTACTGGTATTTCACAAACACCTGTTGTCTTGTACTTAGAGCTATGCTCAGATCAGGCAAACCTTTTCCTCCAAGGGAGGAAAGTAAGAAATAGTTAAGTGGCTTGTGCACTATTACACAGCAGGACCAAGCAAGTTATCAAACCTTTCCTACACTGCCTTCTCACAGGGAGAAAGAGTACGGGGAGTCAAACTACTCAGCAACATGAACAGGCAGAGGAGCTGCTAGAAAGCAGACCTCTATCTCGATCTGCAAGACCATTCACTTTCTTCCAGATTTCAAAGACAATGTAAAAAAAAAATAAAAAATTGAGATTTTATTTTAGCAAAGACACCTGTCCCTTGCATTGGGATGAACCCAAAATCCACACATCAACCTCATTGCATTCAAAATCATCCAAGAATGAATTTGGACTAACATACCTTTATCAAACGTTTAAACAGAAAACAAATGAGTCCATGCACAGAAGAGCACAGTTGAGGAACCTGTGCATTTCAGTCCTGACGACAGGAAAAACTAAGAGCTCGAAAAATAGGCATGAGGCTACATTTCTAGTGTTATCTGAGGTCTGCTGATACATTTGTCTGCTTTCTAAACACTGTTAAGAGAAATAATTTGATGTGAAATATACAATCTAATCTTAAAGACAGGACAAAGTCAGTTCTTTCACCTTCCTTTCCACTTCATAAACAGCTCACTATCCACTCATTTGTCACATTTCCAACACCTTAGCTTTAGCTTTTCGATTCACAACGATTTGCACAAGCTCCTTTTAGTTCTCATTCACATAACTTCATGCCCCGTGAGATTGCAATTGAACTTCAGGTTCACAGTAGCCAGAATTGCCATGCCTTCAGCATCCTTTCCATAGAGCATATTTTGTTTTCTTTGAAGTGACCCTTAAAATGTTTCCCTACTCAACCTGGCATATAGAGCAGATCAATAATACCACTGCACTGCAACTGTTTGATTCAGGTCAGATCTTCAAAAACCTGGAGGATACTTTGATACAAAGATAGAAGAACCCTGTATCAGCCTGTCCTTGGTGCACTGTACCAAGCTTGCTTTGTAGGAGACAGGCACTGGAATCAGGGTCGAAAGAAATAAGGAATTACAAGAAAACCATACTGAACTGGATGTGTTTTTCTAGCACAGATCAATACAGCTTCCAAGAAATCAAAAGTTTTGAAGAAAAAACAACATACCTTGTGCGTACCTCTGAAAAGTCAGGTGGTACTTGCATAATACACATACTTAAAAGGCTCAAAGGAAGAAACTTCAAAAGAAATACTTGTACATATCCTTTTAGAAGAATTACTTTATAGGACAAAACAGGTTCTTAAATATTGCAGAGTTATGTTCTATTACATGTTAGGTCTGAAACTTCTTGGAGAGTGGTTGTATTTGTAGTAAGAACAGTAACTTGACAGTACACCTGTTTTTGCAGGCAATCTATGTAGGTTAGAGACGGACTTCCTGAGCACAGACCAAATGCCAACACTTTCAGACTGCAGCTTCCACTGTTCCAAGAGACGAAGCACATGGATATCTTTCCTTCCCACTGCGTCTGCTGGAAAGTTGTGGGGTTTCTACATTAGTCAGCACAAGCAGACCTTGATTTTCTCATTAATTGCACCAGTAGGGTATATAACAAACAGCTGCTTCAGAGGGAAGAGGAGTAAGAAGAGATAATGTGAAAGGAGAGTCCAGTGTAATTAAATGTAATGCATAAAGTGGTTCTGTTTTAGCCTGTTCATTCTCTTGCTGGCATTTGTGAACAGAAGGAAATAACAGAAATAACAGCCTTAGTGTGCATCCAGTCACTAAAAGACTGGTGAGCTCTAGCATTTCCAAGGCGCACGTATTTAGCCCACATATGAATATTGAATGCATGTTCCTGTCCCAGAACTTGGCAGTCTCAGTGTAAAATTTGGGGCTATTACACAAGCACAGCCTTTTTGGGGGAGTTCCCAAGCTTAAGACAGGGACACAGATCCTGTCCAGAGAGCTGCTTGAGTAGGTGTGTGCAGTCATGGTCACTAAAGAGAAACACCCAAATACAGATCCCAGGAAAAGGGAAACACCTTCTTTCAGAGTGACCTGATTCATCAGGAGTATATTTTTCCCAATTCAGACAAAAGAATATCTAGTGCCTGAATGCCTATGGCTGAAATAGCTTAGAGATTAGATGAACTGAAATGCCCTCCTACCTTTGCTGTTTATTTTCCTCCTCCTCCTTTAGCTCCTCTAGTACAAGAGGAAGATGCTGGAAATGGCAGCTTCTGCTTTGTATACATACCTGCTTTTATAAACAGTGGTATAAAATCCAAGCTTGTCATCCTACACGCGAGGAATTTTTCTCACTTTAAAACGAAAACTTTTAAACATATCTTAATGGGAAATAAAAACACGATGTTCTTCTGGGAACAGCAGCGACTGCTTACACCTGAGAGCCAGCCACCAAAGGCTGTTGTTAAGCATCTTGTTGATGGAATTACAGTGAAGGCTTAGAAGAGAGATCTCTAAATTAATTTAAGGGTATTAGACACACAAATTACAATACAATTGAAGTATGCTTTAGCTCTTCCAAAATACCCCAGCATAAGTATGCAATTCAAGGCTTAAAGTGCAAGCTTCATACCCATAAATAAAGTGGATTAGTTTAGTAAATCTAATAGTAAATGTGTTCTTTACCTTACATTTTATTTCCAAAGTATTGGAGGGGTACAACTTTGCTCCCAGGGAAGGTCTTGGCCAGTGCAAAAGCAGAAAACCATCAGGGCTGGAAAACAGAACCCTCCAGCATCCCCAAGGAAGGGGGCAATAGCCCCTGGCTGTGCTTAAATAGGGCCTCAGGCAGGGCCGTGGGGGGTCACAGGTGGGACTGGTCAATGCTGTTAAGGTGGAGTAGGGGCTCTAGTAGATACACACTGTTGGAGCTTGGAAAATTATACTTCCAGGTTCTATCTTTCTGGTTTTTGAGGGCATTTTCCTTTCAAATGTAGAAGTGGGATGCTACCTTCTGTACTATGGCAATGAAAGTCACTAAGAGGGAAACTGTCAAATAGGCCAGAAGGCTTTGAAACATGAAGCTCACTAGTTTTCAGTGAAAGCTGTACTCTTAAATCTATCCCTCAGATACATCTGTAAATCTCATCCAGAGTGGAAAAGATTTCTAGAAAGGGGGATGAGAGGAGAGAATTTAAGGCTAATCCTCTTCCCAGTGAAACCCCTCTGTCCTCTCCCCAGCACCCCAAATCCCATGACAAGCCACAGTTAAATGGCTTGAATGAAGCCGAGTGGACACCAACGGGCCACATGTCAGTGTGGCCATAGGAGCCAGAAAACATGACAATGAACAGGCGGAAAAATAGGGAGGGAGTAGTTTAAAGCAAGGAGGAAGAAACCTTCCCCCATGGGAAGCGACCGCCTGTGCCCTGCGAAAGAGCCTCGTGCTCCGCTTGCCTTTGGCTTTCATCCTGCAGCCGGGCCATCGTGGCCACCGGCTTTGCTGGGCGTGCGCTCAGCACAGCGCGGAGCTTGTGTGACCAGCACAGCCCCTCGGGCTGCGTTGCACAGCGTGTGGCATTTCCAGGCCACAGTATCCTCTTGTACAGCTAAAATAAGCTGTGCATTCTCTTTTTAAAGTATCCCTCTGTCACTGTGTTACTAAAATAACATCAATGTCCCTCCATTTCTATGGGTTAGTGGTTAAAATCTGCTGTCAATTACCAAGCAAAATGTGAATGAAATGAAGAACAAATTGTCTAACTTCATCAGTGTTGTTTTTCTCTTCTTCCCCCGGATAATAATATCTTAAAATAGGATGCCTTATTAACCACAGACCAGAAGGTTAATAAGTACATCAACAAAACAAATGTAGTGAATTAAAACAATGCATTAACATTCATTAGTATTTCACTGTTGGTTCCCAAACATGCTGCTATTGCCATTGTGTTATTATCAGGCAATAATTGTTATGTCAGAAGATAGGACCCATATGGTTCAACGAGTTCCTCTGGGAGATTCTTCTGTATGAAAGTAAATCAAAAATACAATTCTATAAGGAAAGACATGGACACAGGAGAGCTGCCGTCAGTATGTGCAACCCATTTGAGAGACTCAAGGGATTGTTTTAAATGAAAGTTTTTAAATCTAGAGAAGAAAAGTGAGAGTTAGGACACCAGCAGTAAAATCAGCAAGTTTGTTCACAGTACGTAAAGCTCAAATGCCAGCCTTTGCCAGACCGGATCCTGTTATCCTAGCAATAGAAAATTCCCTCTCAACATCTCAGGGAAAATGCAAATCTTGCATATATTTTCCTACCCATAACAACTAAGAATGCTGATCCATGTGAGCTAAAATGGGCTGTTTTGAACAGCATTTATCATCTGAAATACCCACAATCTTCAGGTGAAGCCTGAATATATAGAAGGTGGCTAATGTACCGCATGGAATATCCTGGCTGAACTTGTCTGCCATCAAACGTTAAACCCTGTCTTACAGCTCAGGTCTTCACAGTAAACATTTAATCGACATAATTAACTTCGAAGATGTTATAACATACAAGATGTGCAATCTCTTGGCTGCCTCTTCTCATTCATCTGCCCTCACCCTCACTTCTCTCCTGATCATCCCACTGGAAGGAGACAGGAGAAGCCGCGGCGGCTGTGCCATGGCCCCGGGTTTCAGTGCCATCTGATGTCCACCTGGGACCTAGTGTCACAGCCTAATCCGGAATCCCCTTTGTGGCTTGGTCCCTGCACCATGCCGTGGCACCTGGCTCCAAGCAGCCACGTCTGCACAGTGAGCTGTTACCTAGTGCTCTCCACAGCATCGCTTTCTGCTTCTCCCCTCAGCTCTGCCTCCTCTTCTCTTCTCCAACAGCTTTTCCCTCCACCCGGGAGCAGCACAGAGTCTGGGGCTGGTTTGCTCCGAGCTCCTGTGCCTCCGGCCGAGCCACAGCCAGCACAGCTTCCAGCAGCTCCGGCGCCTGTGCCTCTGGCTGCCTTGTGCCTCCGCTGTGGGCTTATTCCTGTCGCTGTGGTTGAGCTGTAGGGCTTGGTGGGCCATCAAAATGAGCAGAAACCCCGGCTGTAGAGTTTTGGAACAATGCTTGGATTACATCACCGCCTTTGTAGTTTTACATATCCTCCTCAAGTTCATTATAAGTTACTGTATGCTCCTTACTTCGCAATTTTAATAGCACAAGCTGTTTTGCCCAGCTCTATCTTGCTGTTCTATCTGGCGGTTTGTGTTTACCAGGCACACGGGTTGTGAAAAGAGTTGCGTAAGCTGGTTTCTATGGCAGGTTTCTGTTCGCCATCTGCTTGACTGAAAAAATATCTTTTTCATTTAACACACTGGGTCGGGTGTTTGCATCTTTTGTTTCCTTCCAGAGGCAATCTCAGAAACATGGGAGGGGCTGCGAGACTTTGGGGGGGGGGGAGGAAGAGGCCTTTTGAAATGGCCCTTTTACCCAGCTGAGAAACGCATTGTCCCCGCTTGAACACTGCAGGAAACTTCACGTCCTGAAAAATCGCTTTCCTTGTGCCCAGTCGCTTTCCATGGCACTGCTTTATCATAAAGGAGATAAAACGGTAAGCCTCTTTCTAAATATACATTCATCCTGTTTCTGGGCTGGTCTCCTTTGGAAACCAGGGTCTGTGCTCCCCATCACCTCGTTCCTCTCCTTCCCAAGCTGCTGTTGAGCCACTGGCCTGTTTCTGCCCCATCCAGAAGCGGGGGCAGAAAAATAAAGTTCCCACACATTTCACACGAATGCAGCTGGGAAAGGGGAGAGGCCTGTTAATCACCCCAGCGAGGGAAGTGCCAGAGTGAGAGCCCACCCCGTGCTGGGCACCGGGGAGGCCGCTCAGGAGAGGGATGCTCTGACTGTCCTGTTCATGGAAAATTGCTTCAAATGGAACTTGCAGCTCAGCGGACACAAATGCGTCGAAGCGAGTCCATAGGAAACTGCTCACGGGACTGCCTGTTTCCAGCAAGTCTCTCCGGCTAAGAATGTCAAACAGGGATGGGCAAGCGGAACTTCGCTAGAATGGCCTGGATGGGCAGGAGCAACAGCGGCACAAGTGATGCATGATGAGATGTGTATTTTTGGATGAGAGAAAAACCACAGTCCTCAGGAGGAAAGGCTGCTGCTTTCCACAGCTGCATGAGGCAGTGGAAAGCACGGGCTGTAAGATCACGGGTTAACAGCCAGAGGAGCTGAGAGCAGGCACACATGCTTACAAATATCTTCAGGGTGGGTGTCAGGAGGATGGGGACAAACTCTTTTCAGTGGTGCCCAGTAACAGGACAAGGGGCAACGGGCACAAACTGGAGCACAGGAAGTTCCATCTGAACATGAGGAAGAACTTCTTCCCTCTGAGGGTGACGGAGC
>Ga0065711_1003796_pt1 | contig 37467 bp, 18 predicted proteins | sample Hoacrofraction12_FD_59098 | JGI IMG/M metagenome (GOLD analysis project Ga0065711, IMG submission 59098) | Hoatzin crop microbial communities from Cojedes, Venezuela - Epithelial fraction 12 v2 (version 2) | ecosystem: Host-associated > Birds > Digestive system > Esophagus > Crop | place...
AGAGGAAGTTCCGTCTGAACATGAGGAAGAACTTCTTCCCTCTGAGGGTGACAGAGCCCTGGCCCAGGCTGCCCAGGGAGGTTGTGGAGTCTCCTTCTCTGGAGATATTCAAGACCTGCCTGGACAAGGTCCTCTATAACCTGCTGTAGGTGACCCTGCTTCGGCAGGGGTGTTGGACTAGATGACCCACAGAGGTCCCTTCCAACCCCAAACATTCTGTGAAAAAATAATAATGATATAGAGTACTAATGAAAGACCGTGAAGCTCGGAAAGCACACAAGATGATGTGCACTAACTTGCAAACCTATGGAGTCCTTGATCTCTAGTTATTAATATGGTGCTGGGGACCTCTTTCTCAGTGGTATTTTTGTGGGGTTCCCCCCGTTCCCTGTTTACTCATTTTTATGATCTTAACAATGTTGACAAAACCTTTAAATTCAAGAGTTGAAAGAGAAAGACTGTGAAATTCCATTAAAATCACTGCAGAATCTTTTCCTAGGCATAAGTCCCAGGAATGTATTGTAGCTTTTTAGTAATCTCACAACTGGACCCACCTAAAATAGTTCACTGGGAGGGAAAAAACCACATTACCTGGCCTGTTTTGAGACACGTTTCCGGAGTTTCATTTTGTCATGATGCATTAAGAAAGGTTCGCTGTCATAATGATTGACAGAATCTCACTGTTAAAAAAAAAAATAAATTTAAAAAGTCAATGGCTTTATCCACCATAGCAAAATCCCACGCAAGATGAGTCTTGATTTACCTTGCATCGAGCACTTTTCAGTGTTGTAGGAGTTATATAAACTCATAATAATGGAAGGGAATTAAATATCTGTGACAACACAGATGAGGAGTCCTAGCTGTGTGAAAAGAATTTCAAAGCAGATTGTCCTTGATCACTTGCTTGTACAACACTTAAAGGAATATTACCCCATAATATCAATTTTCCTATAAATCCTATTTAAAATGGGGGGAGGGGCAAAAACAAACCCCACATAATTTAAAAAACTATCTAACAAATTATTTGGTATTGCAAATAAAAATGAAACTGATAAGAGAAGCTAATTAAATGCAGGTATGTGTAAAGATTTTTAGTGTTTAAAAACAAAGTAGTAGCATGGGTAGAGTAATTTTCTTTCATTTTTACCTCTCAGTTTCCAAAATAGGTGACTTACTGTGGGACCTATTACAGGTAGATTTTGCCATGTCGCCTGTGGCTTGCTAATGTGAACTGACAAATTAAGCGTCGAAAACATCACATGTAAAATCAGAACAAAAGGTTTCTTTGACAATTCAAAGAACTGCGGGTTTTACTCCAATAAAAGGATATACAGTTATTCTTTTTTAAGGTAAAGTTCACTTTCATTTAACTGTTTTATATGCATAAATGGAACACAGACACTGAAAAACACTGTTCACTGTTGAAGGTAGCTTTTCTGCTGAGTTTGTGCTACAGAAATGTGAGCAGAAGAAAATATTCTACATGTGTAGTCCCAATTTTGTGATGTTTACAAAGTCTATAGAATCTTCTACACTGTCAGATGGCGTCATCATACTATACATGTCCATACGCAGTCCCCACTCACAGTGAGAGAGAGGAAGGAAAATTTTAACATTACTCTTTCTAGGTAGATTTTATACGTGAAAGTGGTGGAATAAAAGTTCAAGACGTTTCCAAAAGTCTTATAAAGCGTGGGATGCTGAGAGCAGAGGGTATTTTTCTGTCTTGAAAAGAAAAATTTAAGATAAACAGTAATTATTTATGCTCTCTGTTTACATTTTCCCCCTCATTCTTAGTAGAGGTAATAAAATCATAAAAGCTTAAAAATGGAGGGCAACTCTTTAAATTTATCCTTCTCTAGTGGCTCCTTAGTTCTAATTTCCATGTTCTGAACTTGCTTAATTAACTCCTGCGAAGGTTATATCATTACACATAGCCATCAAAGATTGTTAGCTAAATGATACTGTAATTTATATATCCTAGGCAGTTCAGAGACATGTATGGGAAATTAGAACAAAATATGACTGCACAGCTTTTATTTGTATGCTAATTTCTGCTGTTCTGCATGCATATACTAGAATATCTAACCAGAGCAATAATAGAAAAATTGAAGTAATTAATGTCAAAAAGCTATTGGAAGGAACAATAAGTGATCTTGCTTTCATGGACTGTACGTAGAAGTTGATAGAATATGGTTCTGTAAATCACTGCTTTTGCAAGTAAGAACATCTTTTACCATGCTTATAGGTACGCGTATATATGTATGTATTTTTTAAAATGGGTGCTGTTATTCTCCTGATACACATAAAAATCCAAGACTTTTTTTGCTGTTCTTTCAACATTCTTTTTACATGCAATTTCTCCTAGCCTGAACTAAAGTAAAAGTGCAGGTTAAATTGTGATTTTAGTACAAATTATGAATTTTGCACACATTTTTCTGTTCTAGTATCGCCCAAGATAATGCATCTTTGTACTTGTTAAAGAAAGCTGTAGTCAGAGACCTAAACAGTCTCAAAAAGCCATACCTTATAGAAGTCCAGAGAACTTTAAAGATTATGTTCTTTAGATTTCCAAATTAAAACATGGATTTCTGTGCACTACCCTGTGAACTGTTCCTTGCAGTTCTTAACAGAAATATTTAGTGCATATCACAGAAATAGCTAAAACTGAGATACTGAGCGCATATTAACACAGTTTGTAACAATTTGAAAAAAGCTGTTATAGCCAAGTAGTAGCATAGAGCATAAGGTTGATATGGATATGGATACGGATATTAAATAAAGCTATGCGTTAATGTATATTTCTGAGTATTAAGAACTTGGCTAGCTTAGTATAAAAAAGATACATTAGATAAGTTTGAAAAAAGTCTTTAAAAACTCCTGGTCTAACATAAGGTTTTTAAATGAATCTAACTTGAACAAACTTTTCTCTTTATTGATATGGCTTTGAAATAATAGCAGAGTGGTTTGGTTTTGACTTCCCAAAGTCAGTCAAGGAAAAAATGCTGCTTCTTCCAAGATCTTTGTTACTCAAATACAGTCAAGAGCTCTGAGGAGGTTATGGCTTTTAATGCAGGGGAACTTTAATGGGTTTTAACATTAGCCAGACTGTGGTCACACAATACGATTTCTGCGTTTGTAATGCTATTTGGAAACAGGGTTTCGGAACAAAAGAGAGTCCTATGGGTTTGGATTGTAGCCACGAGAACTTCCTATATTCTCATTAGAAAGTCCAGGAAAGCCTCGTGTTGCGTGAGCTTAGGGCGGGTGATCTGCTGTACTAATAGGGTGGGAATTTTTTCCAAGCAGTAGGGTGGTTGTGGTTCTGGGAATGTCAGTACGAGAAGTTAGCGCCAACTAGATACAATGACTCTCCTGAAAGAATTATGTATGTAAATTGTGTTTGAGTTTCCCTGAAAGGTGGATATTTGAAATATGGCACGTATGATGTTTACAGAATGCCTAACAAAAAAAATTAATTTTCTAGGTAGAAAGCATAAATTTGATAAAAATATGTCTCTTGATCTTGCCAGCAGTTCAAAATGGATTATAGATTCTCTTATATATATATACATGTATATGTGGAACATGCTAGTGGAAGTGGTTTAGCTTTTGGGTTTGGAGAGATTGGTTACTAGACATGGGAATTGTCCTCTTCCTCTTTTTCCTCGTCAAGCTGAGGAATACACTTGATTTGTTGTTGTAGTTTCCAGATCTGTCGTAATATTCATTCAAATCCAGGGCAAAAATCACTCATTTTTATGCCACTGGGTTAATTACATCCAAAGTGAAGTGCTGTATAAGTAGAAAAGGGGTATCAAAAGGGGTCTGAAGCACAATGCCAGCAGAGATACTACTTTAATCATACAGGGTTTTAGTCAGTCATTCCAGGTGCACTATGCTACGTGTACATATAAAACTTATTTCCTTGGTAAATGTATGTGCTGCATATGAAGATCCCTAAACTTGGTGTAAGAAAATACAGCAGATATCTCCTTTGCTATGTAGGTATGAAAAGCTTCACAATCGTATTACATATAGATATTTTATTGGTCTATGAATGTCTAAAAATCTTATTTTAAGGCTTCAGCTACTTTTTTGAACATCAAAATGAAATACTAAGTAACTTGCAATATCTAATCACTGCCTTAGTTATTTGCAAACTCCTTTTTGAATAGATTAAGGTAATATAACTTAAAATATGATCTAGAAATTGATTTAATTGTAAGATTCTATGTCCCTTTTAAAAACAAGCAGTATATGATTTAATGCAATTATCATATCTATTTGCCTGTAAGTATTTAATTCCAAATTAATCTTTAAACATGACAGTTATTTCCCTTGTTGCTCTAGAAAGCCAGAAAAAAATGTACTTAGTCTATTTTATTGACTTTTGTGTTATCCCATCTGGCTTTCAAGCTCCCTGAAGCACTAATAAAGGTCAACGGGTTTTAGAGTGAAATGTAATCCCTTCAGCTGGAGTACAATACCTGCTAGTACAATAATAACAGAGATCACTTTGTTTCTAGTGAATATTGGATTGCTTCATAACTGAAGATCAGAGCAAGGATGCTGAAGAATAGAAATGCCTCTTTGAGTGCATTCTGGTACTTGAGATTCTAGTGCCTGGTACCTGATGGCTAAACCTTATCGTTATTTCACTCATTAGAAACTCAATGGTCAGAACAGTAGTTAAATGTTGACAGTAAAAGTAAAAAGAGTTTAACGTCTTTCTGATCTGGTCCAGCTCTAGCATGAGAGGCTTAAAACTACCTCTGGTATAATAAAAGGCAGGTATAACATAAATGAAAGATGAGTATTTATGCACATCATAACATTAAGCTTGTGTAATAAGCATTCGGTGAGATTGCTCAAGCGTCCGAAGATAGCAATGGGTTTGCTTTAATGACTTCCTGGCTCAAAGCAACACGACCATCTCGCTCAGAGGGTTCATCCTCACAGTCCTTTCCCAGCAAGTCCGTGGTTGCAACTGTGCAGTGTGGAATTCTCTGGTTTTCCTGCATTTAAGAATGCAAGTTTCCATAGAATATTTCTGCCTACTCAGTTGTCTCCCCAATTTATAGTAATGGAAATGATTTCAATTAATTTTTAAAGAAAACTTGCAGTCACAGATAAGATTTATTAAAGCAGATGTTTTTTACTTGTTTTATATTTTCATTGGGTTGTGCTGGTCATGAAGACACTCTAAAATTTAGAATGTTAATACATCAGGGTTCATCTTTTTCCTGTTTATTTACTCTGCTGCTTCCACTGGCTGCAGTTGATTCACAGCTCAATAATGCTTTCCTATCATGGGGAGAATATATGTATAAGTAAAGGGGGAATAAAACAAAAATAAATTTTGGTCAAAAGATAATCACTTAGGGGAAAAAGAAGGAAATACAAGAAGTCTCAGAGGTTTGCCTCATGCTAGAACTCAAATTCTGTCATGGCAGGAGAATGTAAGTATGTTACTTTGATGCTTATCTGCACCGGTTTGGGTTCTCTGGGCTGTGCTCATCGCCAGTGGCCTCACCTACATTTTATAATTCTGATAGTCCTTTTAGGTATGAAATGCTATTTCCACCAGAGAGGAGGGAATACCTTGCCCGCGCTCTGAAATGGGCATTTCTGATGGTAAAGAGAAAGAACAGATAAAGATTTGCGTGAAGTAAGCATCGGAGACCTTGTCTCTGCAGGTGCCGTGCAGAAGGGCGAGCGCGCTCGGCGTGCTGGCTGCGCGCTCGCCTCGCTGTGCTCAGCACAACCACAGCCGGATCTTTTGAAGCCGTACGATAGGCAGGTGCTGTTACGGTACTTCAGGAGGACATTTTCAGCCTTTATACTACAGGCTGGTACTGCAGGTTCCCCAAATTACACAGAGCTACACAACAATTAACATAAGTATATTTACATTACACTGAGCTACTATTCTATCATGTTCACTTACAATTAAAAAAAGAAACCTAAAAAACAGGAGATGGGATTTTTTTGAATGTTATTCTGTTCTTCTCACTTTCTTGTGTGCTCTTTCTCTTTGTGGCATTTACTGCGTACACACTGTAGGACCACGAGACGAGTTGTATCGTGTCAGACAAAAGATGCATTTGGCTCCCTATCCCGGTTCTAGGGCTCGCCGGTACTGGGTGCTAGAGGAAAGAAATGACCTCGAGACCAGCAGTGCTGTTCTGTCGGGGGTGCCTCTACACTCTGGCCTACAACAAATCCCAGCTCAAGGATTTCCTGTGCTAATGGTGGTCTCTTTAAAATTTAATAGAATTTAATAGGAAGTATATGCCTGTTATGTGTACGCTGGCGCTCGCTGTTTTTATGATAAGCAGTTTCCCGACAGTATGAGCTCTTGTACGATTATATGCGGTAGGAATTCATATGCAGATTGACCTCGCTTCACTGGGGTTGACCTCGGGTCTTTCAGAGGATGAAAAATAAGCTGTACCATGCTGTGAAGTTACAGCAAGTGGAACTGGCATCGTTTGCTGCCTTTTGTAGGTTTTCAGCATCTTGCCGTGCTCTGTTCCTCTCCCTCTCCCCTCCTTATTTCCTTCCTTTGCTTGCCTATTCTGCTGTCTGTTCTTTGACATCAGTACAGTATTTTAGGAAGTGTTCACATCTTTGGATCTCGTTACTGTAAGTCATGAAATTATTCCCTGGTGTATCTTGACGACATCTCTGGTCCCAGGGAAGAGGGCCAGGGGGAAGGCTGTGAAAAATGAAGCCCTTCTGTCAACACTGCATTCTGATAAAGCTAGTGGATAGGAGCTTAATAGCTTTTCAAATACCGGCTGCGTTGTATACAGCCTTCAGAACTGGAGAACTGCTGGCAAGAAATACATTTCTGATTTACTATATTTAATAAAGTTATGAAGAAGTTTCTAGAGGGTAAAGCAGTTCCAAAAAAGCTACCGCTTCAGAAGTCTGGGTGCTTATCTGTACTAATTTGATACAGAAATAGAGGTGCAAATCTGAAGGGATCAGGATTTGTTCCAGTGCTGTATTGCCTGTTTCCATCCAACCCAGAAGTTCCATTTATACATCTTCCTCCAGGCAAATTTTCGATCCTAGGCACACTCACAAAATATATAATGAACTCTGCTCTAGATAAACTTCTATGACACTTCTAATGAGATGTAATTTTAATGTCTTGTGTAAAATTAAATGCCATCTTTGTTTTATAGATGACTACATGTCTATGTTTCTGCCTGTATCTTTAAAACTAAAAACATAGAAATAAGATTTTCAAATTAAAAAGATCTTATTCACACACAGCACTAAAAAACTAAAACTACCATCAAGCTTACTTATCTGAACATAAACTTGCAGCTTTTAATCAGATCAAATATATATTTTAACTCCTAAAGAAATTTAAATTTGGATTACTCTGGCTATCCTTACAGAAATATAATATTGAATTTCCTTTACTTTATTGCTCATGTTTTTCCTAACACAAATACTACAGTTCTTAATGTTTCCATGAAATTCCATGAAATGTGTGAGTCTTCTAGACGCTGTAGGTAAGGACGATGCTGAGTTCATCGCTGAGCTTAGTGAAAGAATTCTTTCACTCGATACGTACTTCCGTCCTGGTCTTGACAATTTTCAAAAGAACATAGTTTAATTTTTTTGCTGTCCTTGGTGATGTTTCAGTAGCGATGATCTAATTTCAGTATTCTGAAATTTGAGGATTGAGTTTTGAAGCAAGCTGGAACTTGCAGCTCCCATTAGCTGCTATGACAGCATTCCCATGCTGAAATGCTTCATTTTGGGCCCAGGGGCAGAAAGGGACAAGGCATACCAGAATTTTCTGTGGAGAGAAGCAAGCTTTTCCAAAAGTTTGGTCAAGAAACCCAAGTAACTAGTTAGGTGTATTTATATTGACATGTTTGGGGACTTGATAATTATGATCAACTCCGTTTCGGATGACAAGGTGAATACCCTGCTGTCCTCACCCAGCACGCTCTCCAGTTGGGTTGAGGGTCTGATGTACCTGGCTTAGCCAAGCAGGACCTGCCTACTGAAGAGAGCGGCATTTATAAATCTTGAGGCCCTGTGAATGTCAGTAAAAAGGTAAACCACAGTTTCACCACAGTGAAGTTTGATGTATTTTGTCTCAAAATGTGTGGGGTTTTTTGTTTGTAAGGAAAATGTTTATGGTGAAGTAGAACCAAAATATCAATAATTGTGATTTGTTTGGTTTTTTTTCAATATCACTTTCCTAAAGCAAGATTTAAATGTCAGGTGCTACACACTCCTTAAGCATATTGTCTAGAGTAGAAATTGCATGCTGTGAAGGAATTTTAGCTTTTCAGAAGCTGTTGGATTGGTCCCTGCAGTTGCAAAAAAAAAAAAAATAATCCATCCACCTTCCTTTTCCCTAGAAGACCACAACTGTGTTTGACTGTTTGCGTTATCACGTAACGACATAGGAAAGTTGTACATTCGTGTACCATCCATATCTGACAAAGCACAACACAGAACTTTGTTAAAGTCAACATGTTTTCTAACACAGAATAAATTTAATGAAAACATATGTTTTGAAGCATTTGGTATATGGAATCTGGTTCTGTCCTCTTTCAAAAATTCAGTTTTAGAACAGTTAGCATAGCAGTCTTTGTAATTGCCAGCCATCAAAAAACAGTAGGCATGGTGGTGATGGGTTGACGGTTGGACTTGATGATCTTATAGGTCTTTTCCAACCTTAATGATTCTATGATTATCTCCTAAAGATTCCCTCCCTCAATTTTACATTACTTGAGCAGATCTGTAAAATAAAGCATAACCATAGGGACTGTGTAATGTTTTCAGGGAAGCGGCTTCAGTGTGCCGATGTTACCAGGCCTTTGGCTGTAGTTTGGCTGATAGTGGCCACTGAGCCTGGTGTAGGCTCTAAAGCAAAGGGCAGTGCTGAGCTGGGTGGGAGGAGACTCACACAACTGGGATATTGGCACGGAATCAGCTGCCCCTGCTGAAAAACAGGAGACTGGTTTATTGCTCACCAGTATTAAAAAACTGTCTTTTTCAGAGTGAAAATTCTTACTGTGAATACGATGCAGGTATATCTGAATTTATGCAGGACAGAGAAAATTCTTAAATAGTATCCGAAACAACACACAGCGTTGTACAAAAGAGCTCAATCCTCAAATAGATTTAATCCCATAATTGCAAATAGCTTCTATGTGATCTTATAAAGCTTTCCAAAAGCTAGTGAGACAGCCAAGCAGAGATGCTTTCAAGTCTCAAAATGTTCATGTGAGGAGAAGCTCGGAAGCTGAGCTAGGTGTGGCTGCTCACACCCTCTGGCCCACCTGTCCTCAATGACTACACCAGTCTCCCAGGTCTCCGGCATCTGATGTAGATTGGAGCCACCTTGGAACTATTCTTATTTACCTTAGCGACAGCAGGGGCTGCTCCATGGTTGAGGGAGTACAAAGGTACTGTCTTGGTGCTGCTTAGGAATTCACATTTCTTCGTTGCTGCTTTGGATTTTAGCCATCATCTTCAGCTTGTATTTGTGATGTGGCTATGCTGGCTGCTGCTGTATTGGTGGTATTTGCTAGAGACCTGCTGTAAGTAAGCGAGGAGCTGGTTTGTGGAGCTGGAAGTAAATTGCTGATTTCTCTTTTAGCTAGTTAAAGGAAAGAAAAACACAATCCACCACCGTCTTTTTGCAGGGACGGGATTGTTTGGTGCCAGGGCTGTGGACTCCTTGCGTTACCTTTCACATAAGACATGAGGGACTGTGCCAGGCACTTGCTGCCCATGCCCATCTTACCTACTGCTGAAGCTACATGGAAGGCACAAGGCTCACTTGAATGATTCGGAGCAGGTAAGTCACATCTGAAGTCTCTTCCAAAGCCCAGACTGCTTGATTTGTGTGTTGACTGTGTCTAATTTGGGGTGAGTCGGTTGGTTCACTAAGCAGACACAAGGCAAGGGTAGTTTCACTCCAATCCTTTCCCCCCTGACAGCAGAGATAGAACTAGCTCAAGCCACTTGTATCTGAGTGCAAACCTGAACTCAGTGCGGTATTGCTAACAGAAACAATGTTCTTATCTGCTGGTGGAAAAGCTAATAAAAATAACTAAATAAAAGCTGCACCCACTCAGCCTCCAGAATTTCTCTGCCTAGCAATGGAGGTTACAGCTACCTTTTGTACCCTGGCCTGAAGTTGGAGTACTTGTGCAAAACCCAGCTTGCTTGGATACTGGTTTCTTGGTAGCTGGCGGTGTCTGACTGTAGCTGTTCCTTCTGGTTGACATTTCTTTGGCCAGCAGACCGTAGAGCAGAAATGCCCTCCGTCCTTCTTGTGGAGTGTATGTGCTCTCAGGAACGCAAGATCTGTGAGGCTAAAGAAAGAGCAAGCAAGAAAGCATCTGGTTTGTGTCTTAACTGATAGAAAATACTCCTCAAAGAGAGGTGGAAGTTTTGGGATACTTCTCTTGTTAATATGGTTTTATTCCACTAAGTGGAATTGTTTTGAGGACATCAGGTCGCACGTCTTGTAGGCTTATGGAGTTGTTGGGTTTTTTTCACAAATGTAATGGAAATAATGAACTTGTGAATCATTGTGCTCTTCAGCTTTGTCTCCCAAAATGTTGTTCAAGGTGTGAATTCCGGTGATATCCTTGCATTTATTTGGGTAAATGCCATACTCGGCACTGTAGCCGCTACTAGAATGTGGGTTTAACTAAGCGCTAGGTGCTTCTCAGGTGAGATACCTGTGATGATGTGACCAGCTCTGTGGGGTATGGCAGTAAATGCATCCTAAATAAATGCATCTCAGGCAGTGTGGTGTAAGCCTTAGCCTCTTCTGCTTCAGTGTACAAACAGCCGAATACTGACAGCAGCTTTTAATATCTTCTAGTAGTTTTCCAAGGGGTAAATGTTTGATTTTTGTGGTTAAATTAGGACAGAGTGAGAGAAAGAGGCAGAACTTCATAATTCCTTCATTACCTTGGTATGTTTGATATTAAAGAAAGATTTCTTAGAAAAAATCTGTTTTTATTAATGCAGAGATTCAAACAACTTAGAAACTGAAACATTATTCTTTCTCTGAGAGTATTACTCTCACTGTCATCATTCTTCTATTGGAAGAATAATAGGAAATATTTTTAGTAAAAAGAAAGGGAAAAAAAATACATTTACATTTCGGAAAGCACTTCAGATCTAAGTATTTAATATTATTGTTGCAATCTCAACTCTGTATCCTGAGTTTATCCATTTCTTTCTCATCCCAGAGGACTCTGTTTCATTCGGTGAACAGGACAGGTATTTGTTTCATTGGCATATTTTTTATTCTCAGTAACTTTAGTTTGTGTGCGTTATCTAACTTCACTGATGTATGGAAAGTGGGTTTTAATATCTAAACATTTTAATATACGAATGTCAACATCACTACTCCAAAAACATATTTAGGAAATAACAAATAAAGTAATAGCAGCAGCAGAACCTTCAAAGAGGCTGGAGGTACAAACTTGAAACTCCTGGGGTGACTTTAATTCTTCCATGCAGTTGTGCATAGGTACCTTCTGCAGAGGCTCCTAAAGTAGTGGGATCAAGTTCTCTGTTATGGAATCAGGTAATGCAATTAAAGTTATCCACAACTTGCTTTTATATACAGGAAACAATCTGTAAAAGCATTTTTTCTGCAGCGTATCATTTGATGTTTAAAATTTTATGACATAGCAGTACGGGACTTTCAGGTTATACCCACACAGGCTGTGTCGATGCACCTAACAGGCAGTTCTAGCTCAATGGAGAAATAGCAGCGTATTTAAAAGGACTCGGAAATTGTGAATTTCCTTATCTTTTATCATTTGAAATGAAGGAAACTAACATTGTGCTTGCGGTTCATGCCTTTGCCTTTCTTGATTCTTTGCGGGTGGCACTGAGAGGAAGAAGGGAATATAAGCATCCTACCTTTTCATAAACGTGTCAAAGGAAAGATTAGCCTAAAATGATATTTTTACAATCATAACAATCTGCAATAACTGCAAATAAAGTCGGATCTCTCACTGAAAATGTCAGAGAAAGATTATCCTAAAATAACACTAGCTGATAGATTACAATTGGCATTTGGTAGCTCAGCGAAGGAAAAGCAAATGGCATAGTGTGAGCTACAGGCATCCTCCATCTTACTGCGCTTGCTGGGTAGAGCTGGAGGCAAAAGAGCAATTCCTGAGTCCTCTGCTGACACCTGATCGTGCTGTCCTGTGGCTGGGGTGTCCTCTGGGAGAGACGGGTTCAGCAGGAGGCTGCTGGGATGGCAGGCTGGGTTTCCTCCTCTCTCAGTAAAGCTCTGTTCTGTTTGCCCGAAGGCACTGTTACTGCTCAGCATAACGCTGCCCTGTGCCTCGTGGACTCGTTAGGCTAACGGAGGCTCCTAGGACCATGGCTGAGCACTGGAAATCTTGTCCTGACCTGTCACAAGAAGAAGAAAGAGGATAAGGTAGATTTGGGTCTCCTTTTAAGCATACTGAATCATTTCAGGTTCAATGGCCTTGAGAAATAACTAAACGAAAATCTCCCTTCATCGTCTTTATAACGAGGTGTTTGGATACTACTGTAAAGATTATGTAGAAGGGCAGATTATTACTAGCTAGGAATGAACTAGCCTGTTGCAGTTATTTTTTGCAACATTAAGTAACTCCAGAGCCATGTGCGCTGCGGTACTGCTTCTCGTTTGAGTGGTCGCGTTGTGCTGAAATTGAGAGAAGCGTTTGAATGAAGCATCTGCTTCCAAATACTCCTGCTGCTGATTACACCTTCTTCCAGACAGGGCTGAGATGTAATCTGCAATGTAAAATTGTCTGAGCCTGTAGTGAATCAGAATAAATTCCCGTAAAGCGTGGAATTGCGAGCTAGGTGTGTCAGCATCCTCGCTCTCCTCTTACTGTAGAGTCTTACCTGACTACAAGCTGCTTTAAAGTTTTGATAATTGATGTTGTCCCCTCAGTTACACCTGAGAGGACAGGGCAATTCTTTGCTCAAAGACACTAATTTGAGTATAAATATTTTAATAATAGAGTATTTCTTGTCAGAAAGAAAAGATGATTAATGAGTACTTTCCCCGTTTTGGCTGTTTGGCTAACACCCCCCCTCGCTTTTCCTTGTAGCGATGCTCGTTAGCTTGCTGGCCAGATGGTTGCGGTGTACAGATTTCGGTTTTATCCCATCTATTTTTTTGCTGCAGAGAAACTCGGGAAGTACACGTTAGCAGCGTTGGGCTGAGCCGAGGTGCTCGCAGGCTGCCGTCCTTGTGTTTGCCGTTAGACCCGTGGGACGAGGGAGCGATGGGGGAGTGAGCCGCTGCCGGGGGCATATTTTCTGCAGGCGGGTTTTACAGCTAGAATAAGTCTTTTGGCAAGAGAGTCATCGAAAAGAATAAGTAAGGAACAACCATCTCTCGCAGCAGTAAATTTTCAGATGAGGTGGCTTAGTAGAGCTCTCTTGAGTCAAGGCAGTGCAGCAGTGCTGTCGACTGAGTTCCAGGTCTGGAGGAACTGTGTGGTCTGAAGAGAAATAGAGCTCTGAGACATGGATTTAGTGGGTTCAGTGGAACTGGGAAGCAGTGATTTAACTAGGGGTCATGCTTATGTCCTTGTTTGAACACCAAAAAGACCAGCAAAGCCACAGCTACTGATGACAGTTGGGTGGGAAAAGCAGAGGAGACACACAAGTGCAATGTCATCACACAAAGGACAGTTGACCTATTTTGGGGTAAAGGTGGAATAATCTGGTGATAAGATGGAAGAAGGGGTGTTGTGTCCGAGGTATTCCTGCTGTTTGGAACGCTGTGCAGGCAGCAAGGGTAGCCTGGTGTCACTGCTACTCACAGATGACAGGAGCAAATTCAGGGGCGTGACAAGTGATGAAAATAAGGGGTGGGGTGGTGACTCCTGTGCGTTGTTGAGCGCTGCCTTGGGGAGAAGCAGGAGAGCTGGTAGAGCAGGAAAGTCAGAGAAAACAAGGTGGGTTTTGTTAGTGTGGGCTTTTTGTTTTATTTCCTTGCAATGAATTTATGAACTGCTCTGAGGGATTTGATCCAGTAAGGTATTCTGCCAGGAACAAAATTTGTGCTGAGGAATCGGATGTGTTTCAGATCTGGCAAAAACACTTGGATCCTTGTCAGCTCTTGCTGTCAACCATCATTAAGATGCCCCTGACGAAGTACCAAAACCCTTAAGACATATAGGTGTGTCACCTGTTTTGGAAGAAGCCAAGATGGTGACAAAACTTTTGAAGGACTTGACAGTCTGAAGTCTCCAAAATCTTACAAGGATGGGAGTTCCAATGAGCCTCTTGATATCTTAGTGCTATAAATACCTCAGGCTGTCTCTGGGAACGTTTTGCCTCCCATAGCTCCTGTCCCCATCAGTGCTGAAATATAGAAGCACTCATATGTGTGTTAATGCATGAAAATTCAACATACGCATTTAACAACCAACACAACCCTTTTAAAACTCTTTTAAATTAAAGACTCTAAAATCAATTTTAAAAATGAAGAAGAATTATTTGTTATTTTCCTTTTCCATAGCTGAACCTTTAGTACAAAATAATTTTTCTAATATATGAGCTGAAACCTGACAAGTTTACTCAATTATCTAAATGAATTCAAATGTTTGCCTGCTTAATGCTGTCGGGATTTGTCCTTTAAAACATAACTTCTATTTATAATTACTATTTATAACTTTTTTAAAGAAAGTGAAATGCAGAAGTATTTCTGAACTGAGGTTCTTACATTAAGGAAAGTAAAATTATTTCTAATTTTACACTTCAAAACTTGCTAATACTTTGCTGATATTCTTGATTCAGTTAATTATTTACTGATAACGTACATTGTATAAAAATATAAGCAAAACAATAAAGGAAAGCATCATTGGGGTAGAATACAAAATAGTAGCTGATAAAATTTAAATAATTTGAGGTCATCAAATTTTATATTTAATTAAAAAATGACTTTATGTTGTCATTTCTGGAAGGTTAAATCATTCAATGATCTTTGCACTTTTAATGCAGAATGTCATAGTGGAATTATGGAGTATTGGAAGGTTTTGGAGAAGTCAACTGATAAGAACAAAAGCAGCACATTAATTTGCTTAGGAAAGTTTATTCAGTTGGGTAAAATGACTTTTTTACCCCCCTCAGTTTTTTTAAGTCACAATACCTATGGTTTAGGATATAAACATAAATTTGGAGGTTTTAGACAGGTGTAAATTGGAATTGATTTTGTTAGTGTATTGCATTTTACTGTGGTATACTTTTGTCAGAGAACTCCTTAAAAGTCTGACTAGAATGTTTGTAGTCCTGCCTCTTACAGGCTAACAGGTATTTTAAACAGTTTCATATACTACTCTTTTCTGCAAAGCCAAATGTAAGTCTGATAATCCTCACTCATCTGCGCTAGGGTGATTTGCGCAAGAACACCAGTTGATCTTTCATCTCTGCATCTTCTCGTGGGAACTTTAAAAGGAAGTCAATGCAAATACAACAGCAACGTTAAAATGCTGTAGAAATCTCTTGTGCTTGCTTAGTGAGATCTGAAGGTTTAATATGTTGAGGCGTATCGTTTTTCCCCCTTGTTGAGGTAACACAACATAAGCTGGCACAGAGTTTGACTTTGTGTTTGTATACACCTGTCACTTGTGGCAGTGTTTTTTAGTTTGGGCTTGGGGTTTTTTGTGGTGTTGCTTTAGTTAAAAATCTAATGTAAAGGAAATTGAACTATTAATAATGAATATTAGATTTTTATTGGCAAAAGGGTCTTATTCAGTTTATTCATATTATCACTTCTGCCATGAAGGGCAATTTAATTTTGTTTTGTTATGATAAATATCTAAGACTATATTTGAGTTCACATTTGTTAACAAAGCTGTGTGTACATCATTTCAGTAAGAAATATTTTATTACAGAAATATTTCTATTTTACTACTTTAGTCATATGAGCCACGCTGCCTACTTTTTAAGGCAACTTCCATTATGAGCCAGATTCCCCGTTAAGCAGATAGGGAATATTCCTTCTCTCGGGTGTTCGTCCTCCTCTGGCACGTCTGAGAGCCTCCGAGAAATGCTATAAATGATGTGACTAATCTACTTGGTCTCATGCTTTCTCCTAACTGATGGGACATGCTCGACGTGTCACTGCGTAGCATCAGTGCCCGAGAGAAACTGCAGCGACTTCCAGAGCATGCACCCTGTTTAAAATGGGGTCTAGGGGATTCAGACCCACGCAGTGATTTGGTGGTTTAGTTCTCTGCTGGTATTCCCTTTCCCTGAAGCAGTCCCGTGCTCTAGATACAACTGCTGTTAGGGCATTGTCACTTGCTTTCATGGCACTTCTTGCATTAGTTGCAGAGTTTCACTAGACCATAGCTGCTCTGAGAAACCAGAGTTGTGTGAAGAGAAATCAGCTACTGGGCACATCGAAGCCATCCTCTAGTGAATACTGAACAGCAGATCAAACCTTGGCTTGTATGGAAACATGGGCTGCTGAGTTACCTATGAGACATTTTGGGATGTGTCATCTTATTCCTAGTGGCAAGGAAGTACAGCAGCAATAATTCCTGCAGGAGCAACATGGGGGGGTTGCTTAGAGGAGGTCAGTATCCGAAAGGCTGCACACTTTTATGTATAAGCGTAAAATAAGCAGCCAACGGTAACAAAAAAAACCCCAAAATCTATGAAGTGATTTGTCAGTGTGAGGAAAGGTGCCCTTGAAAAAATTACAGTTGATACATTTCTGGAAGTCTGCTTGTCTGCTAACTAAGCCTGTTTTTCTTCACTTTTCCTTGAGTTTAGCCAGCTGTTTTTCCTTTTGGCACTAATTTTGGCTGGATGTTCAGATGCCTAGTAACTTTGCCATTTCAAATATGTGTCCATCTACCACTTATGCTTCATCTCATGCTGGGGAAAAAAGCTTTCAGAATGGCTTCCTACAGGTGTTGAATAATTTAGGTGAAAAATGAAACTTGCTGAATGCCACAATCAGTTTTAAGTATATAGGAGAGTTTCTGATAAGACTGACCTTTTCAGAGAAGGACTTTTCAGGGAGTTTCTCTTCATCCATGCAGCTTGTTAGAGACTTCATTATCCCTTTAAAATTAATAACAAAGATTAAGAATATCTTACTGATGCAGTAATAATAAGCCTTGATAAAGATTGATAATGTTATTAACAACAAGATTAATAAAAAAAACGAGCACTTGATCATAGAAGAAATCTTTTAAAATAGTTACTTTAGACACCAACACAACGAAGTTTCTAAAGCTGTCCCAAAGTTCATCTTCTCAGGATTTGGCAACTCGGGTAAATAAAACTGCGTTATATGCTGTAGGAAACTCTAATGTTGGTCTAATATTTCTCCTTAGACTATGTTTTAGGAGGTTTATGACACTGACAAAAATTCACTGTGACTTAAAGGCACGGATTCTCTCTTCTGATTATTAAAGTATGGCTTTCAAGGGGGATAAATGGTCTTTTTAAACATAATTTATAAAGTGTGATATGACCATATTATTATGTTTTAAAATGTTTAACTGAATACGACTTGAAACCAGCCTTCATTAAAAAAATACTCAAGAGCATGAATATAAGTCCAAAACCTGACGTAACTGCTTCTGTGATTTTGTTTTGGAAAGCAGGGATGTTGCTCAGCTGTTTACCTATAGTACTTATCCTTCATGAGTGTTCCTGATACATGGCAGTTGTGGGGTTTTTTTTTTTTAAATCCTGTCTATCTGTATTTAGCAAGTAGACTTAGAATTCCTTCAGAGCTGTGCAAGACAACAGTCCTCATCTTAAAAGCATCTGCTTTTAACTGACTTTTCTATAAAGCTTGCCACTGTGCGCTCCACTTCGAGAATAAACCAGAAATTAATCGGAAGGAGAAGCTATTTATCGTCAACATGTCAGCTTCCATAGTATCTTATGGATTTTAAAGAGGTATTTTGAGCTACATTATAAAACAAATAATACTCTTCTGAAAGAGAGCAAATCAAAAATATTCTTTAAATAGTGCTGTGTTGTCATGAAATATGTGCTTACTCTCAGACAAATCCACTTACTTTTAATAACACCCGTGTTTTTATAGTATGCTGTCTTCATGGAATTTCTCTGCAGTTGCTGAAGCTCCACTGTGGTGAAAAGGTCTGTGCTGATGGATGGGGCTGTGAGGCCAGAGCCACTTCTACCATATTTATCTGCCGGATCCCCACTGAATCTGTACGGTGCGATGAAAGGGACACCTGGGAAGTCCCCTGCTCCCTTTTCTCTGTTGAAACGAGGGTAGAGCATCCATCTTACAGAGATCCAAGTCGTATTTCCAGCTCAGCCTTTCAAACCATTGAATGGGTCACTTTCCTGCCTGGGCAACAGCTTTCCTGGTGGATAGAATTGGGAAAAAATGTCAGTGATGATGTTCCTTGTAGATGCTTTGAGGTGTAGGGATGAAAATCAGGACTGGAATGGATAGATGATGAGACATCCTTCTGTATGTACAGATACTGTAACAACATCCTGCATGGAGAAACAGATTTTGGCATTTGCCAGCATACATGGAAAATGAACACCGTTAATTAGAAAGCTGAACATACTCTTTTTAATCTGGAGTAGCAACCTATGTGGAGACAGATGCAACAGGGAGTGTTTACACTACTATGGCCATATGGTGACTTTAGGGAATGAACAGCTTTACCTCTCCCAAAGCTGAAATACAGCCGTACGATTGTAGAGCGAAAGCGTGTCATGTCAGTGGAGGACATGAGCTTGCTTTTAAAGGCACGATAAATTAAAGGTGTTGTGAAATCAGTGAACTGGCCCTTGAGTCGGGCAAAGGGAAAAGGAAAGCAGAAGCATTTGTTGCCTTGGCAGCGGGAAGAAAGTTACCGTGACTACAGGTGCAGTTCTTAGTGTTTAAAGTTTTCCTTGCTGTTGCTTTTTTTCTTGAATTGTGTTGTTACTCCATGGCTCGGGCCTGAGCAGGCTGTTTATTACTGCTGACGTGGATTAGTATCTTGAGCCAAACCAAAACCTAAGTCTTCCTTCTGCTGAAGCTACGCATGGTAGTAATATTTCCATGTGCAATGTGGGAGTTACACTGCAGACCTCCGTAGGTGGTTAAGGCCTGGGAGGAAGGTGAATTGTTGAAAAGTAAGAAGAATGTAGTATTTCTTATAATTATTAAAAAATTTCAATGTCTTTAGTATTGGCAATTGTGTGATTAACATGGATACAGTACTACAGATCATTTGCAAACTGTAGTGGTAACATTGGCCAGCGATAATCTGTAGAGGGTGGTTTAATCTGTACTGAAGATCGATGAGATTCTGTGGGACACACACACAGCCCTGTGCCTACCAGAGATACAGACGCTGCTCCTCTTGAACATTTTCCTCTGGGTTTTGGGCCGTGAATCCTCTCCTGCCAGGGACTGCTCATGCTCAGAATCTAGTGAGCCTGGTGGAAGTGTTGGGGTTGGGGCTTGGGTGGCACTAAATTAGACTGGGAGGAACAGCTGGCAAATCTGTAAAAAGTCCTTGGCACTCCCAGCTCAAGGAGCACATCTGCTCTCTTCGTTGTGTAGCATGTGGACATCTGTGTATTACTCATGGGTGCTCAGGTGTGGCGTTGGCCAGCAGTGCTTAGTTCCATTTGAATCTGTCTGGAAGGACACGCTCCCTTCCTTCCAGTGTGGAGCCTGTTGTTAATACTGGGTGCTTGTGTTGGCATTAAATCCTGCTGATGGGATACAGGTCAGAGGGTTTGCACAGAAGGCACGTGGCTTGGGAATTAATTCCAACGCTGTTGGATCTCTTTCTTGAAATGAAGATTTATCTGTCTTAAGAAAGATACAAAGTCTGGACAGTGGCTGAGTGCCCTGTGCCAGTGTTTGACAAGTGAAGGGATTCTTGGTGTTTCCTTTTGCAGAAACTTACCCTCCAGCAGTTTCTCTCCTTTCACCGCTCGCTTGCTGTGCTGAAGCGCAGTCCTTCTCCGCCCTGACCTTCGTGTGAGCCCGGAGCTCTGGCTCTGGAGACCCCCGTATGGCTGAATGATGTGAAGCTCTCTTTCTCTCTTATCTTCAATGGTCAGAAGGCCAAACTCAGTCTGGTGTTAAAGCGGTGATGTCAAATAAATTCAGACAAATATTGAAAGATGGTGGGTTTATTCATGTGCCTGCTATTTTTATTGCTTCCTTTATTATAACAGATGAAGCAAGCAACTAAAGAATCTACCATTTGTATTTTAGCTCTAAGACTTCAGCTGTAAAAGATGTGATAGAAATGTCATAACACAATTGAAACAATATCTGTTCTCTTAATATTCTTATTAGAGGTAGTTGCATCTCTAACATGTTTCTCTTTCAACTGCTGCTTAATATCATATAAATCAAGTAGCATCATGACAGTGACAGTAATATCATGGGAGGGACTATGGGCCCAAGTTGTTAGCATACAGTATTAGAAATGGACTAATCTGATTAAGTTCTAATATAAAATAAATTGCATTTGCAATTTATCAAGATTCTGTTCCTGGGCTGATACTGTTCATCTGTAGCGTCCTTCATAACTGATCTTGATGCACAGCTTTATTTAATCAACAACATGGCCAACTGGAATTAAAGAAACATTAATGGAAAAGTATCTGTGATTGTAACTGTATATCTCTGAATGTTATTTTCATAGATCTATCTACTTATTTTTTCTATTTGTCTTATGCCCTTGACCTCATGAATACACAGTTTTCACAATACATCTGATCTTTCATTTGTCAACGCCAGTAACAAAGCATCACCTTGAGCTAGGAAAATGCAAATTAAGTAGAAAAGCATCAGCTGGTCCTGATCTGACCATGCTGCAGTATACATTGTCCCAGATTAATGGCTTTATAAAGATGATGCTTTTTAGAAACAGCTTTTCCACCAAAGCCACTGAAACTCGAAAAGCGTGGCCATGATAATCTCATCGAAAGGAATTTCCCAAGTGATTCTCAGTTTAAGTTTCTTAACCTGGGAATCTCAGTGAGTTATTTCTAACCTGTGAACCTTTTCACTGAGATTCCTGCCATCTACACAAATTCTAAGCTTAACAAAGCTTGGTGAAATACAAGTTTTAAGATAGGCAAAATCCAGAAATTGTCAACACAGTGCATGGGTAAAGCCGAAACGCAGTCAATGTGCCCCCACCGATATCCTGCTTCTTGCACTGGCAAACGCAGCTTCCTTTGTAGCTTGTAGGGCCACGTGACTGGGTCCTTTGGCAATTCCCCTGCCTATGCTGCTCGATGCAACAGAGAATTTTACCATGTCAGCAACACTGACAGAACTGGTAAATATGAACCAAGCACCAACTCTTTTCCTAGTTGAATTTAGAAAGACTTTGCACTGACTTGGGAGGAAGCAGAGTTAAGACCTTATCTGTTACAGGAATTTCCAAGAAATTCTGACTATTTGAATAATGTACTTTTCAATTTCCTTTATATACTGTACAGAGGAAAGATTGGTAGGAATGGCTGGGTTCAAAGCGTAGCAGTCATAGCTAAATCTAATTTTAAATATTGAAACTCTGTTTCAATACCAGTAAATTAGTTTAGCCAGTAAAGCTAAAATCTATCAATACATGTTTTTTTGAAAAACACAGTCGTCTTGAAGCTTTGTATTGGATAATATCTTTTCTTATCATGATCTTAGTGCTTTTTTCCAGATGCCCATTTTGTCAGCTCCATCACACCCTGTTTATTTTAACTTATCGTATCTCTGGTTAAATCTACCGCATCAGCTGCAGCGATCACAAAACTCAGTGCCTCAAGCCAGTTACGAATGCCACTGTAGCAAAACTGTCACCACTGCTTATTCAGGCTGCGGATACGGAAAGCTTACTTGAGATGTGCAGCCCAGGCAGTCTAACTTGTTATTTTGGTTAAGTCAGGGTAATTCTTTTTTTAGGTTTAAACTATTTCATATGTCATAATAGGAATATGCAGTAGGCAACATCTCATTTGAGTAGAAAAACTATGTATTTTCATTCCACTAAAACAAAAGTATGTAAGTAATACAGCAGTTGAATATCAATGCGCAGATCTGTCACATTTTTCATGAACTTTAGGAGACAACTTAGGTTCAAGGCAAAACAAAAGCCCATGGCTACTTTCGTTAACCATCCACACTGAAATTCCAAATCTACAGTATCCTTAAAGTCTTTTACAGGAGCTTATATAAAATACTTAATATTAAATGTGTAACAGCTACTAAAACTACCTTTTTGATGTGACTGGAAAAAACACTGTTTATTTTATCTACCACTGGGTCATCTGTATCTGTGTCAAAAATAGTTTATGCCTGTAAAATTTCATGTCAATATACATTTCTGTTGTTACTTAAGTTCATTTCATTTGGGGTGGTGGAGGGCAGCAATCACATTTATTTTACTTTGCTCAAGTTGGAAAATAAGGAAAGAAAGCTCTGAGAAACGGAACAATTTGGGGAAGCCTTAATATTATCTTTAAATCGAATTTTGATTGATGACTTAACACCTTTCCTCTTTTCCTTCTGCCTTGTTTCATAGAAATGACCTTCTAGAATGAAAGCTGACTAGCGTAAAAATACTTGCCCTACTTTAATACAAGAAACACCTGGTTTTGCCTGGTGCTTAACCAAAAATAAAGCCATTATACCTCAGTTTTGCTTGAAGTATACATAACAATTTGACTTGATAACTTGATATCTGACTTTCTTCGGAAAAACGGTGATCACTGTTTTGAGTACAGCTATAAATGTTTGCCAGTGCAGCACTTTTAATATACCAGCATCCACTTTTGCCCATTGACCTTTTATGATTCAGTTTAATTGACTTACGCAAGATAAAATCTCAACTGATGGTCTGAAATTATTTTGTGATATTAGCACCCAATGACAATCGTAATATAAACACATGGACCTTGGTGCAGCATTTATCAGAGTTAAGTTCTGCTTGATAGGATGGAACCCTACATGCTTTTCTTTGAGAAATGAAAAGTTCTTCTGACATGCTAAAGCAATCAGTTGAACAGCCACACGTAAATGGTCCAGATCACTCTCCTGTCCTTCTTCGCACCTAAATATAAGTGCTTAAATTGTTAGTCTCTACACATGAAACTATCCATGATTTTGATCATTTGTTAAAAAAACCCCTCATTACTGGATCTGTAATTGTATGCCTAGGTTCTTGGATTTATCATTCTCTGCATTTTTTCATCCTTCAGTCATAATAATATACTTTTCTATTTGTCCTTTATTTCCAATATTTCACCTGCTTTTCTCCCCGAGATCGTCATCTTGGTCCTATTGAAATCTGAAGCAAATTATCTGTCTTATTTTCACAACATGATTTATCTTATGCCTAATAGGCAGAAAAAGTTCCTTCTTTCTTTGTTGTCTATCTTACAGCAATATTCAGCTGAAGAGCCTTCCCTGCCGCTTTTTTATTTCTTTACACCAGCTGGCTCAGTGTGAGTCTGCATTTGTCCGTTATCCCTGCAAGGCATGACTTATGTGACTAGCATTTCAGTTCTGGTGACTAATGTTTTCTATTACGAGCTGTTTCTTATTTATCCCTTATTTCTTTCTTGACATAGCTATTCATTCAATAAAGTCTGAAACGTCTTCCCATACTATAAACTAAGCTATCTGCAGAAGCTGAGGGGTGGGAACTCCAGACAGGATTTTCAGGCTTACCTCTTCCACAATTTGAATTCCCAAGTCTGGTTGCCCTTGTAAACTAGGATAACTAGTTGATGAGCTATTTTCCTTTCAATATAACATCTAAGCCTTAGTTATATTTACACTGTGCGCAGTACGACTGGCCAACAGGTAAGCTATGCCCCTCTGCTGCCTCCCACCCCGCTTCTCCTCCAGCTCTGCCCTCTGCCACCTCAGGTCTGGAAGCTGCATGTCCGGTTTCAGTTGCAATGTGCCAAATGGAATCAGTTGCAGTAGGCCTAATTAGTTTACATGACATATACTGCATGGTGTGGTTATATTTTTCCTGGTCCCGGACTGAGAAGACCACATGTGGATTTTATTGGCTTGGAGTTCAGGGCGTTCTCTGCACCACTTCTTAATAAACAGAAATATTAAAAAATGATGTGCAGCTATTTAGATTCCTGTCAGTATTTCATTGTTATTGTATGTCTGTCTAACAAAGGCACGCAAACAGGCTGTGGATTTATCTGAGGGATCAGTGCAGATCCATCCAGCGCAGCCTGTAACTGTAGCAGAAAAACAGCATTGACAATGAGACGCAAATGCTTGACTGAGAATAGGAGGTCTGTGGGGAAGGAGCAGTAAAATATTGATTTTAATTAGTCCTACTAATTTCTTAAACAAGCACGCAAACTTTTAAATAAAAAAGGTGTGTAGCTTTTCAGACTAATCTTGATAGAATCTGGGTAAGACCAGGCTGCTCTGGTGATTCCAAGTCTATAATTTACCTGCAGGATGCAAGACACGTGAACTAAGGGTTTAAAAGAAACAAAGGTGCCGAGTACTACAGAAAAAGGGAATTCTGGAGATGAGCTTTGCAAAATCAAAGTAACTAAAGAATTTTTCAAATTTCAATTAATTATAAATTATGAAGTGTGTTTTCAAGAAATGCTGTTACTGTATTTGGTGAGGCTGTGGTTATTGAAAGCCATAGCAATGAAATTAGGGAGGCAGTGATGCACTAAAACCAGAGAGTCAAGCTAGGCCACATGAAAAAACAGTAAGCAGCCCACATAGTTTTTAAGTATGGCGTATTCAAAAGGCTTTTCTCCGTGGATGGTGAAAAACAGATATGGGTCATTACTGGAGAGCTGGAGAAATAATGGTCCAGCTTTCAATTTACAGTTCAGCTCCGCTCTTCTGGAGAAACCAATAACAACTCATAACCTCTGCTGAAGCCAGAAGTGTCACGTGAAATCCTAGTAGGGATAAAAGCAGGAAGGTATTGACGTTGGTTGGCAGGCTTAGCTTTGTCCTGCCCTAGATGCACTGGTTTAGTAGTTCACATTTTTCGCATGTTATTGTTAACTGTAATATTTGAAATTCATCAGCCTTTTTGCATTCAAAATTAATATATGCTTTTTGAGGGTTGATTCTAATGTGACCCAAAAAAATTAATGCGGGAAGGAAATATGGCTCAGGAGAAATTTATTTTTAAGCTTCAATGAACGCTCTCCTCCCTTTCCCTCCCCTCTTCTTCTTACATTGTTTTGATCAATTCCTCAGCTATATTCATGCATTAATCAGAGTATCTAAAGAATTCATTATTGTACAAGACAATGCAGACTGTGTGATAAATACAACACTCCATCAATTTTGCTGTTACATTACACAGACGTACCCCAGTAAGATTTTGTTGCCAGTATTCTTGATTTGCTAAAGTCTCCAAGTTATTTTGTGAATAGGAAAAGGGATACTGTCATCTGAAAAATTCCACTCGTTATATTTGTTTACAGTCCACCACATTAAACAAAATGCTTTCTGTCTAAAAGTGACCCAAGATAATTAGGAACTGAGAAAGCTTTATTTTTTCTAGGAAAAAAAGTTTGGCATTTTTTTAGTGTTCTATCTTGAAAACAATCTGTTCTACCTGCATAGCCGTATTCTTCTATTTAGGTGCAATTTATGTGTTGTCATTTATTTTTCAAGGTTTGCAAATATCAAACAGTCTCCTTGAGGTGTTTGGCTTCTTCTCTGACTTAGTGGAGATAGACAGACATATTTATCGCCTGACATGACACATTAAAAACCCCTTGAAAGTCTATTGACTGAGGTTGCTTTGCAAAATAGTTTGATAGCCCGTCCTTTGTAAGCCCAGGAAAAGTAGATATTATCAAGTTGTTCGGTGGGAGAACTCATTAATAAAATACACTTAAAATAGAATGACCCTTTAGGTGTCTTTTTATAAAGTGAGAACTGTAACTATTTAAGAAAGGTACGTGACAATATTGTTGTTGCTTCTAAGGTAAGGAAAGACTGAAGCTATTATTTCTGTTGAACCTCATTTCTGGCAGGATGTTGATAATTCTGATTTATTTCTGTACTCTGGAGCATATTCCCTTAGCCCCCGAGACAGGCAGGTGAAGCTCTGCTTCCTGCAGATGAACTATTACTTGAAAACCGTTTGATTCTTTGTCACTTGTCACCCATATATTGCATTCTGCAGGTGCATGTGAATGAACTAGGGAAGAATTAGGCAATCTTTCATCATTTGCAAGGAATGCGACGCCGCTCTTTGCTGTGAGGAAGTGCTGGCAGAGAACTGACAGCTCTGAATTGGAGTACTACCTGGGGAGACCCCGTGCTCACCTCACAGTTATTAAAACATGAATATCAAATACAAGACTCGATTTCCTGACCTTGAGGGGTTTGGGGATGCTGGGCTTAGACCAGCAGTGACGGGGCAGTAGGCGGTGATCTTCCAGGCTGCTGCAGAAGTGATGTTCTATGGGTACGGTGCTGCGGACTGTCCTGGTGCCTGGACTGGAGCAGGTGGACATAGCCTGAATATTTTATGCTTTCAGCAGTATTGATGAGTGTCTCTCGTCTTGGAGCGCAAAATCAGCTCTCCCACAAGAAAAATGTGTAAGGAGGTGTTGTCCTTGACGGAGCCGCTTCGAAGGGACTGTTGTCTTAGTGGGAGGGCACTCTTTTTCCTTTTTTGGTTTTTCATTTTCTTTTTCTATGATTTTTTTGTTTCTTTCTCTTAATTTTCTTAGCCCAAAGGGAAGTTGGGACATAAAGGCAGCTCGTATGTATTGAGGAGGTTTGTTTCTGTTCAACATTACTGTAATTTCCTTCTGCTGAAGCCAACAGAAAGTCTCTGGAGTTATTCCCATGCTGAACACCTTTCATGTGTGCCCTACTGCCACGTATATCTTCGAAGTAAGAAAAAAAGAAAACAATCCATGTTTCTCCTCAGAATATTTTACTGCCCGTTTTCATTTTGCTTTATTTCTTTTAATGTTCCTACTTTAAACTTTTATTGGCTGAGCGGTATGACCTTAGTTTTTCAGCTAATTTAAACGACGTGATCTCATTAGATTTTGTGACAGTAATTTGAATTTTTATTTTACAGTGTAGATAATCTAAATGTTAGAGGTGGTTTTCTTTTAAGTAGCAATGTAGAAGTCAAACTGAAGCTTTCTCCTTAATAAGAAGGTCTGCCTAAGTGCAAAAACAGAGAAATGCAAGAAGTCTGAAGTCTAATATAGAGGATGTCAAAGTGATTAAAGTAATCTTGGAAGTTATTAGCAAAATCATCATTACAAATAAGGTATTTTAATACTAATTTGACCTACTTAAGTCTTGCATAAGAAAAACGCTACACAATGCAAAAATAGGCAAGATATTTCTGCCTATATGGTGGGGTTATTACCTCCCGCCTTTAAACTTTTCTTTCTCACCAAAACTATATCATAAAGAAATAAGGCAATTCAGATGATCACTCACTGTTTTACTGATTTTTGCAAAGCACAGAGGATAGACACCCTCTTCTGTTGGCATCAGAAACTGTTGGGTGTATTTGGTGCAGCAAAGCAAGAATTTAAATTATGGTAAAATGCTGAAAAACATCATGATTTCTGTCCTCATGCATAATGTGAAAACTGCTGTCGCTCTGTTAGCTTCAGCTGGTCCATAACATTGGAATTGTTGCCTCCAACAGCATTTTTCCTGTTTCTGCTTACGTTTTCCTTTTAAAGTCCTGATTATGAAAGGTCCTGGAGACACGCACAAAGTATACCACTTTGTGAAAACCACAGGAAAAAAAAAAAAGAAAGTATTTACAAAAAAAACTCAGTGATGTTCTATGGATGTGTAGGCAAAAGACTGTGGGCATGTGACTATGGGGAAAAAAAAATTAATATATCTTATGTTGCTGCAACCCTTGTGTAGTCTGTTCTCTGCTGAAAACTCACCCTGTTCGTTAGCAGAGACAGAGTGGTTCTAGAGAATACCCTCGCACGGATACACCGCTCAAAACCCGGTTGCTTCTCACAGTGGAAGTGCAATACTGGGTGATGTGCACAACACTTCACCCTGCCAACAGCTACAGAAACAGCTACAGAAGTCACAAAGTGTGCAGAGCTGGCTTTTCATCAAGGAAAAGTGAGGGGTAATCTAGGGACTGCGAAGGAGTGTTACCATCAGCTTTGGGAGGAGCTGGATTGTAAAGCAACAATCTGCCTATATCATATTTTAAAATACAAAATACTTAGATTCTCAACGGAGTGCAATATTATATATAGATGTGAAACTTTTCCTAGCATAAATTTTAATTTCATAAGCTGCTGGGATACTACAAACTACAGCTTTCACATATGAAAATACAATGATGTTCAACTCTTCAGGGGGCAGGAAAGGTGAACAAATAAAGAACATTTAATGTTTGGGGGAATGGAGAATAAATACCTTTGTAAATGGGTAGTAACTATTTTGGGTATTTTTAGTATAAAAGCAATTTGGCTGGGTTTTATTGAGTGTGAAATTTCATAAAGTTATTGAATGGAATATTTTGCAATAAGCAATTACTTCCTTTCTTGACTATGCAATGTGTTCTGACCAGTGCATTAATACCAAACCATCACAGGTCAGCTACATGCTGTTGGAACTACTCCTGTTATCCCCATAGCAATGCTGCATAATGATACTCTCCGTTTATATCAGGATTCAAAACGCTAAATAAGCTATCAGAAAAGAACTCAAATACAATTTCTTTCGGTCCAGGAGACAAGAAGGAGGATACTGAGAAAATGAAGCGGGAAGGATGATACCTATTATTACAAGTGCAATTGAATTTGCATCACTATAGGTTGATGCTGGACTTTCTCCTCCTTGTATCTGCCAGAGGAAGAAACTGGGAAGTGCTAAGTACTGTACCAGATGCCTGGCAAATCAACAACAGCTAGCAGCCTTACTGATTATAAAACTGCTTTAGCCACAGTAGCTTTAACTCTTAGTAGTCCGTCCTGAGCATTCAACCTACTTTCTGAAGTGAAAGGTAGGGAAATGCTTCAGTGAAATTGTGATGTTCTCAGTGCCACCACTGCAGCTCCAGAGAACATAAAGCCTTTTGGAAAAGAAAAAAAAACCCAACCCTGTCTCCCTTGGGAGGAACAGATGCTGAAAAAAGAGCTCTGGTCTTCTGGCTTCTTCTCTTGAGCAGCGGTGGGGGAGTGGAGCCCTCTCGTAGACTGGGATTTGGCTGCGTTTTCAGACCCCTGCATGCATGTGCTTTTCTTAATGCTATTGTACAAATTCCATCACTACTATGTGTTGTTTTATTTCAGAGAAAACCGATTGTAAGTGAAGAGTAAGTCTACTAAGGCGAACATTAACGTTGTCTTCTGGTAGCTGTTGCTGTAGACCTCAGTGCCAGCTGTCAAGACCATGCCAGGATAGCTAAAACCTTGAAAGTCTCCCAGGCTGGTTGCCTGCCCTGGTTCATGCTCCAGGCTGGGTTGAGTGCACGCCACTGGCTTGCAGAATAGCTTTGCAAATGGCAAGGAGTGCCACCTCCTCTAAGTCTCTGGACCGAGCCCTGCGTGGACAATCGCTGGTGAGATACTGAAACACCAACATGGCGGCAGCATACGGAGCTGCCGAGTGTGTTTGGGCAGGCAGGCTAGGATGCTCTTGAGGCGGTCCCTCACCATGGCTGAAGCCACCTAGATCTTGCAGCGACTTGCTGAGGGATGGTGCCCAGCAGTGATACAACCGGAATATGCCAGGAGCTGAAAGCTGTTGAAAAGAGCTGTGGTTGCTGACTCTGCAGATCTTGACTAATATCCTCAAATGGGGAAACTAAGGCTGAGAGTGGGCCAAAAAACTACCTGTTGTGTATAGAGACATAAGCAGATACCCAAGGAACAAATGTCGTAATTTTGATGATCTTTCCCATGTATACATTTGCTAAAGTACTAAAATTTTTGAAGTAGAGAGACGTGTCTATCCCCAGACAGTGAACTGGCTTAACAATTTTGTTGCTGAAATGTCTCAAGTTTACAGCATGAGGTAATTATGGGTGAGTCTCTAGGGAAATGGATTTATAGTAATGTGGGAAAGAGAAAGTTAATTTGATTATCAGGCAGAAGAGCAAAAGACTTTTACCAGCACAGAAGAAAGCTGCTGGCTGCTTGGCAATGTCTTAGACTAGAAAACTGGGAGAAACAAAAATCTTAGACTAAAAAACTCTGAAAATGCCCATTAATAATATAATTTTAATTACTATTTTCTAATTACCTAAAATGCTCTTGTGAGTTTTATAGATCCATAAAAGAAACATGGGAAGAAAGTTGAGTAATGCTTAGAGTTATTCGTTATATTATTTTTCCTTTTTTAAATTCTGTAGGCGCAGGCAGGACTCTGTCAGTGGGAATAACAAGAGGGCAAGAGGTCCAAGTAATTTAGCATCCTAAAATTGGAGGAGATGCATTGTCTAGCCTGTACGCTAGTGTCATGGGAGACTACCTTTTTCTTAGACAATTCCAGATAGATGGCTATCTTCTCAAATTTAGAAATCTAATAGAAGTGATTATTCCACAACCTTTGAGTGGCCTTTTCCAGGGTATGGCTACTCTAACCAGTGCAAAGGGGTTCCTGTTATACAGCATGCGTTTTCTTCACTGTAGGGACGCAGCTATTATTTTCTGGCATTCTGTTAATTAAAAAATTGTAAACAGATATTTTTCCTCACTTGTATCTTACACACTTGGTGTGCCATTGTCTCGTATTCACTGTTAGTGGTAACAAAGTTTCCCTGGGCATATTGATTTGAAAAATTTAGCACTTTCCTTTGGTGATAGGAATATCTGAATGTTAACACTTCTGTTCTTATCTTACTCTATGGAATGTAAATGTCTACAGTATTTAATTCAATTTATCAGCTGAAAAACGTGATAGCTGTTTTTACAGCTCAGCATTGCTTTTCTCTGGCTAGGAAATATTTCAAAGAAGTTAATTGATTAAATATTTTACAGTCTGATCACTTAACATTTAGTTAAATGTGCAATCAGTGAAGAAAATTCTGGGATGTGTGTCTTTGATGAAAACATTAAGGTTTTTCTCCATATCATCTTAATTCTAACTGCCATTTTAACTTAGCTTGAGACTTTACATTTACAAAAGCTCTACTTTCGTTGTAAATTGCTTTCCCAGAAACACTGTGTGTCTTTTCATTTTTCGCATTGTACCAGTCCTTGTTTTTCTTCCTGGATTTAATGACAAGCTTCTTTTATAGAAGATATTAATAAAATGGCAGCATCTGGCTCCTCCCAGACTTGTGGAGCATTTGTGCTGGCAGTGTTTGAGTTGTCTTAGAGCAGCCACTTGTTTAGGCTGCTGAAGGCTGCCCAGACCACCATGGCAATCTGCACTCTACTTTTTTTTTGTTTTGTTTTTCAGTGTAATATTAAAGATCTTTAAAACAGGTAATCTAAAAAGAGAAAAGAATGACTCTGAACATGAGAGAGCAAAAAATCTTGGACCTTAAAAGAGAACAACAGTAAACTGTGACATTGCCTGTTACGTGCAGAACTCTTGAGAAGGGGCAGGAAAAGAGGGGACTACTTCATTCTTGAGCCTGTTTGAAATCAGACCAGTTTGAAAACACCGTCTCTTTTGATGAACAGAGGAAATCCAGGGAAATATTCAGGGAACAGAGGCATTTTGTTCCCTTGTACTGTTTCTTAAACCTATACTGGCATCTGTGATAGAGACCTATTTTGTTTTCTGATCCCCATGTCACTTAAAAAAATACTAATTTGTTTAAAACAAGCTACGTATATAAAGAAAGAAAGTATGGAGCATCTTTGCTGCTGAGCGCTAAGGGAGTCTTTCAGGAACTTTTGTCAAGTCATACATTGACAAGTTCTTTAGTGTCATCCAATAATGAGGAGAAAAAGCCTCTCAGCTGCAGGGAATATTGGGCAGGATAGAGAGAAGGGAAGTGAGCAGCCAATGGTCCAACACTGCTGCTTGAAACCAAAGCTGCCAACACCGTTATCTTCCACAGGGCAGCCTCAAAAGCTGGCTGTACTCATTAATGGTCTCTGGCTTTTGCTATAATTTGGAGCAAGGTGGCATGCACAAACCTTTGGGAGTAGTTTCCCACTTCTGTCCACAAATCCAGTTTCTTTCTGCTTACATGGCTTGCTGTGAAGGCTTGAGATACGGGATCTCAAGCATAAAACATTGGTGGTGTGGCTATCATTTGGCCGTGACCAGTACTGGGGCTAAATTGCTTTATTTAAAGGCTACTCCAGAGTAAGCTGCCAGTAGTATTCATTACTGCAAAATTAAAGTTTGCTTATTAAGTTGTTATTGATGGAATTAAGCTGACTGATTGGGAGCAATTCAGAACTGAAATAACTGTGTCATACAAAGAATGAAACCATTTACCGGTAATATCAAAAAATGTATGAATTGAAATGATAAGATAATGCCAATTTAACTGAAAGTCAATGGCAAAGATTTATAGCAAAGCTCAAACTTTTAATCTGATGTGGTCTAACAGGCCTTGCGGATGGACAGCTGTTATATCCAAGGTCAACTGTGCTCACAGAAAGCTCTAAAATCTTGCCGGCTCTACTAGTGCACCGGGGATGGTTGCGGGATCAGCTGCAGCATGTACCTTTCCAGCCAGTGCATTTGCGCTGAAATCTTTTCATTAGTCATTGTGCAGGATGATTGAGAGTCCAGCAAGCTGCTGAAGCAAATGCCAAACTTGAACTTGGGGCCCCAAGCTGACTTGGCGGGGATGCGGGAGATGCTTTTCTTTGGATGGAGGGTGCCACAGGGTGCAAGGGAGATGCCTGGAGCATGAGATATGGGCTCGGTGCCAGCACTGCCCCGCCAGAAGAACAAAGTTAATTTGCCTGTCGTTAGGTCTGCTCTCTGTTCTTGTTTCTCACCATGCCATCTGAGGAGACAGAAAATTAGAAACCAGCCTATCGGTTTTTTTTATTGTTCTTCCCTATTCTTCAGAGAGGCCTCTTGCAGTCTACCTGCAGGTGATCTATAATTAAAATGTCATATTCCACGCATTTTTTGAAGCCATCTGGCTGTGTCGCAGGGAGGGAGGAAGGTGGGGCCGGGCTGGGGGACGAAGGGATGTGTTGCATTAAGGGCTGCTTTCTGACTGAGCCTGTGTTGGGATATTTGTTACCTCTCCTGGTGCAGGGGTGCGGTGTGCTTACAAAGGTTTCCGAAAAGCCTTAGTTCTGAATTGCGATGATTTTGGTTAGCAGACCTTCTGATATGCTTTAGAAAGATAAAATGAAAAAAAACCACCCCAAGAAGTATATTTTCTTTTTACTGCTCATGGTGATTAATGTGAGTGGCTTTTCACAATCCGTTTCCAATTAATTTTAGCAAAAGCAGCTCTGCTGGCCCTGTGTGTGAACTAAACTTCATATTAAAAGATTATTTAAGGGATTGCAGGCTAAGGATTGAACACAGAGCCCAAGCTCCAAACTAGCCATCATGTGAGTCACCAGAAACCACAGTTCTGCCTCGGCGTGAGTCATCCTAATGAAACACTTGGAGCCAGCGGAGCTTAGTGCCTAATCCCCTCTGCCACCAACCCTTCTCCTCCTCTCTGAACCTCACTAAGGGACTGCCTGGCCTCTGGTTGCTGTGAGGGTTGCCAACAGCCTCAGATGTGCCAGGAAGAAGAGGAGGAGAGGTCACTGTGTAACGCGTTTCCAGCTCCCAGGTGACATAGTTGGAGGGGAAATAAATGGGCATTTTAGTGCATTCCATTTCACAGTTGGGACTGGGTGAGCAGGAGTCATGCTGCAACCCACACCGATCCCCTAAAATCAGAGACACCTTTTGTCTTTTTGAGAGGGAGAAGAAATATTTTGCTCCCTTTTTCTTCCAGCTACTTTGAATACCTATGGTACAACTTTATACTGTCCTTAGTAAGGAAGATAAAACTGGTACTGGTTGAGAAATCTGTTATTTGAATGCTGTCCTTGCTGTCACAGATCTAGTATTATTTTTTCTCTTCCCTAAGCTATAATGTCCTCTACAAATAGCGTTGATGTTGAAGAGCAAGAAAACTTTTTTTAAAGCTGTATGTTGATAATTATATCATAGGAAACCCTATGTTTGCTGGGATTTAAAAGAACAGGAGTTAACAGGCAAACCTTTGTAAGCTTAACTGAGAAGCAGAAAAAGGAGGAACTCATTAATCAGCACTATCTCCTGTGGTTTTATTCTGTTAATGACCAAGACGTACTATGACTCTAAAATAGCCGATTCTTTCTTCTGCTTTTATTCTCGGGATGCCCTAACAGCTGCAGAACATGATGCCAAGTGCTGGCTGCTGCCTGTCCTGGAGTCAGACCGGCTGTGGGGAGCTGCTAGGATGGTGCTGACTCTAATCCAGTAAGCAGTGACGGAAAGGCGAGAGCAGAAAATTTTGGCTTCTGAGGGCATGTGTAGGCCTACATGGTAGATGAAACCCTCGGGATGGAGAGAATGTAGTCTGAGAAGGGATTTCAGGTGGTTGATTCTTTAACCTATGTGTAGCTTGATTTGTGAGGCTTTCAATCACTTAGCCTCTTCTCCTTAGCTCCTTACCACTGGTAATAAAAAAAGTGGGAAAACATTATTAATGGTGTACAAGTTATACTTGTCTGAGGCAAAATGGATGCTGTTGTTATTTGCTCCAAAGCAGCTGATACCACTTTATTTTCAAGATTTGTGAGAGACGGGAGGAGAACAGGTTGTACTTTCATGGCATGCAGATACGGCTCAATCGGAGAGAAAGCAACTTGCATCTGCTGGCTGTAAAAGTTTACAGATGATTTGTTATGATCCATTCACTGAGCAGAAAGAAAAACTGTTACGTTCAACATGAAGCATAGTATATGTGCTTTTGATGCAAATAAAAAGCAGAAGCTATTGATCATTACTAAAAATACCCCGTATTTTCCATTTGGGTTGAATCCTGACGTGCTTTGCAGCGGGGTGGTGCTCCCAGCTGAGATCAGAGCACCACACTGCGTAAACATGAATTTCAGGTATTAGTAGTTACTGTGGGCATCTACATTACTTGAAGTCTACTCTGGACAAGCAAAGAGTGAAAAATAAAGGTATACCTCCTGTAGAATGTGGGGTATCTGTGATAGTAATAGAAATGAGATCTTGCAGAGGTTGGGCAAGAACAAGTCTCAGATGGTGGAGCAGCTGCCAGTAAGGAGACTCTCCCCAAAGAATTTCTCTGTCTTCCCAGATAATCCTGCGGGAGAATCTCTCTTTGTAAAGGATATGAATTCGGACTTCTATAGTGAGAAGAAAGGGAATGGGAAGAGGAAATTGTGTAATTTCTGATGTTAGAGATTGTACAGTCAAAGCAATTGCTTTGTAAGCTTCACTTTTGTATGTTATTACTGAATATTATTCTATTGAAAGTCAAAGGGAGGATGGCTGTTTTAGCAAAGACAGCCCAGATTAGATGGAGTAAATACAGACAAAGGGTAACTATACTGAAATACATCATTCTTCAAGGAGAAAAGCGGGTTTCACAGAAATGCGACTGATGGATATGCTGATCCAAATGCACCAACGCAACCTGAGAACTATACAACAGGGCTTCCTGTATATGGACCTATATAGCAACTTTCTATATGTCAGACCTCTTACATGGTGTTACTCCCCGTTTTTGCTAGTTTCTTTTACCTTGAAAGGAGGAGAAAGATTTGAGTCACAGGTTTCCAAGTCAGAAATTGGAGACTTGATTGCTCGGAGTGCTTCTGCGGTTTCTTTACGTGGCACTAATTCTTGCAAAAAAAAGTGTCTCGTCTGACTCCATACCCTATTTGTAACTTTTGATTATTCATTCTGGATGCACATGAATTTTTCTGTGAAATTACTGGAAAAGAATCAAGGCAGATTTGAGAACGAATTGCCTGGAAAAATTGCACGTATGGGCTTGGCTTTTACAGCTGCCTTTTTTTAAAGTGTTCACCTGGATCTGCAAGAAACACCTCCCCCACCTCTACCCTTGTTTCTCATCTGTTTCATCAGATAGTATTCTCAGCAGTTTCTCTACTCAGTAGTAATTTCATCCAGACTGTATGAAATTTGGGTAAAGACTGTACATTTGCCGCTTCAGCTACCTCTGTTCTCCCCCTAAATACCTCTTGCACATAAAGTATCATGATGCAAACTTAGCGTGCGCAAGCTGTAATCTCTCTTGCAATGTGTGGACCAGCAAGGGATGAAAATGCAGTTGCTTTGAGATTGAGAAATAGGTTTGTAGAGCAGAAGGAGCAGAGAAAGGAATTATGTTAACAGGACATAAGGGAAAAAGCGGGTGGGAGTCGTATGTCTATTTCTGCATTAGCATGGTATGACTTTTTAGGTACGTGACAGATTGTTTTTAATTTTTAGCTTTCTTTATATGTTGTGTTACCCCAACAGCACTGTGTATCGCAAATGTGACCTGCTGGAACATGTTTGCTTGTAGATACATTTATAACTCTATAATTGCAATGACAATTATTGCAATAACACTGAGAACTGGAAATGAAGTGTCATGTTCGGATGTCCACTGGGATATTGTTCATCCATTCTCCATTAAGTCTAACTATTTACTGTTAGCAAACTTCCTACACTTAAACATCAGGAGATGATCTTGGAGGGATTTTGCTTGTTTATAAGTACCCTGCAGGAGAGCAGTGCAAGCTATCACTGTTTGGTAAAAACAAAGAATGGACCATAGAAGTCAGAACGATACCTTGCTCTTTGCACGTAGAGATGTTCTGCTACTTCTAAGCATTGAGTAGCCAGTCAGTTTAATTTTATATGGAAAAATTCCATGTGATAATTGAGAAGGTTCTTCATTAAAACACCTCAACAAAGAACAGCAAAGTGGCAGCTAGACACAGCTTATTCAGAGGGTGCAAAAGACCAAGGCCATTTACAGTAGGCAAAAGTAGCACGGAGCAAGACGTGAACAATGAACTGGCAAGAAGTGCTGAAAGGAAAATTTCACCCATTAAATTTCCTTTTGAGATGCATTTGCCTTTCCTTTTTCCTTTCATTTGATTTCAATAGTATATAAAGAAAACTCCTCATCACCCAGAGCTGTTGCTCCAGAACCTGGTGGGGTTTGAGATGATACAGCAACAACTTACATCATTGCGGCTGTACCAGCTCACGCAGCCTGGCACTATTTGCCATTGAAAACACCTTTTGCCAACAGTAACTGCTTTTCTTTGAGTGCGGTTCCTGAGTAGATTCCACAACTCTTTGGGAAGGCAACCTAATCTGTATCATGGTCCTGATGATACTGCTGGTTTGACTCATTTTGTCAGTTGAATTCAAAGATTTCTTTTTGAGGCAGCGTCACAGCTTGCGTGATTCTGTTTTACTCCTACTTGTGAAAAATCAATCATGGGGAACCATGGCAGGGGAAATTACCA
>Ga0065711_1029134_pt1 | contig 37467 bp, 16 predicted proteins | sample Hoacrofraction12_FD_59098 | JGI IMG/M metagenome (GOLD analysis project Ga0065711, IMG submission 59098) | Hoatzin crop microbial communities from Cojedes, Venezuela - Epithelial fraction 12 v2 (version 2) | ecosystem: Host-associated > Birds > Digestive system > Esophagus > Crop | place...
TCAGGCTGAACAAGCCCAGCTCCCTCAGCCTCTCCTCGTAGGGGAGATGTTCCAGTCCCCTCATCATCCTTGTAGCCCTCTGCTGGACTCTCTCCAGTAGCTCCTCATCTTTCTTGAAGTGGGGAGCCCAGAACTGGACACAGTGAGATGATGATGTTTACTCCTATCTACTTGCCCTGTCTCCAGAGAATCGTGCAAGAATTTATATATTTTCTTCATTGTGCTGTGCCAAAAATTGGTGAAACAGAGCTATTTCATCTTTGTTCAGAAGAAATCATAGACTTTAATCAGGAAACAAATCCCTAGGTATTAAAAATTTAAAGGATGATATTTTTGGAGCTTTTTTTTTAATCTAAACAAAAATATTTAATGTGGCACTTTCCTCAGGCTAGTATCAAACTGCAGAGACAAAATTTATTTCTCAAGTTTGTTCATTGAAGTAGTTCCTGCATGACATGGAGGGACTGAACTTACTGTATAATGCAGTTATTCCCAGAGATATCCATGACTTAGATTAGGAAGCATTTATTGTTTTGTCATTTCTTTCTGTGATAGGCAGCCTGAAGAGGAGAGTGCTGGAACTGAATGTACTGAAAAATACAGACAAGCAGAGGCACAAGAGCTAGATGTAGTAGGAAATGATCAGCTTGTCTATAAACCAGGTAAAAAAAAAAAAAAAAAGACTATGTATATGGTTCATATTATAAACTCAAGATATACCTGCCTTTTCCTCCCTGTGGTCTTTCCTCCCATCTCCTCTCCTAAACAAAACTGTGAAACCTTATTTTGTATTTCTTGTTTGTTTAATGCTGTATGTGCATTTGTTTGTTTTGTATAAGGTAAGGTATTAAAAAGTAAACACCTTATTTTTCCGGAAACCACAATATATGAAGCTGTTGCATACATCTGGTTAATTGTACTGAGGAATGCAGGTGTAAGATTGAAATGTATCTGCAAGGAAAAGATACTGCTCATTGGATTCGTGTCTTTATTCTGTTTTCCCATTTTCTGTCCATGTTATTTCTGTGTATATACTTTATTGTTGCTTTGAACTGCATTTAGAGAAATTTGATTGCACTTCTTTCCTAGGAGCTCTGGTAAAAGCAGTGTGAGGCTGCCTCACTTGTCAGGACAGCTCAATTTCAAACTCTTACTGAGCCTCTTAATTTCCAAATTTGTTAGTGTAGCTTATTTCCCAAGAAAAAGACATTTATCTGATTTATCTGTTCCGTGTGTCGTTCTCTGTAATACTATTTGTATCCCTTTGATAATATACCAAAATTTGACAAATTGAGAAATTTTCTAGGAATTACTGTCCTTCAATGCTACTGCAAATTACGTGACCTCTGGAACTCAGGTAGGTGCTGAAGCCATTTGTTTGGTGTGTCATCAGCTGAGAGGCAGTAGGTGCAGTTGGCCTGTCCAACGTGTGCAACACATCTGACTGTCTGTTCTAACTACAAAATACTTACACTTGTTCACTTGACATTACTTAAAGTTTGTGGGAGAGGAGGAGGTATTGGAAGCTGAAAATAGGGCAGTAAAGGGACTGGAAGAAGCTTCAAATACTGTAGTTCAGTAATGTGATGTTCCCTAGTTTTTCATGTGCTTTGCTGGTGAAGGAAGGACAGCAATGAGTTGACTAAGCATAATTTCCTTAGATGTTTCTTCAGAAGTATAGTGGTATTGATTAATTCAAGGAAGTACTGTAAAATTTAATGTCCTTCAGCTATTAAATCAGAAATATGCTGCAGGTAGGCTAGCACTTTAGCAGCACTGGTGGCCTGCTTAATTTTGAATGGAACAGATGCTAGCAATATTCCTCCTATAAAAGAAACGGGGTTATAGTTTAGGCTTGTTAGGAAATACTTCTGCCTAGTCATCTTGGTACTTTATTTTATAAACACCTATTTTCTCTTGGTCTACCCTAAAACGATTGTCCGTGAAATTTATACCTTCTAATATTCTTGCTGAGAATATTCCAGTTGTAACTTATTTAAACAGCATCTACTCAGCAGAAAGGGCTAAAAAAAAAAAATCACTAGAATATGAACATATGCGTACTCTTATTATGAATCTATTGGATGATTTCCTCTGTCCCTTTTTTCCCACCATTTCATACTCTTTGTCTGTGTCATGGTCTGGAGTCTCAGTTGCTTCAGGAGCTGTTTCCTGTGGTGTCAATGGCTTCTTCTGGTCAGTGCTCTGCTCCCAGCTGTATGCCGTCCAGTGGGGGACTTGTGACAGACTGGGTAGTGACAGGACTGGAAGATTCCTGCAGCTTTCTGAGACCGAGCTGCCGAATCCCACCTAGATGTAAAATAACACAAAAATGGCCGAAAATCCTGGTTCTTACTGCTATGGACTTTGACTTAGATTCAGGAATATTATGTTAGGATAATAATAAAGAAGCTCCGTGAGTGAGCATGAGATTTGTAATGTTAATTTTATGGATTATAAATGTGTATGTTGTTAATGAGACTGCTGTTCTCAAATGGTAATATGTTAATCATGCAGATTTTAAGAGCTCCAGGATCCATGTGTAACTGTCAGCTGTATCAATCTGGAAGTGCATGTTCTATTTAAGAACATGAAAAATTGTTGTAGATGATCAAGGATCTATCTAGACCAGGCCCTCCCACTCTAGCTATGTTGAGTACAAATGTAGTCAAGAAATAAGCGGCACAACGTAGAAATGAGAAGCTGATTTGCTCTGAAGGTTTTGGAGTTGGTACCCCTTCTGTTGCTGCTTTTTTTCTTTCTGAAGTGCTGTTCTAACTGTAGATGATATCTTCCATATAAATTGACAGCATATTTTAAATCTTGCGTAGTTACTGAAACTGTTGTGGTGTTTGCTTGTGCCTTGGTGCTTTATGAAGTTCTGTTGAGTTTTTAAATTTTCTGCTTTCCAGTTTCTTTGAAAGAGCATATGCTCTTATACTGAGAGGACAACTATAAATGCCCAGTCTACTTCTCTGTAAGCAAAACTGAGATCATCAGGGAACTGCACTTAAGAGTTCTGGCTTCTACAGAAGCCGGTAGAAATGACGCTGCTGTGAAAAAGAAGTTGAAGTGAATAAATCAAAGCAGAAGAAAATACTTTGTTGCAACTGTTAGCCAAATGAAGTAGAGTATTAGCAGTTCTTCTTCCCTGACACATCAGGCTAGTTTCACAGTTGGTGCTGGCTGTTTGTCAGCCTTACACACCTTTGATTCTGTCAGGTCACAGGGTGTTGTGCAGAGGGAGACCTTCCAGGGCTGTGTGTAAGGGACACTCACCTACTAGAAGTATCCTACGGAAAACAGATTCACCCCCCTCCCCCGATCTGGGTATTCTAAACTGTATGCACTACAAGTTTTACTCTTAAGAAAGCTTCTGAATTTCTTAATGAATTCCTTTTTCTTTTCTTTTTTTTAAAGGACACCTGTATCCTTATTTTCATGCAGCTTTGTGGAGGCAGGGTTTTTTCTATCTTTGTTATTTTCACACCATTAAATGGATCTCTTCTCGTGATCTTTTAAGTCTGAGGGGAAGTAATTGCTCACAGAGAAGAAGAAATTCAAACATTGTTTCTGATCAGGTTTCTGAAACATAAAAAAGGACAGTAATTTCTAGAAATATATATGTCTATGCTCTGTTCTGCCCAGTCAGGAAGAATAATGGCTTTGCCCAGGCTCTGGATTAAGCTCTTCAGAGCTCAGTCAGCAGCATGTTCAGGTACTTTATGACTGAAGTAGCAGGAGTTACTGTGAAGTGCTTGTGCTTTGTGGCTTGATGTAGGAGCCTCGTGGTTTCCAGTGGCTTTCTTTTCCTGTGAGCTTGTTTGCCAACTGTAATCCCTTTGTGTGTTTGTAGCTCAGTGGAAGAATGATCAGTGACATAGTAATCATCTCATTTGACTTGCATTAATGCTTCTTATGCGCAGAAATATTTTGCTTGTCATAAGACAGCATGGTGGGCAGTTGCGTGCTTCCTCAATTTACTGTTTTCACAGTGGAAGTGTCCTGCATTCTCTGTGTCAGAATCCAAGGTGCGTGTTTGAGCATGATGTCTTACAAAGGTGTGCACTGATTGGCTTTGTTGTCCCAGTCTTAATAATGTTTTCCAGAAACTATAAGCAATGGAAAAAGCTAAAGTTTATGCCTTTCTTGCTGAGAAGCCTGTGGTCCTGTAGCTCCTTTAATTTGTAGGTGCCTGTGTATTTGCAAAAGTGATCTGTTTTTCTAAAGACCTGTTCTCACTTTGGAATTTATTGCATAAATAGTTGTTAAAAAAAAAAACACCAAAACACCCAAAACAAACAACAACAGTTGAAGATGGTAACACTGTGTGGTATAGAGTGCACAGCTGAATGGTAGTTTAAATGAGTAGAACAACCTTGGAACTTTCATAGGGATATTCATGGTGGCTAACACTGGATGAGCATTTCCTTTTGGTAGAATTTTTTCTCCAAACCTCTCTGCTTAGGAGAAGGCAAGATATTGCTGTTACAGAACTGTCATCTAAAAAGCAATGTAAAAAAAGTTACATTTCATCAAGGAAAAAATGTTATATACAAAATCAATTAAATTGATCTGATTATTCAGCAGATACATGAATATTTGTGGTTGTTTATTTGCTTCTGGTTTGTTCCTTTGTATTTTTAAAATAAAATTCTTAATTGAATTTTAGGTTAATGATTTCTTATTAATACACTGGGTTTTTACCGAGCTAGAGAAGCTTATAATGTGAATCCTACCATTTAAATTTTTATGTCCCTCCCTTCTTTTTTATAAGCACTGTTATAGAACGGCTGCTGTCTTTTGTTGTATAGTTTTAACACTTTCAAAATTGTAATTGTTACATGGAAAACCTTATAAAGGTGGGAACCCTATGTTGCTTTAGCAGGAATATGCTGACACTGGGATGTTTTCCCTAGCAGCTTGAGATTTCTTCCAGCATTGGTCAAATTGTGCAGAGCTACTGATATCTGAGTAGTGGCATGTTTGTGCCAGAGGGAAGCCAGTCAGCCTTTGTACAGTGTTGCTGTGGCAGAATGCTATATAGGAGTTCTCCTGGGGAATATATTTAGAAACTTGACCAAAAGTATTTTAAAGAGGACAGTTGATATTTTCCAGGGATGCTGATACTAAGTTCTGGTTTGTAGGTGTTTAGTAGTACTAAGTAAATCAATGTGCAGTGATCACCTATAAGTGTTGCATTACACAGAATCAAGGTAAAGAACCTTTCTTGTTGGAGAGTGTGGCTTCAGGAGGTGTTTTATGAAACTGTCTTAATGGTCCAGGTTTTGGAGGTTTGTTTTAATGTGGGAATAACTCATTTTGTGTTCCTTGACACTTGAAGACAATTTGGGGGGTTAGCGCTCATTCAGGTATGGTGTAGAGACACAAGTTGTTCTGCCTGCTTCTACTCCCCTGCTTTGTAAGATTTAGTAACACTTCCAAAGAAAGGAAGCTATAACTATGTAGTCAGTTACTTAGTTTATAGTGTTTATTTCACAGTAAATATTTCCTCTGTAAAAAGAATATTAGATTTCTTTCAGCTACTGTATTTCTTAAACGTTTTTATTTGTATGCAAATAAGTTATTTCACCATAGTACCTGGTGAAGCCCATTTGAAATAGAAAGCATTTCCACTTTTGATTTCAGTATAGTGGGTTTTTTAAGCCAAATTGTTTAATTGTAACTTGCAGAATTGTTGCTTATGAAGTCTTGTCCTTGTTTCCCCTTCTACAGCTGCCTCCACACCTGTTCAATCACTCTTTTGTTCTTCATGGTCAAACTGACAGCAGGCTGCTGAGCAGAAATTCATGGCAGCACTGTAAGGTTTTTGTCCTGTATTTCCCAGTGCTAATGGTGACTGACTCCTGCCAAGAGACTGCAGAATGTAGTATCATATTGAGAGATCACCATGATATTTAGCAGAATTGTTTTAAATGCCAAGTAGTAGAAATATAGTGGTCTGTGTATCAAAGTATGAATTATTTTGTACTGTGGATCCAATAGACTTTAAGAGAAACACCACATGGGTACATGAAGAAAGCATATTTTTTCAGTATTGTCAAAAAAGTTCATGGTAACAGGGGTAGATTTGGAAGTTGTAATGCAAACTTCAAAAATACTATTTTTTGAATGAAGAGAAAAGCATATAGAATTGTATACATCCTTGACACTGGTGGTGGCTTATAAGCAGAAGCAATATCTTTTTGTAGCTACTGGCAGTAAAATAGCAGTCACATAAACAGAATATCTCTTCAATCTATAAATACAAAAAAGTTTTAAGTCTATTAATACTTACAAGTATGTGATTCCAATTTGGTAGAAGTTAGGTTTCCAAATACTGTGATCATATTGTTCTGCTGTTCTTCCCCTTTCTCTGTTGAAATAACTTACTCTTGGTTATTTTTATGCCTAGGTACTTCATTGTCTCACTGTGAATCGAGTGATGGGACTTCTATACCAATATCTAACCATAAATGCATGGATATGCCTATAGCAAAACACAGGGAAGAGGTGAGGGAATTATACTTTCTCTCACTATGAAATAAATTTGAAAATCATGTTTTGTTTTGTTGCTTTGTTTTTTTTTTTTTCAGAGGAGACTTCTGTTCCTGTTTTAAGCATTGTACAAAATCTTTGTTTATTGTACGGAACCATTGTGTAAAAATTCTTAGAGGAAGAACCATTGCTGTTAATACTTTCTGTTTATAGATATTTATGTAAAATATGTGAGTGTGTGCCCATATTCTTTTCTGTGATCTTGTAATGTTTTTTAGGAGTCCAGTTATCTCCATATGCCTAGAAGATAGTAGAAAATATATCACAGTATTTTACAGAGATTTGATGTGTGGCCTGGAAGCTATTTCAAATCTTTTTGAAATCTGTTTTGAGTTGTTTTGTAGACTTACAAGTTTTCTTGAAAAAATTGTTTCAGATAGTGTCTCTGATAGAAAGCAATTCAGTTGTGGTTGTGCAAGGAGCAAGTGGCAGTGGTAAGAGTACACAGATTCCACAATACGTTTTGGATTATTGCATTCAGCGATCTATCTACTGCAACATTGCTGTTACCCAGCCTCGGAAAATTGGTGCCAGCAGCATTGCCAGGTGGATTAGCAAGGAACGATCGTGGAAGCTAGGTGGATTTGTGGGATACCAGGTATAAGAAAATTTCAAATTGTATTTAAAACTACATTAAAAGTACTGTATCTTCTTTCTTGATTACTTTTAAGCAAATCTGGCATACTGAAGAAATGTTAGAGAATCTGCTTTTTAAGTGGAATTGCTGATTTGTAGCTGTCTCCTGTTAAACAGTCGTAATTAAATGTTCAAGCTTTTGAAGCCGAACAACTATAAATGCTAGTGAAGACTCCAACTGAAATACTGAATTGTCTGCATTCTGATAATTGGACACATCTATGTTATTGATTGTTGAAATGGTTGCAGGAGAACTACAAACATGTCACTTGTTTCCTTTAAACTCCTTAATTAACATACTTGATTTGTGTGAGTTTACTACATTTACCTGTCAGCCATGTCAAAATTTTTATGCATTTATGGCCAGACTGTTCTATGAATGTCCTCTTGTTTTTTTAACATGTGAAAAACTTGAACTAGTTTTCCCTTTTAAATCTACCTCCTTTCGTTTTGTCAGCTGTGTTCCATCCCTCTGTTTATAAACTTGATGTCACTTTCATCTTTTGGCACAGATACTGATTCTTTGATGAGCTCTTTGAGTAACCACAGTAAACTGCTGTGATAATAGCTGTCTCGGGACTAGCTTCTCTGGGTCCTGAGGCCAGTGGGTTCGTGTTGGTGCTGGCAGTGGGAGGATTGTGGAGAGTTGTCTGCTTCTGGAGTCCTTTGCTGGGATGAATATGTGTTGGTTTCTTCTTCCTCTCCATGCTTTTTCTTGTTGTTTCTTCCTTTAGTTGTTCCACTTAGGGTCATATTTATATATGTTTGCTAACATGCATTTACATCTTTCTTTTCCTTCACTGGTCTGCAGCTCCAGGTTACATATGTATGTACTACATATCATGCCATTTATGTATGTTAGATGCTTTCTCTGTTACCCATAAAACCAATTTTGTCCAGTTCCAGGTCTGAGGGGTTTTTATTTTTAACTGGCTATTGTTTATATCATGGAGTCTGCAGTACCAAGCTTCTCCTTGACCTGTTATTCTGTCTGCTGTTCCTCATCCTGTGTCTCCGCTTTCCAAGGTCTCTGCTACTGCACCAGGCCTGTATATCTCTACAGTACACTGTCACAGCTAGACCAAGTAAAGCAAAGGTAGAGGCAGATCAAGAAAAGTTCAGAGAAAACAGGGTGAATATGCTGTAGTCCTGAGGCCTTGCAAACTCAATACAAAGTTTATGGCCTGTTACTAGTAATAGCAATACTATATTACACGGCTACAGAGACACATCAGCTTCATTTTCACATCAAAAGGATCTTTATTGTCATCCCTACTGAATACTATTCTTTGTGTAAGTATCAAATCTTAGCAGTTTCTTTTGATATGTCTACAGCAAATGCTGTAGTAGGAGAAACTATTTTTGCTTTTTTTAAACACTGCTCAAGTTTAACTTTTCCACAGGTAGTTTGGGAGGTGAAGTAAAAATACTCTTTATGGTCAATCACTTACTTTAAAGAAGTTTCAGTTCTGAGGTGAACATTCTAGGTAACTACATGGGAATTACGATCTGATGTTATCTCAAATCTTAACTAAGCCAATATTAATAACCACCAGTTATTTCTCTGTAGAATTACTGTGGGTTATATATGTTGGGTTTTTTCCAAAGTAGTTTCTAAAGAGTGTTTTATATGACTTGATACCTTGAATTAAATAGTCATAAAATTGCAAAATTGATTCGTTAGGGTAATGAGTCTTAAAGTTGTTAAACAGTGGTGTGCTTCCAAACTGGCTGCAGGACAGTGGACGTGAACGTGCCGTCTTTGTTTTACAAGTACTTGGGTGAACTGAGCAGAAATGGAAGTAGAACAACTTAGTAGCAGAGTAGGGTGTAGACTTCTCTGCTCTAGGCTTTTTTAAAAGCAGAAAGTGAAAAGATGATCACAGCTCTGCCTCCCTGCCTCGGCAGGCAGCACCTGAGATAGCTAAATTTACAGGAGTGTTTTAGAAATCATAAATCCATTGTTTAGCATAGGGTTGTAGCACTTCTCTGAAGAATAAGTTGTTTGGTCTTGATGATCTCTTATACCTGTTTACTTCTCTCCTGTACAGTCAGCAAATTATGTTTTTGCAAAATCTTTTTATTTCTGGTTGGAAAGATCCATGTGTGTACCTGTAAAAACCTTCGAAGACGACTTCTCAGGCTATTGCCTCCAGAAAGAAATGTTGATCCTTTATTTTAGAAACGTGAAGAAATGTTGATTCTTTATTTTAGAAACTTTTCTTATTTCTCTCAAAGAAAGTATTTGCTTCCCGAGTTAACTGATTCTGGGCTTTAAAACCACATTTGTAGAGAGGGTTTTACAAGCTTGAGTGAAAAATTCTCATGGGTTTACACTGTATTTCATTTTGGAGTTTTCACATGCACAATTCCTGTAAATACATTAACTATTTGTTCACATCTATATTTTTCTCATTGTTAGGTGAGTTTAGAGAACATTTCCACGAAGGAGACACGGTTGCTGTACATGACAACTGGAGTTCTTCTTCAGAAACTAGTTTGCGCCAAAAGCCTAGCTGAATATACACACATTTTCATTGATGAAGTAAGTTGGTGGAAAAAAAGTTTAATTTCATATTAAGAAAACCTTCTTCCTTTTTGTCTTTCTTACTGTGCTAGAGAAAGAAAAAATGCAGGCATCTACTTGTAAAGATGCTTTGTATAAGTGTCCCAGCTAACGCTTCTTTAAAAAAGATTGTCTTGGTGTTCCTTTGAGCAATTAAGTTTAGGACTGAGGGTGTAGAGGGGATATTTTGCTATGAATGCATTAAAATGTTTTTTGAAATCCACTGCCTGGATTCAAAGAACATTTCTGGCTAGTCAGGGGGAGGCGGCTAGTTTTTACTCTCTTGGCTGTTGCTAGTCTTAGAAAGAGTCTTTAGTCTTCACGGATGTCCTGAAAAATAAAATAGCCCTCTGAAAACTCCCTGTCTTCTGGGCAGATTTACAGTCCACTGGTGTGGATTCATCGTTATGGCTGTCACTGCACTAAAAAGCTAAAGAAAATATACTTGCAGGGTTTTTTGCAATTTGTATATTTTTATGTGTTTTTGTGCTTATTTTCTGAGGTAAACAGTATTGTATTGTTAAATATAGTCACATGTAAAATTGTGCTTTCACAAACAATGAGTGTAAATCACATGTAAGGTGTAGGACTAAATTTTGGGATGTAGTGGCACGGAAGAGGACTTGTTTTGTGTTGGCTTTCATTTTTATTTGATTACAGTATTGTAGCTGAGAGTGACTTTGATTCTTGGATGTTTGAGGAGCGTGGAGCCAGTACTTGGTATACCATTAGACCATTACGGTAATAATGAAGGCTGTCGTGACGGCACATTGAAAAACTAGAAAAGAATAAGCAAATAGTTACACTTTTGTATGACAAAACTTTAGGACTTCATTCAAACAGACAAAAATAACCAAAAAAACCCCAAATCCTAAAGAATTGTACCAGTTGTCTTCATGGGAAAGATTTGAGACCACTCTACCTTAACATTTTTAAACCTAAAATAAGGAAATGCAGATTAGAAGTAAGATGGGAAAGTTTAACAATAGAAGCTGCTTGTATAGAGAAGTGTTAGATTGTTCCTTTATTAGGTATGAAAATTAATGAGTGAAGTTTTGTGGCCCCTGATGCAGCAGAGCAGATTTATGCAGAGGTTTGAAAAGCCTTGTTTGCTTGGGTGCTGTGGTTTGAACTGATAATATCAACTTGTACCACTTTTTTCAGCAGCTCCCAGCTTTCAAGACTGTGTGTGTTTTTGCTTCTGCAGCCAAAATTCCAGTCCCTCCTGTTTGCCATATGCCACTTTTTTTCTCCACATTTACCTCGCCAATTGTGATCTTGACCCAACAGCAACTATTTTCCGAAGATGTCCCTGTTCATTGCAAGGGGTGTGGACTAGGTGATCTTGAAAGATCCCTTCCAACCCAAACAGTTGTGTGATTGTGTGATTTTAGCAACCAGATGCTCTCTGCTTCATTCTTAATTGCAGGTCTCAGCCCTGTTAGGGTGCTGCATGCATTGAGGAACATACCTAAGTACACCTAGTCTGAAAATTCTTCTGACTTCTCACAACAAGACCTTGCTGTCAGCCTGAAAACTGCCTTAGCTAAATCTTTTTCATCATGAGACAGTATTGAATATAAATACATCGTTATATTATGTTAGAGTATGCTAGTTACCTGACAGGTGCTGAATGTTGACCTTTGAAGGCCGAGCTCTGGAAAAAGCTGCTGAACTTAATATATTTAAACTGTAAAAATTCAAGAAAGGGATATGATCATTATCAGTAATGTTCAAAAGTATTTATTGAACTGCAAGGACCAGCCAGAATCAGGTGCTAGGATATTTAAAGAATTGGGTGGAAAATAATATTTTAGAGAGTAGTTGTGTATTTTGATCATGTCTAGAAGTCGTTAGGAACAAGGTGAGTCTATTCAATTTGCTTAGCTGTTAGACCAGCCGACATAGTCCCTGCCTAGATTGTTAGTGGTCTTACCAGTACAGTTGACTTACCCAGCTACAGTATCATTTCAGCTGTTATTGTCAACTCTAGCAGAACTATTGGCTAGCTAGTTTTCGAGCTCATTATTCTAAAATTTTCATGACTTATTAGTGGCAGATGATTTTCACAAAGGGTGCTGTAGTCATCTGAACAGCTGTGTTGGGATTTTAAAATGTGATTAACTTGCATAGTCTTAAGGTGTGTTTTCTTCTATGAAAATGTGTTGCTGTTCCAAGTTACAAAAATAAAACGGGAAATGGAGTAGCAAAGGAAGATGATTGTCAAAAAGAATTAATGAAAACTGTGGATAATATCTTCCAGGTGCATGAGCGTACAGAAGAAATGGATTTCTTGCTCTTGTTGATCCGTAAACTATTGCATACAAATTCACAGTCTGTAAAGGTAGGTTCAAAATATATTCTACAGTTTTTCCCTGGAAGAATAAATTTTTACATGGCTTTGATCTACAAAGGGCATGTTTTAAAGAACTTACCTTAAAAGGTGTCATTATTTTTCACTAAAATATTATTTACCTTGCTACTCTTCATAAGTAACCAAGCTAAAGGGCATTCTTTTCCTGGCTGCTGTAATGTGTTCTGAGAGACTTTTTTTTCCTCATGTTAACATGCATTAGTTTCTAAATTCTGCTTAAGGCTAAATAATGCAAGATGAGTGTTTGACTGGAATTACTTATTGGGTATTGAGGGCAGTGATTATCCTTAGTTAAATATGGTAGCATCAACTCTTGGAAATGTTGAGGCTTTTTTTTAAATGAGACAACATATTTGGAAAAATAGCAAAAACCAGAAATGCTGTATTGTAATTTCTGTTAGTAAAACGTCGCTGAGATTTTTCTCTGCATGTCAGGAAATTGTCTTTGTACTAAAGCAGAGTTTGCAGACATTTAGCATGACATATTTAGTCTTTGTGGCCTCAAAGTGCGCTCAAGTCTTTGTGGACTCTTGAAATGTAAGAAATTGAAATACAGGTGATAGAGTTAGGCTAACTCGGTATATTTCTGTGCAGCCATTTGGGACTGCAGAAATTCAGCAAGGCTGTACCTGTCTGTTAAGTGCTTCAGTTAATGCAAACTGTTCTGTTCCAAACAGATGTAAGTTCAATCTATGTTGGCTGGTTTTGTTGCTATTGGAAGGGAATCTGTTCTTCTGTACTATTCACCACATTGAAACTCTGTTAATTTGGTCTTTAGGTCTTCCAGGCATGTCCTCACTCACTGAAAGTGCCCTTCCAGCTGGCATTAGGCCATGTCTGTGCACTTCATTTCTTTTACTTCTTATCCCTCTTCTTGCCGGTAAGAAAACTCAATTGACTGCAAATTCAGAGACAGCAGCATGAAGCTATTCAGTCTTTCTTAGCACTTGGCTCTGCCTACCAAAAATGACAAATAATTTGATCACATTCAGTTTGAGAGAAGTTTGTGCTTGATGCTGATTATCTAGTTGGTGTCAATGGCAGGGATCCCTACGGGTCCTGTCATCTTTTCTGTTAGAAAACATTTTTCTTGTATAGGTTCCTGAAAGTGGGGTGGGTTTTTTTTTTTGTTTTTTCTATAATTCTGATTAAATATCTCAAAATTGTTAATGGATTGTTAATTAATGGTTTATCTCCTTAATATCCTTCTATGCCATTGTTTCTGTAGATGACAGTTTCATATTGTATAAACCTGCAACAATCTTACATTTGTGGGGGTGTGTGCCCCCCCCCCTTTGATTTTTTTGTTGCGGGGAGAGGGAACCATTGGTCTGAACTGCTGGGTTTTAGCAGAGTGGAATAGATATTTCGGTTTGAATCTATGCACTAAGCCCAGTGTCTACTGCTTCATCCCTTTTCAGCCAGTTTTGAAAAACTGTAAAGGAAGGGAGCTTTGATTGTGTGGCAAATCTAGAAAATACAAGATTCTTTTCCTTGCGCTCTTGGATTCATGAAACAGAAGGGTGCAAGGAGAACCTATTTAAGGGAAAAAATGTATTTGCAATTCAAGGTGATACGAAATACATACAAGGTGTTTGTCTCCTAATCTGGACGTTGCAGACCTCAGAAGTAGCAGATAATTCAGCACTGCATCAACTAATGGATAGCAAGAGTGATTTTGACATGTGGAATACAAGATCTACCTGTTGTGGTTCACCTACCAACTATACTGGATTTTCTGACAGATGGCTGGTGCGGATTATTGCTTTTAGATCTTGCTGAGTTGGGGTTGTTGCAAGGAAACCTGCGACTGTAAGAATGGCTCTGTTTGGTCAAACCAAACAGTGCAATTTCCAGTAGTGACTAGTAGGAGCTGCTTAGGTGGGAAAATAAGAACAGGATAAAGATAGTCGTATTTCCAGGTTCTAGCACACTGCTATTCAGGGACAAATGAAGTGAGAAGTTGTGGTCAATGTGTGTATTTTTGATATTATATAGTGTGGTTTTAGACATACCCACACTGCACAAGTGGTTTTGGGCTGCTTGATCTTGAAGAGCTATTGTCTTTGATTACCCTCTATTCCAGTATGTTCCTCTGCCCTGTTGGTGTTACGTGCATGTTGGATTTCTGCTTTGGGAGTAGACCAAACTCTTGGTTTACTAGTGGTGTTCCTTCAGGCACTCTGTTAGGAACCTGTGGTTTTCCTTCTAGTTTGGAAGGCCTCCATGCAGATTACAGAGTGAAAATTACAAAGATTGTCTAGAAAGAGTTGTAACTGCAGTTAGGATAACTTAGATTGGATTTGGTTTCAGTAGCCTTCAGGTGAGGTTACATTTAGCCTATTTTCCTAGTGTAGGTGAGCCACTATCTATTGAGCCATGAGGCAGTTCATGCTGTAGTGGTACAGGATTCATATAAATTTGCAAAATTATATCCTTTCATATTTCTCCTGCTTTCAGGATCATGTTAAATGACTTCATGATTTAGTCTGCCCTCCACACGTGTTGCTTGTGCCTTTGTGTATGCTTTGGAGCTGAGCACAGTGGTACAATGCCCACTTCATTATCTTGCCTGCCTGTCACTTCATAAGGGAGCTGCTCTTGTATTTCATTCCTTTTTGTGAGGGGTGTGATGGTGGTGTGTTGATGTCTTTAATTCGATTTTAGAATTTATGGAAGGTGTCAGGAAAGCAAAAGAGGACTGACCGTGTCCCAGTTTACAGGTACTGCTTAGAGTGGTTTAGGAGACCTGAAGATAAAGAAACTGAACACTAAATGGTTCATTATAACTCCTTGGCTCTTTTCAAGTTGAAGCTGTCTAGTTTATTCCAGCTGACTGTGCTGAGCAGTGGGAGCACATTCCCAATAGAGGGGTTAGAGGGAGAATAGCCATAGCCACTAATTTACTTCTTTTTCCTTCACCCATTCTGCACATACGCTGTCTAACCAGGGAGAGAAAAACAAAGCTGTGAATTCTGAATTGCATTATAATTGAAAGAAAAGGTTTCACCACGTAGCAGATGTGACTTCTGTTCTACTCTTCAGGTGGATACAGATTAAGAATATTGGCAGAGCCAGCAAACCAAGTGAGGAGCTTAGTGTGATCCTTGAGAGTTTTAAGTTGCATAAATTAGTTGAAACTGAGATAAAGCTTATTGGACACACTTCAAAATCATTATAGTAACAGATTTAAGGCTGGGCTATAATTATAGGTACTGCTGTTACGGGATTAAGTCCATCTTTTGATGTAGTTAAAGGCACTGATACTTAATCTGTTTAGTGAAACAGGAGCTTAAAATACTTAGCGTACACTTCTTTCTTTTGAGGACCATGTAGAGTTCGTAAGCTTAAGTAAAATTACTATATGTTTTTAGGATGAACTTTTACCACGGGAAAAAGTTTTTCATGCTGTCTGCGCTAGGTATCTGGCCTGATCTGTTCTATTACAGGTACTTGCCTTTCTCCATGTGCTGCCTAGGAAATCTTAAGTATTTAGCTTTGACTTACACATGCCTTGGATACATAGCTGTAGTAACCGAAATTAGGCCATTTTAACATAAAGAATAAGTGGAGATTCCAGCAAAGTGTGGCATTTTGTATTAAAAATAATGTTTTACGTTTGCTGTGCAATTTTTTAACAGGTAATCCTGATGTCTGCTTCCATCAACTGTAAAGAATTTGCTGAGTACTTTGCAATTCCAATTGGTAACAGTCTGACTCCAGCCTGTATTTTTAAGGTGGAAGGCAAACCTTATGCAATCAAAGAGTATTATCTTGATGATTTGAAGCACATTGTTCATTTCAAGGTATTGTAAATATAATTTTATTTCATTAGACATAATAAGAAGGAAATTAGAGTAGTCAGTTGAAAGCAATGTAATAAAATCACAAATAACCAATTTTACATTACAGTTCTAGATAAGAATTAATATATGGTGACAAAATAGGAGTCTCCTTACCAACAGGCTAGTTTTTCTTTCATATAACAGAAGTGGAATGAAAAGGACAGAGAATTTTAAGTCGTATGTGGCATTTGGTTCAATAGTTTGCATCTGGAACAATGTAGAACTCTGGGCAGAAAGTAATATGTGAGAGCTTATAGATCCCTTTGAATACAGCTGACAAACTCAGTGAGTATTTCCATGTTTTGATTCACGTTGCTGTTACGTAACAAAGGCAGAAAGAGCTAGGAAATGAAGAGAGTCATCAGAAAAGAAGTGTTTAGAAGTTTGGTGCTATCAAATTGGTTTCTCTGACAGCTGAGGCTCACATGCTTCCTGTTTTTTCCTTTCTTTTTTTAATAGTCCCAGAGCTCTTCTGCAGTAGTTTTGAACACATTTCTGTTGTAGCCATGTAGGCCAAAGTGTCAAATACGTAATTGTGAGTAATGAAAATATGTTGGAGTAATAGATATTCACCACATTCCTGGTGGGCAGTTAACAGCTTATATGGCTTCACTGGAGAATTGCTGCTCTAATGCCTAAGGAGGGTAGTAATGGCCGAAGATTGATTTGCTGTGTCAGTCTTTAGCTTATACACTACACAGTGTATATATATGTAGAGCTTCTGACATGCTATTGTATAGCATGTATCTGCATAGACACAGATAATGAAGGAATAAATGTAAGTTGTAATTAATCAGTATCTGTGCTTTTGCAATAGGAGTTTGTTTTACAGTTGAAAAATAGCTGTGTGGGAATTAATACTTGAGTGTCTGAACTCTTTCAGTATTACAGTTCAAGGCAAAATAAACAGGTTAAAGCAAAGTAGAACAAATGCACTCAGGCTTTAATAGTGATAACCACTCTAAAAATAACTGGGATGTGGGAGTAATTATTGGTCAGTTTTGATAATTGCGAACACTGTTGTCATGTTAATACAATGAAGAAAACGGGGGATGCACTTAAAAAAGAGCCTTGTGTGAACATACTGTTACTCTTTAGGTTTTATCGCTCAATTCTGCAGAAAATAAATTAGAGAAATAAAATGAATGTATAGCTTATGGGAAAGCTGGACAAAAGTAATTGCTTGCACTATACATAGCACAGGCATTGGTTATGCCTGAACACAAGCAAACTAAAATAAAAGGCTATCAACTGCTGAAGTTTTAATGCAGCTAAAAAAATAAATTAAATGCATATAGCAGTAGGCCTGTCAGTTTTTGTACATTAGTATGGCAGCTCAGAGATAATATGGAGGAGATTATGTAATATATGATTTTTGTGAAAGATTTTTGATGGTAGATGGCAACAGAAAGATAACCAGGAAATTCGGTAAGAAGTCTACTTCAGTCAAGTTGCATTTGTCCTAGCTGCACATTGAGCTGAATGTCAGCTACCACACCTTTCACCTCGGATAATGAACAAAACTAACTGCTTTCAGTGCTTATGCCTTTTTATATTTTTTATTTTCTCTGTGTATATGAGCATTTAGCTTTGATTTTGATTTTTTTGAAGTTTCTATCTGTTTCTTCATATTGTGTTGTCCTAGCTATAGCCATTCTGTTGTTTAGTAGAAGGAGGAGAATATGGTTGTCCAAGAAGGTATTTGTACCTTAGGGCAATAATAGAAGCACATAAGTGCTCTTGACTTTCCTTTTTTTTTTTTAATCTGTATGAAAAAAAGAAGAAATTGAATTAGAAAGCACTGTTGTTTGGTCTTTCAGCTTGTTTTTTGTGATGCTATGTGTGGAGATTTTCTCTGAATAGTAGTTTTATTTAAAAAAATACTTAAAAACATGGAGGGTCTAAGAGGATTTATGTAACATCCTAATAAATATGAAAGCAGAGCCTGAGTGTTAAGGCAGTTAATGAGTTAACACTGTCGTATGGAAGCAGGGGCACGTCTTTCATCATGCTAAGATCAAAAATCGGTTAGATAGCTGCCTGAGGTACAGGCTTCAGGCTCTAGTTCTTAGTATTTTATTTTTGTCTATAAAAGCCTGTAAAATTCACATAAAGAATACAGAAGTTAAAAGGGAAAAAAACAGTCTTTGCTCTTTTATTTTAAAATTAATAACTATAAAATCAGATTACATAAATCAGAACTCATTTCCTAAAGCATCTTGATTGGAGTCAGTTTAGTCCCTTGTCCCTTTGCTGTGAGGTACAAACCTTTGTCCCCTTCTCAAAAAAACCTTACAATAATTGAATGTTACTGTATAAATGTAGAATTCTTTTATGAATCCTGCAGAGCTCTTGGCTTGAATATGTCACTCATTTCTGCGGGTGATAATGTTTTAAAACTATATTTGAAAATTTTCTTCGAGCAGTTCTTACTTAGATAATTTGGGAATTCACTGACATCAGTTGTGATTTGGAAGATAAATAGAAATGAAAGTCATTTTTTTTTTCTTCTGTATGGCTGGGTGCAGTAAACGCTTTGCTATGGCTAGTTAGATGTCAAGCTGAATCAAATATAAAGCTTTCCACTTGAATTGCTTTGTAGGAAAGAATAAAAATGAGAGGGGGAAGGGAGAAACACTCTTCAGTGTAGCATTGGCTTACCCTTGCTCAGATATTGGGATGTTTATAGGTGCTACTGTTTAATTTTTGAGTGTAGGTTTGTAAAAAGTAGTTTCTTTCTCTTTGGCATAATGAATTCTGTAAGCATATTGTTCTGGATATTTCACTGGATCATTTGTTAATTCTGTGAAGAGATTTAATGGAAGCAACTATGGAGTCTAGAGGTTATTCTTTGGCAGTAGATCTGTGAAGTCCCATGTATCTTCCCCTTAAGGCAGAAAAGAGTGTCTCTTTTTGGCTTGCAAAATTAAAAACTCCGTCATATCCGTAGAACTGAAGTCAGAGTCCAGATGAAAGGTAGTGAACTGCTGTCAAAAGCTATTCCGATTATGTTGTATTACTTCATTCAGCTTGAACTGGGCTTTTGGACTTGCTGTTTGTCACATCGTTACCTTTTATTAGGAGTGATGTGGCAGCCTTGTCATGTTAAAGAATACTAAAGGTACAATTGGTAACAAAATTGAAAAGACAAATTTGACAGTTACTTAAGCAGAGATAATTTAAAAACAAAAATCTTATATTCAAGTAACCCAGGAAAGATAAAGTCCTTGGCTTATCACATGTATTGGAAAAAATAAAGTGTTACTTACTACTGGAATGTTGTCTGTGGTTTCTGATGGACTCATCAAGTTTCTTTGGAAAAGCATTACTACAGTGGGTGTGAAATGCAGTTAAGAAGCTCTGGGACTGACAGAGTTGTACACCTGAGAAGTCTCCCTGGCTGGTTGGTTCAAGGGGGTCAGGGAAGGGGAAAGAGTACTGTGAAGTTCTTATAGATGGCTTTTTTTGGTCCTCCAATCCATCATCTACCAGAAGAAAGTAGGATAATTTTCTCAGAATTTTCAGAAAGGAGTCTTTTGACAGACAGCGGGACGACCTAGGGATGACATGATGTGGTGTTACCAGTTGGCTGCTCTGATAAAGGTTGGAAAGCCGAGGACTGAGGTTGAAGTAGCAAAAGCTGATCGAAATCACTTTTGCCAAGTTAATGTTAGCAGTGGTGCTTTTATCGTTCCATTGTGAGCTGCTTTACAAAGGGAAACTGGTAGAACAATAACTAACTTCATTTTAACAGATCAGTTTTCTACAGTTTTAGCTCTCAAACATCTCTATTAGGTCAAGTGTGTACAGTTTCAGGCAAAGGATTTCGAATCAGGTTAAAACAGCCATGACACTGAACCTTGAACTTGGGGTCCCAGTGCTGGAGCTGGGAAAGGAGCAAGTGAATGGTCACTTCTGCTTCATGCTGCCTTTTCTCCCAAGAACGCCTTGGGAGACTGTGACAGATTAGAGCAAACACTGAGGGGTGGTTTTTTTTTTTTTTTTTAGCTTAAAAGAACTCTTTCCTTCCCACATTCTTGTTTACTCTTGAATAGGTTTATAGGTAGCAGTAATACCTCTTTCTGACTTTCATTTTGCTTGGTTAGAAAAGGTAACTCTTTGCTGTTCTCCTTTTGCAAGACAGTCTCTTCATTCTTCTGGTCATTGAAGTAGTCACAGTTTGCATCTGTTCAAGTTTTGGCTGATCTGCTTAAAACTTGGTGAGAATTGCAGATGTATTGTCAGTCCCTGTCAGTTTCCCCAGCATTGCAAACTGAGTACCTGTTGGCTTCCCAGACTTCTTTTACTTCAAGGGCTGACAAGTATGCTGGTGAAAACCTTGGCACTATTTGAGTCTTTTCAAAGCAAGGGGCAGTTTTGTACCATATCACTAATTCATCGCACTGTTAAAATAACATTTCCTGATTCATCCTAGGGTCATGTTTGCCTTTCAGCAGCATGACACTGGAAGATAGCTGTTTTCTTATGACTGAAGTAGCTGCTCCAGGTGGTTCTTTATTTTCAACCAATACACCATCTGCTTGTATCCAAAATTTATAAACTCAGTTGCATAGGTTTACATTGTCTTACTGGATTTTATCTCACTTCAGACAATTGAAGGACACATTAGATGAATTATAGTCTTATCAGTGCACTTATGATGAATTCCAGCTTTATCAGTATATCTTTGAATTGCTTTTGTTTGCTCATTGAAGAGTTTTGCAGACTCTTATTTTGCTTATATGATAACTGACTTGGTATAAATGTGTGATCCTAATTTTGTGCTTGATTAAAATCAAAGCTCTGTGAAATGTGGACAACTGGTTAAAATCTCCTGCTTCTTTTACAGGGAAGCCTGGAATATCTTAGATTTGTGTGTAGAAACCTTCAAGTATTACTCTTGGCCATTCAGCTTCCATTTTGAATTTCTTTCCAGGAGAGGCTTTTCCATATGCTTTATATCCTTGTTAAATGTCCCTGGCTACAGCTGCATCTTATCTTATGCTGGTATTTATCTGCACAGGCACTGGGGAGACCTTATAGCAGCCTTCCAGTACCTGAAGGGGGGCCCACAGGCAAGCTGGAGAGGGACTGTTGGTGAGGGCATGTAGCAACAGGACAAGGGGTAATGGCTTTAAACTGAAGGAGTGTAGATTTATGCTAGACATAAGGAAGAAATCCTGTACTCTGAGGGTGGTGAGGCACTGGAAGAGGTTGCCCAGAAAAGTTGTGGCTGCCCCCTCCCTGGCAGTGTTCAAAGCCAGGTTGGACGGGGCTTTGAGCAGCCTGCTCTAGTGGAAGGTGTCCCTGCCCATGGCAGGGGGGTTGAAAGTAGATGGTCTTTAAGGTCCCTTCCAACCCGAAGGGTTCTAGGATTTTATGATTTGCCAATTAATACTGACTGCTGTATTTTTATTGTTGTCATGCAGTCTGTTTCTTACAGAGTGTTAAGTTTAAAGCACAAAAGTTCTGTTTTCACTGTCACTTCAATCATAGTACTATTCCTTAAAAGTGAAAATGAGAAGTACAAGCCTAAATGAAGATGTATTTGAATGCTGAAATTCTACTGTAGTGTATCAAGCAGTGGGTGAGGGTGACAGATAGGCGAGGAGAAATACTTGGTTGAGCATAAGTGTAAAAATGGAGGTTGGCTAGCTGGTGAGAAAATACGTGATTTCTTGAATCAAACTCTCACAACCTGCAGAAGAAGAATGTAGAGACTGATCACCTTGAACCTATTGTTTTTCTTGGGAAAGTCTTGGATGCCTTAAACTGTTAGATTTCAGCGTATAAGTAAAGTACTTCACTTGAAGGTGGAGGGAGGTAAGAGGAAAGAACTTCAAAGGCATACTATGAGGGAGAGAAGCGCAGTTTGACTGTAGATTTTCTAATCATGTGGAGAGCAGATTACACTGTAATACAATCCTAGAAAAGTTAGAGATAGCGGTTAGTGCAGTAAAGAGTTTCCGCAATAATGAGGAGAAACCCTGAGAACCTTACCAGGTAAAAATGTGTAATACTATAGACAGTTCCCAGAGTATTGCTAGTTCATTAAGAATTTTTTTTAAAACTGAAACGTGATTAAGTTATTGTCTTCACTCTGAAGACTTGATGGTTTGTGTTCTTAAATATTAAAGCCCTGAGTTTGTGTGAGAATACTAGAAAACAGTATAGATATGACTCATCACGGTTACGTGCACAACAGAACAATAGTTCTTTGACAGGATGTAACCTAAAACAGAAGATCCATTAAGTGGAGAGATAATTTAAATGAGAAAGAGGTACATGATTTATTTGGCAATTAGGTAGAGACTTGCATTATAGCACCTTTGAGAACGATTGTGCCTACCTTATAAAAATTCCTCTCCTTCTTGTCATCCTGTTCCCCATGGGTTGCAGTTAGTCTCACATGCATAGCACTTGTGGACAAGCAGTATGTCCTGTAAACTTTAGGGGATGGACTGTGAGCTAGTGCTTGTCTTAAGTAGGTAAATATCAGAAGTATTTCTTTAGCATTAGAATGGTAGGATGCTTGAAGGAAAATGTTTATTTAGTGGGTAATGAATGCTCCAGATTAAGTTACTTCTTTGTACAGCTTCTTTGCTGGAGCAGTTCTAATTGAAGTGCACTTGACCAGTCGACACACGTAGGTGATCTTCAGTCTTTTAGCCTGTTACGTTGTGTTAACCTCAGTACCTTCTTCTCCACACAGCCTCCTTCTCAAACGTTTCGGGAACCAGTGATAGTAAGGGAAATGTATGAAGTAGCAGTGTCTTTGATTCAGTCATTTGATGAGTTGGAGATGAAGAGCAATAGGTAAGATATAGTTCAAGGTCTGGAATTGGTGATTCTTTAAGGAAATGAGACACTAATTAAGGAACAGGAGCAGCCTGTGTATTGTTAGTGGTAATTTAATTTTCTGTATGGCTCTGCCTGTATTTTATGCATTCGTGTGATTTCTACTCAGGTTAGTCATACTAAGACTGCTTGTAGGTCTCAGTAAATATACTGTGTTCTTGAAATACAATTCATGTCCTGGAGTGTAAGTGGCTGTTCAAGCCAGCCGTGTCATACGGAAACTAGATTCTTTGCTGCAAACCAGTGCTGGACATTATATGACGAATAAGCCCAGAAATACGGTTTTGTTTTATAAACTAAAACATACATTAAGCCATGAAAAAAGAACACAAACTAGGCATTAATTTTCACTGACTGCTTAATTAATGCCTTACTGTCTTTTGAAAGAAGTAAATATTAATTTGTGTTACTCTGTGTTTTGTAAATTGATGTTTAGTACCGGAAAATGTAGTAAGATTGCTGCTTCTGCACCTTTGGTCTAATAATGGGTGCGTGTTTACTTTAGGAATGGTTTTAGTATATATTGTATATATATTTGTATACTAATAATTTATTAATGTATGCTGAAGAAATAATTTTGGTTTGTAAGCTTTTTTTTTCAAACTTAGTATTACGTATATATTGAAATTGTAAGAAAGCATTACTTAAGCTCACCTGAGCAGTTATCAAGTGAACTGCTGAAGTACAAGTGATGATGGAGATACATAAATACAATAAACTTGGCACTAAATTTTACAATATATAGAAACTTCTGAGCGTTTTCCTTGATGATTTCTTTTGATCTTTTCAATTAAACTGTTTTACTGTACTTTGGAAAAGCCAAATTAAACTACCTTTCATTAGTAAGCTACCTCTAACAAGTAAACATGAAGACATTAGCATTTCACCTTTCAAATACCAAAAGGGCTATTACAAACATCTCTTGTTATGAACCTTCCATGAAAAATACTATTTTCTGTTCATTATATAGTTTGAGAGTAGAGACTTTCAAGATGCATGAAAAGGTTTTGTGTCAGAAATGATTACTATCCAAAGTATGAGTTCTATGTCATATGAAGGTAATTTTAGCTTCTTGACACTTAAGTAAACTTAGAGGGAGACATCTTCAGTTGATGTCAAGACCTGTAGTTCTGGATAATGATTAGTTTTTGTACATGCTAGGCTTTTGCTAGAGGTGTCTAGTGATATTTTTAGAATACGAGAGAGAAATTACTGAATAAGTTTGCATAGAATTCTGCAGTAGTATACTACCTTTTCATTTTAAGATCTTTGTAACCTAATTTTGATTGATGTCATTGGTAAATAAGAAGGTTTCTGTTTTGACATAATTTTGAAGACAAAACTAAACATAATGATCTCGTTCCAATTTTTATATACAGTATTTTTCAGAAGGCGTAGTTGCAAATCGTATTTTGAATTCCATTTCTTCAGGAAGTTTTGAATAATACATGATGCAAAAAAATGCGGTTCTGCTTTTCAAAATAAAATATCTTGGAGTAATAAAGTAGGCTGAGGTTGTAAAAACTAATGAAACTATATATATTTGTTAGGGAGAAAAATAACTTGAGTGTTACATCAGAACGTGGAAGTGTGCTGGTATTTTTACCAGGTGAGCATATATCCTAATAATTTTCTTTTTCCTTGTTTGTCATCTATCAAGCTTTCTTCTGGTGCTTCTTCCAGGGATTTACTAAACACATATTTTAACTGGGGTTTGTTGGTCTATTTGGCTATTTTTCTTGCAAACCTTTTTAAATACGGCAATAGTTGGAAGAGCAGTGAGTCAAAAATAGACATCTGTGTTTTGGAAATGAAGTTACAGTAATAAAATGAATTCTACAGTTAATCCACAGAAAATCAGTTGTTCAGTTTTTTAGATTAGTTGCTAAGTATTGTGGGATTGCTAGGATTCTTTCAGAGAGGTTTTTTTCCGTGCAGATCATGCAGTCTCTTACCCGCGTTTTGTTTAGGTTCTTGTGGTAGAAGTTAAAATTCACTTTTTTCTTTCCACATATATTGGTTGGTGTAGTAGGAATGCTCAGAAGCACACAGGGTGATGGTATATAATGATCAGAGAACTGGTTATATGTAGTTTTAGTTGTCTTTAAACAGTAAACCTAGGTTATCTTACACTGCCTCTGAGATCTTGCTAAGGGATTCAAGTAAGAATGACTACCAAAATGAAAGCATACAATGATTTTTGTCTAACTAGGCAGCAGCCTAGGTTTCTCAAGCATCGCAAACCTATTACCTGGTGCTTTCAAATATTCTTTTACTTCATGGATGTGAAAGTTTGGTAGTTGAAATCTTTGAGAAGACCTGGGCGTGTTACTAGTGGAGAGTCACCTTGGAGTCAGGAGCAGCTGTTCCCTTGGGCATAGAGAGGTCTGTCTCTACCAGGACTTTACAGCTCTGTGTAAAAGCTTTATGAATGTTATTTGCCTGCTGTTTTAAGCTTAGATGGAAAACACAGCACATCAGCACAAAGACACACTGCGCTTGCAGCGCAGCAGCATTAGAGCTGCCTTTCTTAGTTACCTTCTGGTATGAAATCAATTGGTAGAAGGAATTCTTTCATCGTGTCAATGTAGGACCCATTCCAGTTTTCCATTAATATAGTTGGGAGACCATCTCTGTTGCCTCTGGCCTCTCATATTGGTGTTTGTCTGGTGTGCTTTCAGACTTCCTCAGGCCCTCTAAGTCTGCATTTCAGGCTGAAATTACTCTTTAGCACTGTAATTCCCAAATCTTTTTTGTCTTCCACTTTGAGGGTGTTTTTTTTTCTTTTTTTACTGTGTTGCTATCCCTGGTGGCTTATAACTGCAACTGATAAAAATAAACTTGTTTAAATACATTTGGTAAATTGATGAAAACCTGTATAGATAGTGCTTTCTGAATGAGCTGGTACTCAGGTTTTGGTTTTTATTGTTGTTCAGGATTTGACCTTGGCCTATATTATCACTGGATACTCAAGACTGAGCTCGAACACAGGATTAGGAAATACCTCTTGAAATTTTCTTCACAAATAGTCTTTATACAGAACTAGAGAAAAGGGGAGGAGAGGGCAATAGGGCAGTTGAGACAGATTTGGGTAAAAATAATCTCTATATTTAGGACACTGATTTGAGATGCCTAGATTTTTTGAGTGCTTACAATCACATAGCATTTTGTACATTCAAAATAACACTCCCATTGACATTTCAAGCTGAGTAGGCAGCAGCAGCCAGAAAAAGTAGGAGTGCTGAAGGAGTACTGTTAAGAGATTCCCCCCCCCACTTTCTTTGTGGAACTCCCTGATGGGGCAGAATCTGCTTCCATAGAGCAGCTGCAGCTGTCTCAAGTAGGATGCCACGTTTTCCTTGCCTATGGTAATTGGCTGTCTTGTTCAGTGCTTAAATTTTTTTTTTTGTACCGAGTCTGATTCTTTACAGATCAATATCCTTCAGTTCTCAGCTCTCATTTGATTTCGGAGCTAGTCCGTCCCTGGGTGCTAGGTGATACAAAATGCCATGTTAAACTGTACGGTGATTGTTTTTTTTTTTTTTTTTAACATGTATGCATAAATATGTTCCAAGTGGGCTGCATTAAGTTTGCACACCTTAGTTCTGGAATTTTTTTGTTTTAGTGCTTGACATAGCAACCCTAATGTTTCTTGAGCATTTACATTGATGTACAATTCTTTAGACTTCTTGAAGAAGAAATTGGACGTAAGAGGTCAGACAGTGTTGACTGAATCATCACTGAGCTACACATTTGAGTGTATAACGTGCTTCTGTCAGACTAGCTGATGGGCTAAGTGGATGCAATAGTAGGTTGCTGTCCACTTCAGGAGCTTGCAGAAGATGGCAGTGGCCTGATTTCTGTGTGCTTCACATGTGCTTGCTGATGGCAGGAATTGCACAGCTTAAAGCTTTAGGGTTTTCTTTCAGAGGGATTCTGCTGTACTGTCCTAAGCTTTTATCTGTCCTACTTGTGTCAGCCTCTCTGTTTTGTATTTTCTTTTGCACTTCTCCATACCCCACTCTCCTTATTGTCCTGTTTGTCAAACATATTTTGTTACTGGTTGCTTTTTCATTCCAAGATCTGTCTCTCCTGGTGGCAGCCTTTTGTTCTGTAGGCAATCTTGTCGCTTCAAGAACTGGGCAGCAGATATCTCCTGCTGTGTCTAGTCAGTAGTTACTAGACTGATTAATAATTGCTGTTAATATTGGTTATGCAGAGTCTGCTGCTTCCAGTCACGGGTCAAGCTTCTTTTAATTGTTTTTAAACATAAATTGGATTCAAGCCTCAGTGTCTTACTCGGATATGTAACCAGGCAGTATGCCAGATAGGAAGCATTAGACAGTGAGACAGCTGAGCAGTACCTAGTGAGATCAAGCAGGTGTGGAAGGCTGTATCCAAACAGACCATATCATTATGTTCTTCGGTTTTCTCTGTATCTTTAATTACATTCTCTATTTCATGATGAGACACATTTTTTTCTGTATTATAGTAATATTTAGAAGTACTACTGTTTTAATATTTCCCAGTCTGCATGTTTTTCTCTACAGTGCTGAAGGTGGTTTGCTGAGAGCTTTGTTAATTGCTTAATTATTGTGCTAGTCATTATTTTGGTATTTGGCCAGTTATTTGCATTCTCAAGTACTCTTAATTCATTTGAACTGTGATGTAAACTGGGTTTCCTGGCTGTCTTTATTAGGTTCTAATGACATTGCTTTCTGCTGTAGTAGCCTCACACAAAGCACATCTCTGAAATGTTAAAATTTCCCTCTGATTGCTCTACAACCACCATTCTTTTTCTCATCCTCCAACTCATCTCTTCTCTTCCCAACCCTGATGTCTTTTATCTCCCTTGCCTATAGTCACTTCCCCTCATTTTTCAGTTTCACTGACTCCAGTAGTTCACAAATCTCCATGTTGTCCTACAATTTCTTTTCCTAGCTAACCTTGTATTATTACCATGTTGGTTTCTTGTTGAATCTGTTGCTGCTTTTCTTGCTCTATTTTCTTACTTTCTGGCCTTTTCCTTGCTTAGCTTAACTCAGTCACGGTTTCCATCCCATCACATACCTTTCTTTCCACTCGTTTAAGTTACTCTTCTCTCTTATCTTTCCTGAAAATACCTCTCTTCCTCAGCTTGCATTTGTTTTCCATGCTTCTCACTTCTGAAGTCAAGTAACAGTCATCTAAAGAGTACAAGAATTTTCACATCCAGCTGCTCAAACTGCATTTAGCATTACTGAAAATTGCAGCAAGCCTGTACTGGAGTTGTAGAATAATTTCATTTTTAATATCCAGCTGGGGAAGCCCAGTGTTGGACAGGTCGTTGAAAATGGGGTTTTTGGAATTGAAGTATTAAGTAGTAGTAAACTAGGCTTCTCAAAAAGGTTTTTATGCCTGTGGAGGTATTCAGGAAGACAGCAAAAATCCTATAATCATAAGATTTCCCTTGGCAGATGTGAAATCCATGCCCCAGAGAATGGGCACTGGAACTGCCAAAGGTAAGGTGGTTAAGGCAAAATAGCTACTTTTTTTTTCTTTTTCACTTTTTTTTTTTTTCCCCCCATTGGCCCTGCTCTTGGAAACACCTTGTTTATCCTAAACCGAACATTCAGCATGTGGGGAGTGTTGTCAGTTGTAAGGAACTGAAACGAGGGCTAATAGTGGGACACTGGCAGATGGCCTTTATATCTGATACTGCCACTTCAGTAAATGTAAAATTATGCAAAATGACTCTTGAAAAAGTGTTTCAGTGACTCATTACATTTACTGTTTAACTCTTTTGCTGTTTTATTATATTGTGAAAAGGAGGTAGTAATCATAGTCAATTAAGAATTTAAGTAGATGTGAGAAATGGGTAGTGATTACTAAAAAGAAAACTAACTCGTGATTACTTTTTCCTTAGGTTTGAGTGAAATAAGCTACATGCACTCATGTCTCTCAGGTATATGTAAGAAAAGGTAAGTTAAACCACATTGTTTCAGTTCAATTAAAATTGAACATGAATTCTTCAGTTGTAGGTGTTCTAAGTTCGTAATGTGATTTAGCACAGAGGTGTAGTTAATTTTTATATTCTTGCATCAGTAAATATTTCACTAATTTATTTTCTTTAGGTGGCAGGTGTACCCACTTCACTCACGCGTGACATTAGAAGAACAAAGTAACGTATTCTTGGCTATAGTTCCTGGCTACAGAAAAGTAAATATTGTTGAATCACTATTTTGAGTGTGTGAAACCTTTTGCTAGAGTAATAATCGCAAATAATAATGTACATAAATTGATATTAGCTGTGCCAACTCAAATCATTGCGTAAGGGCAAAACAGTTTTGTTTTTTCAAGATGTAAACTGATTGTCTGTCTTAGCAAGCTGTTGCTTTAACTGGTGTTTAGACCTGAAGTGCAATAATAGGAAGCTGCACTTAAATTATTGTGTGGCACTGGTTTTGTCCTTCAAAATAGTTGGTGCATGTTGAATCTAGCACCTGCTTGACAGTAGTATGCCACTGGTGGCACTGCATAGCAATGTAGTCCCCCAGTATGGGGGTCTCTCGCCTGCTTTGTACCCCCCATTGTGACTAGAGTCTTTGTTTTCTTTGTCACTGCTAGTAGCATGATGTTTTGTTATGACAAAGGCATAAGGAAATATTTCCATTCTTCCTCTATATTGTCATATGCTGTACTACTCTGTTATGTTTTTCTGCTCATAAGTTTTCTTGTGCTGTATTGCTTTTTTTAAAATGCATAGCAGAAATACTATGTTGCCATTACATTTATATTTCTTCATAGCAAGTTGGATTTTTCGTGTAGAAACATTAGTGTGATTAATTTTTTTCTTTATGCATTTGTCGCTCATTTTTTTGCTTCAAAACTCAGGTTATTCTATCTACAAACATAGCTGAGAGCTCTGTAACAGTTCCTGATGTGAAGTATGGTAAGTCATCTAAATTTTTTAGTTGTGTATATACAGTATTTGTGACGTTTTCCTTACTGGTGCTAGCCTATATCTCCACAACATGTCACCATTTTACAAAACATTGCTGTTGGATTTTAATTTTGACAGTTGTTGAATTCTTTCTTTCACAACAGAACAGTTTTAAATCTGAATAGATGAACAAATAGTAGAGCTAGTGAGTGGGGTGTTGGTTTTAATCTTTACTGGATGGGGAAAAAGAATTATTTTGAACGTAATAACAAGCAGAATCAGACCCCATGTGAGAAGTACCTTATGTTTGTTATTCGCATTCTAGTTACAGTTTGAAGTAATTGCATCAGATTAAGCAAATTCTGATATAGAAGGTATAAATGCAGAAATTATTGCTTTTTAATGCTTGTCATCTGCCCTAACTGTTTATTATATTGATGTTAAAATATTTTTGCAGTTCTGTTAGTATTCAGAGTATCCTAGGTCTGGTTCCCTGTAAATCTAGTGTTCTCTTCATTGGTTTTCAAGTAATTCAAACTTTCTTTTTCTGATGATACAAAATCAACCAGTATTTTTTCCACTGCTGTGAGGATAAACTGTTTCACAATAATACTAGATTTTTTTTTTCTGAATTGCAGTGATAGATTTCTGCTTAACTAGAACTTTGGTTTGTGATGAGGAAACTAATTACCGAAGTTTGAGACTTTGCTGGGCATCTAAAACAAATTGTAATCAAAGAAAAGGTAAGATGACAATAGGTAATGGAAAGTAATTTTTAGAAGCTAAGCTTCATGGAGAGTTGTACATTGCTTTTCATGTTATTAACAGTAAAAAGCACAGATTATTGGTGCCATGAATAGTTTATACAGAAAAGTAATTCCTTAACATGTCATGATATTAAAAGGTGATTAAGCAGCTATGCCTGAATGTTTTATTTTGTTCAAGTATTTTTCCAGAGGAATGTTTTGTATTTTATTGTAAATTCATGGACCACAAAACTTATAAGGATTCTTTGTTATTTAATAGTAATTTTTTTTTAGGGCCATTTTTAAAAAGGAGAAGTAGGTACTGCTAGGTATTTATTAACTACTTGTGAATTTCAGCAGTAAAAAAACCTTTCATTTTTATTTGTCACTCTTAAATGAGTTGAAATATCCACAGCAGTGTCTCTAGTGTAGACCAGTGTTTGTAGCACAAGGTTAAATTAGATTCATATCAGTTTTCCTATAAGACTGTAGTCTTAAATATCAAAATCTTGTCGTTTCAATTGAAAAAAATACTAAACAAATTAATAACAGTGACATCTTTAGATATAAAAAAAATCCAAATTTTTGAATATTAGGAGGACTTCACAATTACAGCTTGTGGTGGGTTGACCTTGACTGGACACCAGGTGCCCATCAAGCTGCTCTATCACTCCTCTCTCGTCAACAGGAGGAGAAAAATGATGGCGAAAGGCTTGTGGGTAGAGATAAGGACAGGGTGATCACTCAGCAGTTACCATCACAGGAAAAACAGTCTTGATTTGGGGAAATTAATTTCATTCATTACTAATCAAATCAGAGTAGGGTAATGAGAAATAAAACCAAATCTTAAAACACCTTCCCCCCACCCCTCCCTTTTTCCCAGACTCCACTTCTGATTTCTCTACCTCCTCCCCTCCCCCGAGCGGCACAGGGGGATGGGGAATGGGGGTTGCGGTCAGTTCATCACACATCTCTGTTGTTCCTTCTTCCTCGCACTCTTCCCCTGCTCCAGCATGGGATTGCTCCTATGAGAGACACTTCCATGTGGGTCCTTCCCACAGGCTACAGTTATTCACAGACTGCTCCATCGTGGGTCCTTTCAAGGAGCGGCAGTCCTTCAGGAATAGGCTGCTCCAGCGTGGGTCCCCCGCAGGGTCACAGGTCCTGCCAACAAACCTGCTCCAGTGTGGGCTACTCTCTCCACGGGTCCACAGGTCCTGGCAGGAGCCTGCTCCAGCGTGGGCTTCCCATGGTGTCACAGCCTCCTTCAGCAATCCACCTGCTCCGGTGTGGGGTCCTCCATGGGCTACAGGTGGATATCTGTTCCACTGTGGTCCTCAATGGGCTGCAGGGTGACAGCCAGCCTCACCATGGTCTTCTCCACGGGCTGCGGGGGAATCTCTGCTCCAGTGCCCGGAGCACCTCCTCCCCCTCTTCTGCACTGACCTTGGTGTCTGCAGTTGTTTCTCTCACATATTCTCACTCTCATTCTGCAATTGCTGTTATACTTGGTTTTTTTCCTTCCTTATATGTTATCACAGAGGTGCTACCACTGTCACTGATGGGCTCAGCCTTGGCCAGCAGTGGGTCTGTCTTGGAGCCAGCTGGCATTGGCTCTGTTGGACACCGGGGAAGCTTCTAGTAGCTTCTCACAGAAGCCACCCCTGTAGCCCCTTCACTATCAAAACCTGGCCACACAAACCCAATACACAGCTTTATTTCCATATGGTTCTGGGTCAGTGTAGGTTATGACAACCAGCCAATATACCACCAGTAGAAGCAGTATTTTGTTTAGCAGACTTGGACTTGTTGCATGTATGACTTAAAAATATGGCATCATTCTGCAGTGGAGTACCCTTTAGTTTGTTGAGGTGAATGATACTTGGATTTGTGAAGACAGACTTTCTGAATCAGTGTGTTTTCTATAATTAGTAGATCATAAAGATGTTTTGGTGTTCATCATGGTATTTTGACAGTTGCTTATATGGGAAATTTTTGCTAGGTATAGAGTCAAATAGGAAATCTGAGTATAGTCATTGTGTAAAGAAATACAAACGCAAAGCATGTTTACTCTGCGTATAGAATCTTCAGTTTATGGGTATTCTAAAACTTGCATTAAAGTATTTGACTATATTAAACTTAGAATTGGTAGGACTTGCCTTTTCCTGCTTTTGAGGAACTGTATTTTAGTGCAGGATTTGCAGTGTCTCTTCAACTGAGATGCTGACTGAGGGCAGTTAGGTGAAAGAGATATTTGAGTGAAATACCTAAGTAACTCTTTTGTTAGTTACTGCTGCTGTGAAAGAAAAATTACTTCATCCAATTCTTACGTAGGAAAGGACAGAGAGAATGTTTCCACTGGGCCTGTCTGCTGCAAGAGAGCAAAATACTGGTCAGCCTGCAGTATCAGCTGTCATGTGCTGCTTAGCTGCCCAGAAGGCGTGTAGATGGATGGGTTTTGAACAGCCTGAAACTTGGCAGTTTACAAATTGGTCATTTGTTCTTTTACGTGAAGGTCGTACTGGACGTGTTTCTGAAGGGTATTGTTATAGGCTTGTATACAAGGACTTCTGGACAGAGTTTATTCCAGAGAAGTCAGTACCTGAGATACTGGTAAGACTTTTGGGGAACATTAAGAATTTTTTCAATGTATGTGGTCATAGCAGAGACAATAAAAAGTAGTTTTGCTTTACTTTTCCTGAAGACAGAGTACGATTTGAATAGTTACTTGTAACTGTCACACTGAATAGAATTCAAGTTATAAATAATTGGCAAAGACCATTCCACATAGTTTTCTTCATAGAAGAGACATTGTAGCATTAAAATGGATGTAGATTAGAAATAAGCAATCTGTTCAAAAGAGAAATTACACAAAATTAATTTCAGCTTTTACTAAATTGTAAATTTTAGCATTTTTTATGTAAAACACTTTGTCACACTTCCCGTGGGTGGAAAAGTAACAATAACATTGTCTTCCCTTCAGCGTTGTCCATTGGAAACTACAGTCTTAAAAATAAAAAAGTTTGATATGGGGGGACCAAAAGCCTTACTGGCAACAGCTCTTTCTCCACCCAGTATAGGTGACATTGAACGTAGCATACTTCAGCTGAAAGAGGTAGGCATTCTTTTAATGTTGTTAAAATCAAGGTAATAAAAATGTACTCTAGAAGTGTTTTTCTTGGTATTTAAGGTGGTAGTAGCTTTAATTGGAACCTGAAATAGGAACTGTGTCTGGAGAATCTTTTCTTACATTTGGCTGTTGTTGGGTTACCGTCCTCTTCAGCATAATTTCTGCAGTTACTTCATTAAAACGGGATTATAATTTCATCAAGGCATAATGATACTGTTTATGAACTAGCATCTGTGGTGAGAAAGAATAGGAAGAAAGTAAGAGAACTTGAACTCTGTAAGTGAAATTGTGGTTTTGCTCTGTATTAATAAACACTCTTACACCTTATAATGTATAGAGGTCATCCTGAAGACCACCTGACCTTTACAAGGAAGTTGGTGATTTTATTTTTCAATTGCAAAGTTGATGTAGGGTAGAACATTGATGGCATTAAACTTTCTCTTTTCCAAAGTGCATAAGAAACTATATTTGTATCATTTGTAGCTTGCTTTTATATCCAATATACTTAGAAGAAGCTTTGGTTTCAAAATACTAAGCTTTTAAAAATTATTTTAAGAACTTCAACTTAATTACAGTTTCGATACTAATTGATGTTGCTTTGAGAGAATTGCTTGCTTCTTGTCTTGTTTTCTTACAAACTGCTCTTATATTTACTTTTACAACTTTTATAAGTGAATAAATTTTAATTTCTCTAGCTGGGAGCACTGACTTGGGCACAAACAGAAGAAAATCCATATGATGGTGAGCTGACTTTCTTAGGAAAGGTATTGGTACAGTTACCAGTGGATCTGCATCTCGGAAAATTGATAGTCCTTGGGCATGTCTTTGGGTGCTTAGAAGAATGCCTTATTATAGGTAACTGAAAGAAGTACATGTGGCAACATTTCTCTAAAAACAAGTGATTTGCAGGTTTTCATTTTGATTTGTTTTTGTTGTAGCTGCAGCACTCTCCTTGCGGAATTTTTTTGCAGTACCTTTCAAACAGCATGTCCATGGATACAGGTATTACCCTAGATGTTTTACGACTTCCTGACTACCTTTGGGTCAGAGGGCTAAGCTGAGCACTAAATAAAATTTTTCATGTCATGAGGCTGATTTTCTGTCAAAGTGCCAAACAGTGCAAAAAGAAGCTTTTCCAGGGCAGCTGAGATACTGAAATCTATTTCTGTGTGAGCTAATTAGTATCATAGAGTTAACTCATTGTTTTCTGAGTGCAAGACCTGAATCTTCAGCTTTGCCTTTCTCATGTGAATATGTGGCAGTGTCTATTAAAATGTTTTTTTTAATAATAATCAAAAAAATACCCTTGCTATTCTGCCCGCACAGTTTACCTTCGGCAAGGAGATGTGTATAAGAACAAATAATTACAGTAGATGTATTGACCTTGTTTATTAAAATCCTGGAAGGTGTAAATAGTGTAGCATTCTGAGCTGTATAATACATTCAGTATTTGAAAAAAATGTTGCTTATAATTCTTTTCATTTGTATTGCCAGGAACAAACTCTTTTTTGCTGGGAATAGTAAGAGTGACTGTATTGCAATTGTGAATGCATTTAAGGTAAGTCTTTTCTCTGGCTTATCTGCCAGTGAAATCTGATAGACCAAGACGGAGCTTCTCACCTTTGTAGGATCAGTGCAGCATTTGTGCTTTGAAGTTGCTAAAAACTTCACATTACTCCTAGCTACTTAGTGATACTTTTTGAAGGCTGTGTCCTACTGGATAACACTATTAGTTCTGATGAGTTAAATTTAACCACTGTGAAGGAGCTGCACAAGTTTGCACCAAAGTAAGGTGGTAAAAATGGGTTGCAGGGCTCCCTTTTGGGTATACTCCCTGCTTGACAGTCTCCTGTGGCTTTTGAGGTATGTTTTCTACTAAGCAGATGGAAAACAGCACAAAGCATGGGGGAAGAGAGTGAGAGCATGCTGCTTATCTCAGTCTTCTGCTTGCTAGAAGTAGGAGCAGGTTATGAGTAAGATGGGAGTCAGAGGCTCAGGTTCTCTTGACCCGCTGTGATTCTTTCAATAAAAGAGCTGTTTTATGTGGGGATGGAGATTCTTTCCAGTCCAGGAATGTTTGTGTGTCATTCCAGCTAATGTAAAATTGATGTCTCATTGCCTCCAACAGAACAAATGGTGGATAACTGGTAAGCAGAATGAAGGTTCTGGAATTAGTAACTTGAGGTGCTGAACAAGTTTCTAACATAGCGTATCTGCTCTCTGTGTGTTACTGAGGATCCCACTGCGGCTGTTAGAAATCTTGTTACGAGACTGAAGTCTTCTGAAATGTGATACTGCTACTGTGCCTTCTCATGCTTCTCTTGAAAGTCTGCTAGGTTTATTTGCCAGTGTCTTAATACTTTGTCTACATTTACGTTGCTTCAAGACTTCTTTCCGTATTGTCTCTGAGCCTTTTTAGGAGTGAATGATAAAAGCCCTGTCATGGGCAGCAAGAAATTTGTATTTGCTGCAGACCTATGTCTTTGAAATTACGGATACCCAAAATGTACAGCCTTCAGTCATTCAGGAAAGTCTTTGATCATACTGAATTCTGCTTCCTAATAAACCAAAATTTTTTAGGAAAATACCAGGTTTTGGGAGCAAAATGTTTTTCATCAACCTTGGAGATGTTTAAATGGTGTTGCATTAAAATAAGATTATTTTTTTTTTAAATAAATACTGTAATGCATTCATTAATTTATCTAGACAGGTAAGCTTGTCTCCTGTAATTTGCACACTTAGCAGTTATCAGGATAAAATTCCAGTAAGAAAGAGTATATTCTAGGTTTTCCAGAGTGTTCCTTATTTGTTCTGCAAAAAAAGTATCTTTAACCAGCCAGTAGTCATGTGGACAATGTCCCATTTCAGCTCAATAAAAACAGATTTACATAGGGACATTCTGTTGTTGCAAATACTGATTGATACAAAATCATCTAACTGTTGTGGTGTGAACTTGCTTCTGTCTGCTAGCTAAGAAGTTACACTACAAATGGTAGCAGGTTGCCTCTTTACTCGTATGTGTACTGTTCTGCTTCAGGTCAGCTTGTTATCTAGGTAGGCTTGCAGTGTTTGTAAGTGAATGTTAGTATTGGCTTAAAGCAGGACTGACGTGTTTTGTCTCAGGTAGTGAATGTTAATAACCTGATGACTCTCCATCTTTTCCGAAACGACTGTAGCTTTCCTGCTACTATGCTTTTGTGTAGGCAATCCACTGATGATCAAAGGAAATTCTGGTTTATCATAAATTCACTTTAATCGGGGCTGAAAAATTCATAGCCTGTCTGTAGTGTTTATCTCTCTATTGTAACAACAAAAACTAAAATGTCAGACACACAGTGATGTTGGTAGATCCCTTTCAACCAAGGGCAGTTTGGGCTGGTAAATTCTAGCACAGAATTGAGTTTGGCATCCATTTTCCCGACTTCATAGCTTTGACTTTGTAATATTTCATTTGGCCCAAATGCGATTTTTCTGGATGCTTGGCTGTGCGCTGGCCCAGTACCATGGACAGAGGTTGATCCCCGCGGTCTCAAGCAGAGCTGGTACAGCACTGGAAAGACTTCTGCTGGAGGAACTAATTCAAAATCCAATGTTGTCCGTTATGAATTGTCTGATATGTTCTGTAACCTTCTGAAGACTCGACAGTCTTCAGCTGCAGATTTAATTTATTTCATTTTTTGTATGTTGGCCTTTTTTCACTTTGGTGGGGGGCCAAGCTCTTTTCAGTAGTGCCCAGCGACAGGACAAGGGGCAATGGGCACAAACTGAAGCACAGGAAGTTCCGTCTGAACATGAGGAAGAACTTCTTCCCTCTGAGGGTGACGGAGCACTG
>Ga0065711_1029135_pt1 | contig 37465 bp, 21 predicted proteins | sample Hoacrofraction12_FD_59098 | JGI IMG/M metagenome (GOLD analysis project Ga0065711, IMG submission 59098) | Hoatzin crop microbial communities from Cojedes, Venezuela - Epithelial fraction 12 v2 (version 2) | ecosystem: Host-associated > Birds > Digestive system > Esophagus > Crop | place...
TGCCCAGGGAGGTTGTGGAGTCTCCTTCTCTGGAGATATTCAAGACCCGCCTGGACGCAGTCCTGTGCAGCCTGCTGTAGGTGACCCTGCTTTGGCAGGGAAGTTGGACTGGTTGACCCACAGAGGTCCCTTCCAAACCCTAACATTCTGTGATTCTGCGATTCTGTGAGCCCATATACGTGTTGTCTGTTGGAAATCATGCCTCTCTTCCTTGTATACACAGTCTCTTGGCAAGTGTAGTCCATGTGTCGTTCCCATTTCGTACATGCTTGTTGTCTACTGTTTTTTACAAAAGTGACACACAGAGAATAATCGAAGATTGCAGATGTTGAAGAATGTTGATTGTTAGCCAGCCTGCCAGGGAGTAACTCTTTCTGTAGTTTCAGTGGCTACACTGCAAAGACACAAGGGTCTGGAAGGCAGCTGGAGATGGGACCTTGGGCACAGATGTGAGGTGCTGCTTTGACATTGAATTCTTTGAGGCAGATCCCTTTTTAGCAATCTAATTGTTAACATAAAGCTATAAAGCTGCAACAAAACAAATATTGGAAGTGGTTGTACATAAATCATCTCCCCACCCTATTGATGGACTGGTTTTGGATTTGTTCTTTGTATTACTGGCAGTGTCTTTGTATAACGTTTAGCATAGTGCTGTCCATGCCCCATTTTTTTAGCTATGACCTGTTATCTACATTGGTTTGGGTTTTTTTCTTTTTAATTACCTAGCACTACAATCTAGCAATAGTTCTCATTAAAGGAGCATTTTTGTGCTTTGTTTTTTTTTCCTACCTATCTGGTAGATAATGAGCCAACATTTCCACTTTTGATCCTTTCTATCTGACTCTGCTTAAAGAATAAGAGCTCTTCTCTGTTTGTGAATAATGTGGTTAACACATTGTTTCTCTTTTGCAGATGACAAAGGAAATCGGTGCTCCAGCCATTTGCCAAGAATGTTTCTTTTAATGCACCGGTGGTATTTGCCTTCCACAGAGCTGGCTGGCAAGCTTCTGGCCACATATCCTTTGACAAAGTCTTGAAAATCAACGTTACAACGTCAAAAACAGATTGTTTCTGTGACTGCATGTAAAAATATGTCAATTAATTAGTGACAAACAAGGTTTAGAGGTGAATTTTTTTCAACCTAAAAGATGGAAGTCTGTGAGCTTCTTTATGCTACTGCTTGTAGACTTCCTCCATATGTACAAGCATACTGAGGCATACTTTGCATTAACTTTGAATAAGTGGAAATACGTGGCCAAGATGACTTCAAATGTATCATGGTGGGCTGGCCTTTGACTACTATGAACTTTCAGTGGTAGCTAAGCACCTACATGTCGTTTATACCTCTTAAAGAATTCAGTACTCAGAAGTATTATCATATTTGGCTAGCCAGAGCCAGCAAGAAACCATTCAGCAGAATCTTCAGAATAGTATAATAGACGCATTTTTGCCAGGGCAAAAACCAAAAAGGCAGCCAGGAAATGGTCTGTGTCCCCTAAGATGCTGTGAAAGTGAGTTAAATATCAGAGCATACTGTGGTTATCTCTAGAAGAAAAGTTTGATACTATTTTTTATTCAGCTGGTCTAGTGTCAGAGTCTTCCGTGGGTAAAAACAGAATTGAATCAAGACACACAAAACTTTCTTTAACTAGCATACATATAGAGATGCCCATGGGGAGAACTGCAATGAATTCAGATTAAAAATTTGCTATTTCATGAGGTAAGCATGCTTCTGGTCCTCTAGCATTTTGGTTTTATGCTTCTGTGAATACTATCAATGTAATCTCTTTTTGTAAAGATTAGAACTAAACCATGGAAATAGAAAGGTTTTCATTTTCTTTTTCTTTTTTTTTTAACGATCTCCAGTGCATAGAGAGGAGTAAATTTCTGTGCTTTGAAAACAATTGTTTAAATTAAACCATCCAGTCTTTAAGACACTTAACTGCATTGAGCTAAAAAGCTGATTGAATACCTATGCTATGATTTCCGTGGTGTTTGAGCATGACACCTCTTAGAGGGAGACTAGTTCAGTGCCACATGGAGGAGAGACACATTTTGCTTCAAGATGTAATCTAGGGTGGTAGAGGAAGATTGTGTCTGGGCTGTCGACTTCAGTTCATGCAATCCCTACGTAATTTATGACAACAGGAGTGTGTTAGTGATGCCAAAGCTATTACAGGTCGGGTATGTTCTGATCCTTGCACTGACTGTTTCTGACCTTTTTTCTGTGGGAAGGCTCTCACATATTAGGCTGTGCTTATGTAGGAACATTTCTCCATAAAAGAAAAAGCATGAATTTTTAAGTTAACATGATATAACCTGCTTCTCTCAAACAAATGTTTTTTCCTCCTTCCTCTGGACCACGTTATATCACTGTGAAGACAGGCGAGGGGGTTTATTGAAAGCAGGACTGATAAAGCCTTTTCCATACCCCCTTACATAGCAGGGGAGACATCTCATTTTCATGGTTATCATGGTAGAACTGCTACTAAAATTCACATTTCCATTTTAATTGAAAAATCTTTTCTGAGCAGACACAGCGTCTCTCTTGGACAAGGGATAAGTGCAAGTGTCATTTGGGTGTCCTGGCAGCATGAGTCAGGACATGTGTGTGCCTTTTGTGTGTGTCACCCAAGGCATCACTTTAATTTCACTTTTCAAAAGAATGCTGCCGTGTTGTGCTGTGGTGAGTTAATCAGAGGAAATTATACAATAAAGTGGCTTTTGCCACCTCAGAGTCATGGACAATCACAGCAGCAACAAGTCCATGCTCTCTGCCCAAAGACCAGTGGGTCTGAAATACTTGTAAGTCCTACTAAATAAAATGTATGTACATATATGCAGCCACTGAATGTTACACCTGAATCCCTGGGCTTCTCTTCACCTCTGTCTGTGGATTTCAGATACTGGATTTTGGAATTTCCTGCGGAGTTTAACTTGGATCTTGGGCTAATTCGTTTGACTGAAGAGTTTCGAGAAGTAGCCAGCCAACTCGGATATGAGGATCACATCCATCTCATTGATATCTCCAGCATGTAAGGATGTTATGAGCTTCAACATCTTTCTCTCTGTCTCTGTAACAGCAGAATTCTAGTTCTGTGCAAAATATAAAAATATTAAGGGCCATCTTGATCTTGAGAGAGCAAAAAAGCAGTTACAAAATGATCATATTGTCTTCTAAATTGGAAGTTAATAGAAATTTGAAATTCTAGTTGTAGTGTCACAGTAAAGAGAAGATTCTCATCTGTGTGTAAATTTTTAATATAAATGGTAAAGAAATAATTTTCCTGACAAAGCTAGTGCCAATTAAATGATTAATATCACTTCTTTCCTGTAATGTTTTATACAGAATGACGAGCAATGCAGTGATTGGCATGTTGTGTAAATCTTGCATTTTCTCAGGGCAGCTTTTTTGTTCTGTCAGCAGTAACCTGTTAATTTTTTCTAATGGCTTTCTGTGTACTTCTTTTCTGTGACTTAACTGGATAATCTTTAGCATTCACATTTGCAATTTTAATGCATGAAAATTATTACACTACTATTTCCTTGACATGCTGAAATGAAAGTTACCTTTTAAACATCATCAGAGAGACTCTGGTATGTCACCTGATATTGCAGATTTTCTTTTAGAAGACAGCATATGCATAGTGATTCTTTCTTATTTAAAAAATGCCATAGTAACCTGGAAGGACAGTGCTACGAATCTCAATGGAGGTTGCAAGACTTGCTGCAAGAACAATACCAGTGAAATCACATTAATATTGTGTCTTAAATCTCCATCTTAAAATATTGTTAGCAGCCTCTTTCTGCTCTCTGTAGTGCTTTTATTGTATAAAGGTAGGAATTGTTCCATTGCTTGCAAGCGAATGATTTGCCTTTTTGTCCACCTACTTCTTACTGTTTTGTTAGCTGTTTGACTGTTTCTGCTGCTCCATTGTTTCATGGACCTGTGGTCTTACAGAGTAAAAATTAATCCTTGATGTTATTCAAGTCTCTTTTTTTATTCTGTGTCAGAATTTGGTGTGACCTGTTCTTCTTGTATTTCCAAGGCATTTTTTAATTATGGCTTCTGTGCCATAGAGAATAGTACATGGTCCTTTTTGTTCTGATAGAAACCTGCTATGATTTATCATTTGCAGTAGCACTTCTGAAACTCTTATCTTCTGTTATGCACCTGAACAGATCTTACTGTAAGTGTTTGTTCTGTGCTGTATGTCACAGATCAGAAAGCTCATGATCTGTCTCTTGGTAATTTTATACTATTTGTTCAAACCGTGGGCTACACTCACATATACCCAAATAGAAATAAGAATTGTACCTATCTTTCTGTTGCAGTCCTTCCTATGACTGGATGAGAAGAGTTACACAGAGGAAGAGGATTTCCAAGAAAGGGAAAGCCTGCCTGCTGTTTGACCATCTGGAGCCCATTGAGCTAGCTGAACATCTCACTTTTCTGGAGCATAAATCTTTTAGGAGAATTTCTGTAAGAAGCCTACAACTTTGTCACTTCCAATTAGGAGCCTGTCCTTAAAGAGCGTTCACATGGTTTAACATTTACAACTTTTTTCCCTCAACATTTCAGTGCAGTAAATCTTTATAATCCTTCGTATGATTTGCATAGCCATGGCTGCACCAGCACTTCCTTGATCTTTTTTGTGACCAATGCTTTTAGTGATAGAAGTTAATTTTGTTGAGAAATTCTGCGCAAAAATTACTGCTAAAAGCTACTGCAGCCATGCATTTCAGCAACTGATTAAACTAATATTATTGTTCAAAATCTTCAGTGTTTTTTTTTTTCCTCTGAGGAAAATAGGCAATTACTTTTCAGGAAACATCAGAGTCTTTGCAATTAATGATTTGTTAAGAGGTTGAAATATATAGAGTCCTTCTGTAGTCTCTATTCACTCCCAACCACTTCTTCAGAAACCGTCCTTTCATTTGCCAACTCAGGATTAGAAGATAATTCAGGTTGGAATGGATCTCAGGAGGCCTCTAGGCCAACCCCCTGCCCAAAGCATGGTCAGCTTTGAGATAGATGATGTTCCTTAGGAACTTATCTAGTTGGGTCTTCAAAACCTGCAAGAACAGAGACAGCACAACTTCTCCCTTCTCCCATATTGGCACTGAGGAAAACTCGGATACAGTTGCTTCTTTTCACATAGGATTGTACATGAACAAGAGGCAAAAATGGATAAAAATTAAAGTAGAAGCTAAACCAAAACAAATTAGTAACCCAAATACCAAAAGAAATGCTGATTTCTGCTGGCAAATATCCGTGTGAAAAGGTCCCATGATGCCACTGTATCTGGTGGCAAATGGAAGCAGTAAGTTCTCAAGATGACAAGTTCTCTTCAGCAAAAAAGAAATGAGACTTTTGTAAAGTGTTTAGGAACATGAAAGCAATCAAACTCCAAAACTAAGAAAAATATATGAGTTTTTTTGTTTGTTTCAGGAGAGGAAGGAAAAAGAGATCAATGAGGAGTTAAGACTAGTCTAAATAGAATCGCTTTTGAAGTCTTTTCATAACATTCAAAGGTTTATTACTCTAGACTTCAAATCATGGGAAAACAACCTACCACAATCTGTGCATGCTAATCTCAAAGAAGGAGGGAGGGACAAGAAAAAAGGGATGGATTTCTAACTAGACTTAAGATACATTTTCATTCCTTTGGGAATTCCAGAAAGAAAACTCAGACTTGCAATGAATTTTCTGTTTTCCTTGCTGTTTTTAATTTGTTTTGTTAATTCTTTGGCTGGAGTTTTGCTATCTCAGATGTTTCTCTGCAGCCAATTAGAGTTAATTAATCTTATACTATCCTGTAATGCAATTAAGAGGCTTGAAAGGTGCGTTGCTTGTTGATATGAGACTGGTAACCAAGAAGTTGTAAGAATGGTATATTTCCAGGAAATAAAGTGACAGGCACACCTCAAAACATAGAGATTGAAAAATGAGCCCAGTATCGCTAATCTTCTTTAAAGAAGAATTGAGAACCGCTACAGAGAAACAACTAGTGTTTATTTGGAGCTGTCAATGAGACGAAGTGATTTGCTGTAAAATGGTCAGAGATAGCAGTGCTACTTATTTTTGATAGGTAGCTGGAAGTGTTATCTCAAAGCTATGTAGTTGCAGAAGATGCTTAGGGTGAGTCCCGTCTTTGGTTTTACCTGTTTTAAAAAATGTGCTGGAGAAGGAAAGGCAATGTTAACTACAACAGAAAACATTTTAAAGTATCTGAACACTGAGATACTGTTTATCTGCAGCTCAGAGGCGAGCATCTGCTGTGGAAGAGCATATGCCATCTCTATGGTCTTCTAGCAGGCACTTTTTGATCAGCTAGGACCAAGAAACCCGTGTTGGCTGGCATTGCTAGAAACTCCTGCACAAGTTAAAGTTATGTCATAAGCTTCTGAAAATCCACCTTAAAGGCACAGCTGAAAAATATTTTCCAAACATTTAGGGAAATCTAATTCTTGGGAGCAGTAGCTCTCCCATGTAGAACTATGTCCATAAACATACGGGAACTGAACAACAACATCAAAAGAAGCAAGATTTAGCAGAAGTAGCTCCTTGTGCTACAGAATTATTTTTAAATAGGAGGAAGAAAATGGGTGTATAGCTGGCTTCTTAGGATGCAGTTCAAGCTCCTGTGAAGAGTGACAGAGCTCCTACTTATTTCAGTGGGGCTAAGATTTCCCTCGTTACATCAACAATGGAGTTGGTCAGGATATTGGAGTGGGATGAAAGATCTTATTTTATGCTTCTTGCTTGTAGCACTAGATAATCCCTATAGAGTATCGTGCCACAAGGATGTCAAGTAAAACTACACAGAATAAAAAGTGTTGAGTAAATTATGGGAAAGATGATTCCACGGAAGTAGTAATCATGCTCATCACGCATGCTCCTGTATTACCTGACACACAAACACTAAAGTTTTAAGTTGACATTTAAGTAATTAATAACAAGAACAAGAACAACAAAATTTTAAGAAAGAACTGATGTGCAGCACAGTCTGCTGACCCTGAGTCTTGGTCACTTTCTTAACAAGGGGAGCTTTAAAAGGAAAAAACTATCAAAGCTTCAATTTGATTCTTATGTTGTCCATCATTTTACTGAAAATGCCTTTCCTCCTTTAGTTCACAGACTACCAAAGCTATGTGATTCATGGCTGCTTGGAGAACAATCCTACACTGGAGAGATCTATTGCTTTATTTAATGGTATCTCCAAATGGGTCCAACTCATGGTTCTCAGCAAACCAACACCCCAGCAAAGGGCAGAAGTCATTACAAAGTTTATCAATGTTGCACAGGTAAGTCTTGCATATGAGCCTTCTTCCTCCAGTATAAAGCAATAATACAAATAGAGATCGCTGTAAACAAATGAACTGGATGCTCTTTGTGCTGTTTCCTCAGTGAATAGCCTGTTCGGTGTCACTGCGGGTTATTTGTTCAGGTATGGTATGTCTGCATTTTTTTAACTAGCAGACTTAACTATAAAATAATTTTTCTTTGTTGTATTCTGGTTGACAACTGTCACTATTGTGTGTTTCTTGTGGAACTAAGCTAATTGAAGAAAGAAATGCTGAACCATTCTGTTATGTCCCCTGGTTTAGTTCTCCCTACTTCAGCAATGATAGGTTGTCTCCTTTCACTTGTCACATGTCTTTCCTTGATTTTTAATTATGCATGATCAATCACTCCTGCAGAAGCTCCTTCACCTCCAGAACTTCAACACATTGATGGCAGTTGTGGGAGGTCTAAGCCACAGCTCTATTTCTCGCCTGAAAGAGACTCATTCTCATCTGTCTTCCGAAGTCACAAAGGTATGGTGGACTCCAGAATATAGACATATTGAGCAGAACATCACCTCTTTGAGGTCTGATGGGTTTTGCAGTGCAGGTGTCTCACCAGCACAATACTTGGATCGTAGCAGGGCATTCTAAGAGGCACTTTGGCTGCATTCCTTTTGGTGGGGTAGGATCAGCTCACGGAGATCCGCTGCTTGATTGCCTGTGCCAGAGATGAAATTAACGCTGTCGACACCCTGACATGAGATGTGCTCATTTAAAACAGATTAAGGAAATGCTATGAATGCTTTCTCAGAGAGTTGCTTCTGTGGCTATTTGTAGGACTGGAACGAAATGACAGAGCTGGTCTCTTCCAATGGAAACTACTGCAACTACCGCAAGGCTTTTGCTGACTGTGTTGGCTTCAAAATTCCTATTTTGGGAGTTCATTTGAAAGACTTGATTGCTGTCCATGTAATTTTTCCTGACTGGATAGATGAGAACAAAGTAAACATAGTGAAAATGCAGCAACTTTCCATCACCTTGAGCGAACTAGTTTCCCTGCAAACTGCCTCTCATCATTTAGAGCCTAATATGGATTTAATTAACCTGCTAACTGTAAGTATTGAGCAAGTTTCTATTCACTTCTGTTATTCAGATGTTGAATGTCAGTAGGAATATCTACAGAGATAACTGCGCATTGATATCCCAGTTTTGTAAAAGAAAAGGGAGAGAATACAAAACAGAAACAAGTTCACATGAGGTGTGAATAAAGTCAAAGAGATTTTCATTACAGTAGTATGTGATGGCTGGAAGCAGAAACAGGATTGCTATCAATTAATTATTTTAAGGATGGCAGAAAGAAGGCTGTATTTGAGTTAGGAGAAGTAAAAACTAAGTTCTGACTACTAGAATTGACACTTAAGTCTCCTGTGCAAAGATCAGGTGATATGTTGAGATGGACACACAAGTGAAATTCCAACTTGGATGTCACTCTGTTCTTGCTCCCTTGTGCTTTGTGTGTGACTCTTCCTGTCCAGTAAATAAAAGTGCTCTTGAATGGCATTAAAAAGCCCCTGCAGCCCTTGCTCCTTCCCCTCCCCTTCCCCCTTGGCAGTGGCTACTTTTGGGGAGGATTGAAACTTGAACACACTAATTACAGATGAAGACTTCAATGCCCCATTTCAAACCAAAAGAAAGTGAGATTTCAAAAAGACTGAATAAAACTTTGTTTTAAAAAAAAGCTGCAACTGAAAATGCTAAAGGGAACTCATTTTCAGTCCCATTTTTGATATGTAATTTTAATAAATACTCATTTTAATAAATACTGCACTTTATTTCAAAATATAGTGAAGCGTAGAGCCTGAATCATCAGCCCAAATCCTGTTTCTACTTAAGTTTAGTCATTTTAGCACTGATCTTAACTGCAGCAATGTTTGACCCAGCACCACAGTCTGTTCAGGTCACAGGCAATTCCAGTGTCTTAGAATTAAAGGTAAAACCTGTCAAATTTGAAAAAAAAAGTTCATTTTGTTATAAAAGTTGTTTATTGTAAACCAGTTGACCTTGCAAGCAAATAAAAGCCACTTACTCATCTGAAAGTAGTCTGAAATATGTCACATTCGGTAAAGGACTCTCTTAATACGTAATAATTTAATGCTTTTTCTGTTCCTGTTATTTAACATTGTGTTTCACATCTCTAATCCAAACTGAAAGAGAATCTCTTTGCTCTCCTTAAATCAGTAGAATTCTTTGAAAAATAAACTTAGAAGTAAGCAAGGCTTGTGTGTAACTAGGGCAGATTTCAGAATTTTTCCAGTATTTGTTTTGTTGGATAGTATGAACTTCTTAGAATTTACTCCCTGAGAAGGTGGGGACCAAATTCCAGCTTTTCCTCAGTCAGGTCACAGACTTGATGTGACTCTCATTACCTAGCTCATTCTAGGTAAATGCCTTAACTGGAGGGCTATTGGGCAGGAACTTTGGATTTTTTCCTTTTGTGCTTTACTTTAAAATGCTCAAAAATGTACACATCTAGAAACTAAGCAGAGGGTGTAGTCTGTGGTGGATTCATGCTGGGACTGATCAGGTACAGAGGTTTACACTACGGAGGCTGACACATATGAGCCTGAGTTTGAAGCAACCAAGATGGTGTGGATATACTTGTGGCTTCATGGTAATGAGGAATGGGAAAGTTTGGGGGAATAGGAAAAACTTCTCCTGTTGCACTTTGTATGGAGCAATCTGGGAACAAGTCCTAATGACAGTTAGTGGGACAGGGAGGAGAAGGGACCATGTATTGCCCACTGCAACACCCATTTGGTAAAATATTAGAGTACAAAGGCAGATATGTATTATGTTGTTTTGTTTTAGTAGGGATCAAGAGTCGCTTTCTTATCTTGTGCCGCTCTTTCCCTCCCTGCTTGTTTCTGAAAGTTCATAGTATCTTACAAGCTTGGCTGTGAGTAGGGGGAAGTGGAACCTCAGGTTTTAGAGAACTGAGTAATAAGAAACTGAGCCCAAAAAGAGCAGAAATTAGGCAATATGAAGTGAGACATGGAAGCTGAACCACTGCTGACATTTTCATTAGCTGTTCTTCTCTCTTTCGGGTGACAGCCTGCTTTTCAAAAGGAGCAGAAACCTTCGCATTTTTGTAAGACCTTGCAGGTTCTTCCCCACCATTGTATCAACCAGAATTTATGTATTTTACCCATTTTTCAATTTTTTTAAATATTTTCGTTGTGTGTTTTTAGCAAAATTATATGGATTTTATTGATATCTGCACAATATTTCATTCAGTATATTTCATTTACCAGGAGTAGTAATTGAGTACGTGACAAGTACTTTTTCACTTACTATGCTCTGATGTATTAATTCCTAACATAACTGGGTTGATTTTGGTTACAGTTGAGCCAATCTGGTTGTAAATAAATGAAGCTGCATGCTGCACTGTTGATTCCAAACCTGATCGTTGCTTTTTACCTGTTCACATTATTCCATGGTGGTACCTTTCAGTAATGATGGAGACAGCCATAGGTGTTCTAGGTAGACAGTTGTAGGTATCCTAAAACCTTTCAAGGGTAATTCTGTCTTCATGGTAGTTGTGAGTCAAGTAGGTTTGATAGTGTGGGAGTTTTGATTTAAGAGGATGACTCCTGGACAGGATAAAAACAAATTTCTACAAAAGGTTCTTGGACCTGAATTTTGGTACATCTCATAATATTAAGAATATTCTCACTTTTCTTCCAGTATATGGTTTTTCTCCGCATTTCTACATATGAATACATCACAGTACCTTTTTGTAGAGCAGTCTCTTCAACAGTAATGATGAACTTATATAGTAGGTGAAATGTTTTTTTCAATCTTTTTGTTAATAAGAAAGTTTAAAATTGTAGGCTGTGCTCAGAGAAAGAGGAGAAGAAAGCCCAAAGCTGACAAGAACTGACTAAAAATAGTTGACCTTGCTACGTGCAAATGGTCTTTTAGCAGATTTAGTCTCCCTTGCTGCTAAAGTCATCCTCAGTTTTCAGCACCTGAAGAAATAACTATTCTATTTATTGCTAGTTCTTCCCTCTCAAATGGAAACTGTAAAAATTTTTCTCATCTTTTGCTTACTTAGAGAAACTCCCTTTCAAAACTAGCAAATGTGCCTAAGTGTGGAGTGCTTTTCATTTATGTGTGAATCAGCTGACCCAACTATTTGTTCACTTCTGCTGTTTTCCCATTAAGCTGCTTCTATCCAGGCAGGCTTTTAGTAGGTGTTTTGTCCTGATAAGCAATGTGTAAATCTCTTGCCTGGCCTCCATCCCTTGCAGTGTTGCCTTTTGCACCACACTTAGCAAGTGCTAACAGCCTGGCCTGTGCTTGCTTGACAAGTAAATCATGGGGTGCTAGTTTGCTAGTCAAACAGCTTACACAAAAAGATAAAATGGGTATTTCATGGGCATGTGGGAATTTACCCTGGTCTTTCTTTTCCTCAGTGGTGGAGCCCTCTCTGCTCTGGGGAAGCTGATACCTTTCAAGTGGTTTGGAAATGGTGATGTTTGGGGAGACTGGGTTGAGAGCTATGAAGTGAGAGTTTGGCTTAAAAGCTGGGGCAAGAGCTTGGTAGTAAACTTTAGGCCACCTTGTCAAGGGTCTTATGGCATTTTTCAGATACTATTGTGTGTATAGACCTGAAGGGTGAATGGGGGCAAGAGAACTCGGATCTCTGTGGTTTCAGTGGTAGCTGCTGAGTGAGCAGCATTTTGGAAAGTTGGGGATATCTCTTGGTTTAAATGTCTGCAAACAAACTTAGAACTCTGCTTCCCCCCCACATCTTATTGTCAGCATGAAAACTCAGCTCATAGCTCACAGAATTTTAGCTTTGAAGAAGTAGCTGAAAGAAACCAATACTTTGCATGGAAGTTAAAATGCCACAAATAAGGCAAAGGTTTGTTGTGTGGAGGGCAGTGAGACAAATGCCAGGCTTACTGGCACACAAGTCTGCAAAAGCTGATGGGGGTCTTTAGTGATTCGAGTCCTCACTTGGTTGTTTGTAAATGAATCTGAGTTTTAAGGGCAAGAGAAGTAAATGCGCCACGACTCGCCTGCCGGCGAGCCAGAGTGTGTTGCACAAAGATGGACTCACACCATAGTGCATGCTTGCTCTTAGTCTGTATGGTTCTTCCTCCTTTCCTGCTTTACTGGCCACACTCGCTCCATCTCCACTGACTCTGTACCCAGTCTTGTACCAGTCCCTGGCATATGAAACCTGAAGCTAAGAAGCGGAAGTAGTAAAACAGGACCTAAGCACGAGCTTAGCAGTGCACCAGAGAGGAATAATAGCTCCAATGACATTTTCACCATTAGGAAGCTTAACATTTGGTAAGGATGCTTAAGAGATTTCCCTACCTGCTGTGCAGGATTTCCACATTGTTTTTGTTTCACAACATGAATAAAAGCCTGTGGGTAGATGTTTCATCACTTTCTGTGCATTGGAAGAGGATCTCAGTCTCTCAGCCTACAGTGCATTTGTATTAACTGTGTTACAACTTATTTGGTGCCACCATTTTTCCCTCACTATTTTTACGTCTCAACAGCTATTTATCTAACCTGTTCTGAGACTATATGCAAATGCCTGGAAAGTCCCAGTCATTTGTACAGTCTGGTGAAGAGAATGAGAAATATCTAAGCAATCAAATTGAAAGTCACCCTCCCTAACTTGTGTTCACTAAGTTCCACTTAAAAAAAAAAAAAGCCTTTCTGATCCCTCCTCCACCCTCATCAATCCCTCCCAAAATTGCTTGGAAAAACAGGACAGCAATGAAAGTCAAATCAGAAAGGAAATCGCCACCTGCTGTAAAGGTTGTTCTAAGTACACTTTGATTACACTTGATCTGTCAGAGCAAAACTGTAAATAAAATATAAACTGAAAGCCGATATAACTACATAGTCATCACGCTTGTAATTTCTTTGCTAGTATTTGAAACTTCTGTACTAGGCAATACCTTGTCCACTGTGTGTTTACACATTGTGACTAGTGAAGTTGTAACTGCTCCTTATGATAAGGTAGATAATTCAGGGAGGGGGAGATACAAACTTGCTCAGTATGTACTAATGCATTTCCATCCCCAAATCCACACCCTGCTCATCTGGCCTGCTGAGACAACTGTGCTCTTTAGTAGGAACAGGGCAAGGTCTTTTGAACCAGCAGCTCTGCTGTCAGTCGCAGCCTGACCTGATAATATCATGTGTTCCAGCTGAGTTCTGCTGGTTTTGTACCACCAAGGAACCTAACAATACAGTCACTGAATAATGCTATTGAATCTATGTTATCTTTAGGGCAGGTCCTTACATTCCCCTGTAGCAGCAGGTGGGTGAGGAACCTGCAGGATGCTCAGGCTCACTGGTGTCCATCACCAAGTTTTGAAGCACAAAAATCAGCGTAGTGTTACAGCTGAACAAAACGAATAATGCAAAATCCAGACGTCTCTAAAGCCATGTGTTTGCTCTGGGATCTGTACCTATCTTGCGAAAGAGCACGACTCCTGTCTTAATTGTTGCACAAAATTCTGCCTAAGAGAAGGTAGTTCCCAGAGGTGGGTCTGCGGTACCGTGTCGCTGGTCCTGCTTGTTACTAATCCAGCACTTCAGGGTCTCTAAAAATAACCTGTCACAGTCATTTAGTCAGTAGTAATTTTATCTGCCTGCTGGGAAACATCCTTTTAACTCAATCTTAGCTTAACTGGGGATTTGCAAGGTAGATGATAACTTCAAATCATGTCAATTACTCCAAAGCCAGCTAATGCAGAGGCATGATCACAGGAAACAGTCAACGGTCATTTCCTCTCATTGCAAAGCATGAGCCACCGTGCTGATTACTTCTCTCCCTCATCACTCCAAGTCAGGAGAAATTTACTGCAGATCTGCATCGGCACGACACCACATCTGCCAAAGTAAAACCAAACAGATTCATCTTACTTTAAGTGTATTTATGCCCCTCCTTTTCTCTCAATAAATCATCTAGGGAAAAGAATGAGTACACGGAAGAAAAATATTTCATTTATCTAAAAAAAGAAGCTGAAAGGGAATTTGCCTTATTTGCTGAAAGGGGATTGGGAACAGGCCAAGCTGGGCTAAAGCAATGGGGATTGCTCTTCATGGAGCACCTGCTGCATCAATAGCAGTGCCAAACCTGGCCTGCCTCTCCTGGGCCTGTGTCAGTGCTCAGCTACTGCCCAGGGCTTTCCAGAGAGGCTTTCGCTGCATGGGCTGATCTGTATAGAAGAGCTGCAGTACTCTGACCCTTCTTCAGGATCAAGATTAGACCAGAACAAAATCTGAAGTACTTGTAGCCTAGCCCCTTTGCAAACTCTTTCCTGCAGTTTTTGTGTTTACCAGGTTATTTCTCTGAGACCTGTCATGACATTGAACTGCTAGAAGAAATTTTTTTGCAAGGGTGGACTTTGGTGCCAGTGTCCCTCTCTGGAGAAGGTCAGCACACAGCCACTCTCACTCGACATGTTGGGATGCAGGTTGTGACAGCCCTGGAGTACAGCGCCTGCTCAGAACAGTACAGGTGTGAACAGCAATGTGGGCTCACCCGCGTGGGTAATGTTAGCTCTGTGAAAAGCAGCAAGCAGTGTTGGAGTGTATCCTGAGCTCTGAGCAGCAAAATTTTTTGTTGAGTTTCAGTGGGAGGTCTATCTCTACTAACAAGCCTGTCATAACCAACCCAGTCTAATAAAAATTACTGATTTTCTCTCATTCTTACACATAGCTGTCCCTGGATCTCTATCACACCGAGGATGATATCTACAAGCTCTCGCTGGTGCTGGAACCAAGAAACTCCAAATCTGTAGGTCATCTTTTACTGCATTTTGACATATTGCTCGTTTTGTCTGCATGCAATTGATTAAATTTTTAAATGACAGTTAACATGTTTCCTTATTCACATTCACATAAAGATTTTTAGTGTGTATGCTTGTATAATAAACAGTCACCATTTATAGGTTTTAGTGCATAGTGGGAGAAGTAAATAGTGAAACATGCCAGACTTCACTATTAATTCCTTTTCAACAAAACCTCTGCAAGTCATGGAAAATATAGTTCTGCTTTATGTGAAGATACCCTTTCTAAGTTTACATCTATTATTTATTGTGTGACCATTACTTCATCTTCTGGATGCTGATGCACTTGTGTAAAACAACACTAAGTCCAAAGATTTGGGTTAGGCAAGCCACAGCATTAGCTGTAGTGTTTTTAAAACTGTTTGCTTATATAGAATTGGCTGTATCTTGGGCTCTCAAGCAGTGTTTAAACATGAGGCTACAGATAAATCTCCTAATTAATGGTTGAATTTCATTTAAAGCATTGCTCTCTCTTCTGTTGCCAAAGTCTGGGGACTCCTCTTCCCTCCGAGCACTTCATCAGTGCATTAACAGCCTTATTACCTGTCATATCCAGCATGCAATTCTTTCAGGCTGAGCCCTCTCAAGTCTGACACCAGGAGAAACTAAGGGTGGCTGGACTGCTTAGCAGGGTGTGAGAGCAGAGTCCAGCAGTCTGAGGTGATTCATTGCAATGCTTTTTACGTTTCTGAAGTATTCTCAAAAGCAAGCAAAGAAGCAGAACCCCTAAATTTCCAAGTATAGGGCTTCTCTGGGTTTCAAGATAGCTTATTGCTCATGGAGACCAGTTTGAGGAATATGTGCCGGTGCTTTCAATGGTGGATGATATGCAACAGTCAGGAAGCTAATGGATATTTCCATCATCAACACTGACTCAGTCTGAATACCTGGAATTTCATTACTGAGTCTCTAGTCCTTGTTTGATATGATTTGACCACAACAGTTCCCATTTATTGCAGTCGTTCTGGCTCCCTCTTGCTCCCATTATTGTTGGCAAAGTTGAATTGTTACAGCTCTATGTTGTGAAAGGACTGCTGTTGTAAACGAAGAAAATTATCACATTGCTACTTTGATCTCCAGCCTGAGCTTTAAGAAGGACAAAAGCAATATAAACAGTGCTGTGAACTTTAACAGTACCCAGCAATTGTGGGAGACTTCTGCATGGTGATCAATGGATAACCAGCGACATTGAGCTGTTGCAGCACCCTGAAGGGTAGAAAGCTACAGCTGAATCGACAGAAGCCGGACTATTTGAAGCATACTTCTCTTTGATGGGGTGCCAAAGCACACAAGATATTTTAGGGGGGAAAGAATCTGTATGTGGAAAAATTTGTCAAAGGCAACGGGACAGCATAGTTATATCATGCCGACTACTCTTTGATCTATTGTTGTACAAGTACAACTCCCATGCAGGTGCACTGCAGAGGAGGTGCCTCAGGCTGCTGCAGTCATTTTCGAGGCAAAAGTGGAGCTGATCCATTAGCATACGAGCCTGCTGTCAACGGGGACTTCAGCAAGACTTTCTGGAACTGGAACTGCAAGGACATTCTTCAGTCAGTGTAGCAGCCTAAATCAATACTGAAGACTGACCACCAGCCGTAGTATAGCATCTCCCTGTCACACTGTCCTGCTTTTCCCTGCGAGTTCGTTGTCCTCCTGTTGCAGTGTTTTACTAGTACAGCTATTGGCTAGAATACAACTCTGCCTGGTACAGTTATGCCACTGGAGACATGCTGAGATAGATAGTTTTTTTGCTTTTGAGTAGAATTTATTTCAATGCCAAAATACATAGATGTTTGCATCCATCTGAAAATGCTTTTAAAACTATGATACCATTATGTCTGTGCTGGTGAAATGACAGGAGACACAAGCTGAATCACAAAGAGCATGACCAGATACAGTATTTCTGAACGTTCAGTAAATTCAGCTAGTTAGTTTCTGGACGCTGGTTAGTACCTTTCCTCATAGCATGCATTTCAAATACATAAATAAAATTATGGCTTTTTGTACGACTCTATGAGTGCAATAGGAGGAACCGACATTTCCCTGTACACTGAATGGGGCTTCAGATGAAATAGCCCAGAAGAAAGAGGAATGCTCCAGTGAATTAAGTCTGTTTCTGCCATCGTGCACTCGGACCAGCAGGAGTTAAAAGCTGTTTGTGAGGATTTGGTGGTCTAGCACCACTCTGACACTTTGATGTTTTGAATCCCTTTAGTCTAAGATTTTTTTAAGAGAAGGCACATTTCAGATTTCTCCTCTGACCATATCTGTAAGAATATCACAATACTAGCATGTTACATGGTATCATGCAACATCAGCTTTAAAAGATTTCTACATTTCTGCATATTTTTAGAATAAAAGCACTTGCCAGTATGTTGGTCCATCACTGTGTGGTGACATTAATTTTAGTATTAAAACCTTCTGTAAGTGCTTTTGGCACATAGAGCTGGATGTCTACGTTCACTGTATTATTGTTGATACTGAATTCTGTGGATATAGGGATTTTTTTCTTCCTAAACTTACTTGTGCAGATTTGTGTGTTGAGTCAAGAGCCATTGAGGAACTGATAAAAGCTCTTCTGACAATTGAATTACCTAATTAATAAAGCAACCCACTAACACATCCTTCATTTTTTTTCCGGCCAAACAGTAGAGTATGACCTTGTGACCATTTTTCATCTCAATATCAAAGTCTACAATACCTTTGTTATACACAATAATAACTGTAGCATTTCTACATGGCTTAATTATCTCCCTCTCAACTCACACCAATTTAAAGGGAGACAGATGAGACACCCATTTCTTGCTAGTCAGCTAATACAGGGATCTTCTGAGGCTGTGGGCCATCTCACTTCTGAACTAGACCTTGCTCAATTTTTTCTACTTATCACTACTTCACCTGCTAGATGAGCAGTGGCAGATGCAGGAGAAGGCTAGTACACTTTGCAGGATTTTTTATGCTAACTGGTGATTTTTGAAGCCTTACCTGAAACTGTGTTCAAGTTTGTCCTGTATTTTCTACTTGAACAAGCTGAGCTGTGTGTCAGAGCTTCTCCCAAAGCACCATAGTGGCATGGAGGGAATCAAGATGCATGCTCTGGGCATCAAGGGAGCTGTCAGCTACTGTTTTGTCAAGACCAAGCTGTTTGCAAAATAAAATAGTCTGGCTGGTGTTATCTGCAGAGCAAGTCAAAGGTTAGCCCTTCTGCTCAGGCTGCCTAGATGAATTAAGCTGCGCATACTGGCATGTCTCGACTAGAAACCTGTGGGATTGCTGAGCACAATTCTGCCCAATTCTGCCCCCACTTCTGCATCATGCTCGCTTCTTGGTGCTGCACAGAGCAGGAGTGTTAACTTACTTGGGCCATGGGAGCCCCACATGTGGCTCCTGGGGACGGTCCCTCCAGCAGGGAGATGGGGCCAGGCTGCATCATGGTGGCGAGTTCCTCGAGGGCTGTATCAGGAAAGAGAAAAGCAGGGTTTTGGATTTACCTATTTGTGATGCCCACTCTGTCCAGAGACTCTCCTTCCTTCCCCCTTCCTCTGAGTCTCAATGTAATATCTTGCCTGATGTTGTGCTAAGCACATTTTTAGAGCGCAGGGACTCCAGTAGTTTGTGGTTGTAGCTCTGATGTATAGAGATGCTTTTAATGTGAAATTCAACTTCATAATTCAGAGTTGAAAATCTTTGTTTTCTGATCCATCTCTCAGCAGCCTACCTCCCCAACAACCCCGAACAAGCCAGTAGTGCCACTGGAGTGGGCATCTGGAGTGGTACCAAAACCCGACCCTACAGTCATTAACAAGCACATACGAAAGCTGGTGGACGTAAGTATTTTGATTAATATATTGGCTGAAGAGAACAATAGCTTTGACATTGTCATCACTATAATTAATTTCAAGCTTTTCAACTGATTTTTATGGTTGGGATGAATTTCAGATATCTGACGACAACGAATTCGAGCTTTCACTGATACTTTCAGAAATATTTATTTTATTCCTGCAGTCAGCAATGGGATTAGTAAGCAGGTTTCTGGATGCCAAGGAGCAAACTTTCAGGAGCATCCAAAGCCTGACTACTGTTGAATAGGTTTGATGAGCAAATATAAATTGAAAAGGCAAAGTTGAGTTTTTGCAGCTTTAGCCGCCTAGCTTATGTCCAGAAACAAAAATACTCAGAAACAAGGACTCACGCGTTACTAGGTCCAGAGAGGGTTTCCGGAAACCCTGTTTCTGGTTTTCAACTTGGTGTCATTTGACTGTCCAAAGCATATTACATATGGTAAAGGTAGCACTGTCTTGGTATCACTTTAAAAACATGGGCATGAGGTCATGAAGAATTGTAGCTGGGATCTTCCAGCTCCAGTTTGGAAGGTGACATGTGAGGTAGTGCAAACAAACCCAAACACTACCATGTTCCTTTGGAGAGACTGAGCCCTATTGTGTTGGTGTGTAAGGAACTTTCCATGATGTGAGCCGCATGCAGAGGAACCAGGAATGTGTTGTAGATAACAAAGCAAGATTTCCTTCTGTTTTTTACAAATTAATAGCTAAGTCTGGGAGGAGCTATTAAATTCTGACCTTGTCAGTGTTACAGGTCATTAATTGGGATTATGTTGTTAAAATAACCTAAACAAAGTATTCAGTTGTCTCACTCAGACTTCAAATGTATCTTGTGGTTTACTTTTTGTATGATTTTTTTAATGAAAGTTTCATTTTTCTCTTAATGTGGGATGCCAGAACTGCACATGCTATTCCTGTATTGCTTTTGTCAGTGCCATATGTGTTGATAAAAATCACTCCACATTCAAAACTCTGTTTGATAGCTTCTTTAAATAAGAAGTCTGTCACAACTCCTTTATCTTTCCAGAATGTGCTGGGGAAGGGAGGGTTTTTCTTGTGGGTGGGGGAGATACAGTCCCCCATTCCACAATTTTGGCCTGGTTCAGGACTGATGATCTTGAGTTTGACAGGATTAAACCATGGTTTGGGGCTGTTATGGATGCAGCTTACCAAGAGTCTCACACCACTCTGTATAACTGTCTTTGTTTTACCAATATTTGTCAGCATGATAGCTGCTTCAAGTTGTGCTTTAATGCATTGGTTTTTTTGTTACTAGAAGTGTTGAATACTGCTTGGGTTTGCAAATTGATTCCTTCTTGATAATGTATTTTTGAGATCTGCCAGTCATCAGGTACAGGTCATTTGATGGATTCTTAGGAATTGGCTTTATCACTTTCTTGTTAAAATAAGGACAATGCAAACACCTTTCAGAGGTCTCAGTATATTCAATTCTTGTCTTTGTCAACCAAATCTTAATTGAATGAGACAGTTTTTGCTTTGATATGTGTCTTTCAGATAGTCATGTTGACTTTGACACACATTTTTTACATCAGTGTCACATGTAGCTTTAATGCCCCTTGCACATCTCTGCAATCAGTAAGACAGAATATAATAATTCCTTAGCAGCTAAGGAGGGTTTCCATCACTTTATGCAACCTTTTAAAATTGATCCCATGTCTTTTTTTACTTACTGGTGAGCTGGGGTAGGTTGATGGGAGGGAGTTGTTGTTAGATGCAAAGTGCTCGTGGTCTGGATGTCAAAGTATTAGTGAACAAATCAGATGGAAACAGTACTGTACCAGAGCAGAGGTGATCAGCTAAAAGAGAAGTGAAGCCAAAAACATCTGAAATACTCAGGGGAAAGCTGCTGTTTGGTTGGTTTTAGTTTATTTCTTTTTTGTGTGATTATAAAGCATACTTAATGAAGCAAAGGGAATATGTCACATGGGGCAGAACTGAAGTGACATTTCCAATAAAGAAAAAAAATAAAGCAAGAATTATTAAGTCTGGAAAGGTGTGGAGGACGATCCCTAGATAAATACTGAGGTCAAATTTTCCTTAAAAATTAGCCATTTTTCCCCCTACAGTCAACAAATATGGATATTGAAGTACCAAGTAGGAATAATAGGCATAAAACAAGACAGCAGAGCATCTGATTAGTAAAGCTGAAGATTAATTTGCGTGTAATTACAGGGTTCAAGAGTTGGTATAAATTCAGGATAGGCTGGCTATTAGGACAATAATTTTCTTTTTTCTTCCCAGTCTGTCTTTAGGAACTACGATCATGACCACGATGGCTATATTTCTCAGGAAGACTTCGAAAGTATAGCTGCCAACTTCCCTTTTTTGGACTCTTTCTGTGTGCTGGACAAAGACCAGTGAGTTTGGAGGTTTCTTTGTGTTTTTTTTTTCCTTTTCCTCAATTTAAAAACTCACCAAAAACAAATATTGAAGAAACAATGTCTCCCAAGCTTCTTGTGTCCAACATCTCACTTAAGGAACTGAAGATCACTGAAGGCTGATTTCTGTTCTCATTTAACTTCTTCTGCTGTAGGCAGTTCTATAAGACCACCTAGGTTGGAGTCCTGCTTTACCTGGCACTTTAAAAATCATTTATGTGATAGCTTAATGAGGAATTCATACTGGGGCTGAGTCAAAACCCCTAGAGTACCATCAAATTACAATGGAGATGCTGTATGCAGACCAGGCATCAAACTGATGAAACAAAGAAGTTGTGTACGGGACAAGTGAAATTAGTGTGTGTAGCAGACACAGGGTAAAAAATATTCTGTATAATATATATTTCCTAGCCAGCTGGGCTTCATAATTCTTGTTGTCCAGAATCTCTTTGGCTGTCAAGGCTGGTGGTCAGCCAGGGGCGTAACTGCTTGGTCTGTGTGAGCATTAAGTCAAGGTCCTTCACATAATGGCCTGGTCTGTGCTCTGATACAACGAACAGGTGAGAAACCAAGGTCCATGCTATAAGTTCAGCGTTTGCTGTTTAACAAAGGATAAGAACCACAAAGGCTCTAAGTGAAAGCTTACTTTTTACTGACAGTACTGTTGCAGCTCTTGCAAAGAATGTGCTTTGTGTGCTGCATGCTTTATGCAATGAGAAAATCTGAATTGTTCAGTGCCATGAGCAGTGACAGTTCTACTCTGCTTTTCTTTCCCCTAACAGAGACGGGCTTATAAGCAAAGAAGAAATGATGGCTTACTTTCTGAGAGCTAAATCACAGTTCCAGTGTAAAATGGGACCAGGGTTTATTCATAACTTTCAAGAGATGACCTATCTTAAACCAACTTTCTGCGAGCACTGTGCAGGATTTGTAAGTATATTTTTAATAATAGTATATCTTAAACACAACTTTTTACCATTCAACATAGACAGGGTGAAACCAGCTCCATGCATTGCTAAAGTCTTTTGGCCAAATATCTCATTGCATTCAGAAGCAGAAAACATCTACTCACGTTGTAGCTGTGCTATCCAGCTTTGTTTTAGTGGTTCCTGAATACTGGCATTTGTAAGAATTACTGCTGCAGAGGGAAAAAAAATTATGTTAGCTAAAGGATATTAGAGACTATATGAATGGCTTGACTTGGTTTATCTTAAGTTCTTTAATTTGGCTTGATTTCCCATGTAAACAAGCTTAAGGGAGAATGGGTGTCTGGAACAGAGGATGCAGATGAAGCAAAAGCTGTTCTTTCTCAGGAAATTGCACATGGCAAGATAGCTATGTTCATAATTCTCAGAGTGGCCATAACAGCCTTAAGCCTTTCTCTGTCGAATTAGCAGATCATCTAATTTTGTCAAGAAATCAAATGTGCTTCCATCAGTTCTGTACAATAAGATGATTTTAAATATATTTGTTGTTTTCTTTAAATTTGCTTTTTCTCTCAGCCATTGCTTACCAGATGCTACTTACTAGAGTGCTCTGTATATAGCTAGGAAATGATTGGTTTTGTGAACATTAGTGTGGTTTGTAAACCTCCTCCAACTTCCACTTCAAACCAAGTATAGTAAAGAAAAAGGAATTACTATGATTTAAAAGTTATATTCATGTACGCACCCCGCTGAAATCAAACGTCCACATTTAGACAGCTTAAGCACGACGGGCAGAGGCTCATGTCCTCTGCTTACGTGTGGCCCACGTGCTGGGTGTAAACTCTGGTTTACATGGTCCCTGCTTTCCAGAGCAGATCTGCCTCTGCTGTTGTACTATGTGAACTTTTCCAATAATTAATATTTCTTTGTGGTTGAAAGTGACAACAACAGCACTGCTAAGTGCAAAACCGTGCCTCCTCTCAGACCAGCTCTGTGTTCCTGCTCTTGTCCATGTTCCCATCTTCTACTCACTTCTTCTGCAATGCATCAGTCTTGTTCCGATGCCTGTGGTCGCTATCGCAACCGCTGATCAAGGCCACCAGGAAGAAGGAATTCCACCTATTTCCGCTAGAACTGCAAAAACCTCAGAGGCGATGTGGTCAGTGCTGGTTCAGGACTGTGCTGGTGGGCTCTTGAGCTGACAGCTCCAGCAGACTGATGGGGCAGGCGCGGTCGCTGGCCTCAGCCTGTTGTTTAAGGCTGCCTGCAGCCTCAGGAAGGCATCGCTGCGTTCGTGACACTCAGATCAAGTTTGGAAGGCTTCCGTAGCAAAGCAGGGCCCCAGGGCTGCCCTGCAATGTCCTCTCTACCAGATATTTTTCTTCTGCAACAATTTGCTAATTGGCCATTGTTGGATTTTTCACGTCTCCCTGATGACATCCAGTGCAGGAATACAAATGAGTAAGGGGTTGTACAGGAAATGGAAATAAGGTCATTTTTCCTGTCAGCTCACTGAAGTCAGTGGCATTGTCCTGTGGATGAGTTGGGCTGATAGGACAGGAACCAAATACAAAATCTGCTGCATATTTGTTCTGCATTTCAGTGCTGCTCATCCACGGGTGGAAACCTAATTTCAAACCGATGCACTGATTCACAGTCAAAATAATGTGCACTGGCAGTGCAGCAGGATGAATTGACATGACAGTGCAATGCACGCAGTACCCAATAAAATCTCCGTTATTAAAACGATACGAACTTTAAAGGTCAAGCTAAAACCTAATGCCATTAAGCAGCGTGAAATTGATATGCCTGTGGCCAGCTGCAGTTCTGTCCTACAGCATGAGTTGCACCGCGTGGCAGGGTAGGTGACCAGCCACCCCGCTGAGCTTCAGAATACGAATTTGCACAGATCCTCTTACCCTGGAGCTGGCTCAAACCAGCTTTGCAGCAAAGCTGTGTCAGATGGATTCAAAGCTTTAGGTCAGAATTCATAACAAGGCACTTCAGCTAAGCTTTGCTGCTGTGTGGAACCACGAGAGTGGTGCCAAATTTGAGTAGGAGGAAGGTACAGAGCTAAGAAGGTGAGGAGAAAGCTCTGCAGTGGGAATAGATTAGAGCTGAAATTAAAGAAACTACAGTCCGTGTCTTTTATGGTGATCCCGGCAAAGCAAGCTGGGAAAAGTGATGTAAAACTGAGCAGCGACAGCCCTGCTCTGCCTAAAGCTGCTGCTCTTCCAAGAGGGGAAGGTTGGGGGGCTCCAGTGCCGCTGCCTGACCACAGTGACTGCATTCACTACGCGTATATACAGCATTAGCAGGAAAAGTGCAAGCAGCAGGCTTTCTGTGGACCCTTCTGCTGTTGTCCCTTCTGTTCTTTTATTCACCTTTCTTCCAACCTGTCTAATCTATTTTGCTTTCTCCAAGCCCTCATTTTTCCTTGCAAATTCTTTTTTGCAGAGTATAGGATTTTTTTTTTTCCCCAGAATCTTCCTATTCTGTTTATTTTACTCTCTCCTTTGCATTTTGAATGTTCTCCAGCTCTTCCTTTTGAACATTTCTTTAATGACCATATTCAGCCCCTGCACACTGGACAGGTTCTTATAAATATGATGAGAACCCATGTGCAGCTTCAACTGCCTGGATGCACTCACCCTCCCTGGCAATGTTTTGAATAAGGTCAGCATAAACAAACACTGCAGTCTCCAATCTTTTTCCTTGAATGCTAGGGCTAGAAAAACTGCCCCTTTCTCTCAGAGTGAAAATGCTTGTTTTTATAACACCATGGCTGTAGATACAGCATTTCTGAGTGTATAGATAATGATTTGCTAGGGAATTTTCCTACTTCCAAGCAATCCTGCTCTTGTTGCAGTGAAAGCTTCCCAAAAGCGGGACCGCACACACTGCCTCCTGGAAGTTTAGCGTGTGGTTGTTACGTACATCAACAAGGACAGCTTCTGGGAGGAGGCAAAGATGGAATTTATTGGATTTTCTGCCTGTTTCAAGCTTCAACCTTGTTTTGAAGGAAAAAGTCAAGTGCACAAATCTGATTGCTGTGGCTGGGTGTGCTGGGGACCAGTATGAGAATCAAGAACCTAATTTTTATCCCCAGTGGTGTTTTCTTCTGCTGTGTTTGAATGGCATGGGTCATGCATATATCTGGAGAATGTATGTACACTGGAAATTCCCTTGCAGCTAACATTAAGTGAGCCTAAAAGCAGAATGTGCTTTGCCAGTTTCGGTAAGCTTGATAGAATGGCAGTTTTTCTCACGTTTCTGGACACAAATGTCATCTGTGTCTCTCCTTCTCTAGTAGTCCCACTGCAAGTAGCAGAAATAAGGGGGAAGCCACACAAGTCTTATCACAATTAGAAGGGGAGGTCTGCCTAGCAGGAAGGGTGTTAAGAGCAGTTGTATCCTGTTTGTGCTTTTGTAGCCATTGGTACTTCCTCATTGTGACCTTGTTTTCCTTCCGGCTTTCTTTTCTGATTCCTTGACGTTCTTTTGTCTTTCTTTGCAGCTCTGGGGTATAATCAAACAAGGCTACAAATGCAAAGGTAAATAAATGTACTGCATGGATTTTTCAAGCTGTAGGTGGTGGGGTTTAGCACAAGTAGGTCAATTGTATTTTTTCCTAGAATGACATCCATTCATCCAAATTTTGTTTATGCACTTGGTACTGTCCGTGAACACTGACTGCTGGTATGCCATGAAGTCTCACTGCATCAGGGGACACAGCACCCAGCAGCAACACACAGGTTCTGTGAGGTAAAGGTCCAAAGCAGCCACTGACTCCATGAGGTGTCACTTCCTACCAGCAAAGACCTTGCATCTTGAAAACTAAGTTTCCTCATCCTAACACCGAGACATCCTGAAATATATCTCCTGCGACTTGGGGTCAGGAAAAGGTCTGCTGGCAATGCTGTCTGTCGTGTACATCCGCATGCCTGTCAGTGAAGCCTAACTGCAATAGTGGCTGAACTAGAAATAGAGAAATACTTAATTTCTAGACTGCCCAGCAGATCTCATTGCAAGATCTTCTGCAGACATTCAGCTAATATAAATCCTAGAGCTCTTACAGCTCTGTTGCTTTCATAAAATGTTTGATTTCCTATGCAGTACTTGCACCACATTGAGCAGGTCAGACCAAGAATGACATTGTAATGGTCCTCATTGGCTTTAAAGTCCTGGGCCTATTTATTCCTCAAGCAGCCGAGCTCTGGCTGAGGGCACTGTTGGTTTTCACAGTTGCAGTTACATCTCAATTATTCACGCATTTTAGGATACACCGTATTCCTGTCTCCCTCTTCACCCATGAACATCTCCTCCTCAGAGAGGGGTGGGGAGAATGCCCGTGGCTAGACCAGCGTGTGTAATTCAGCTGTCCCTGATTACTGTCATCTGAGCAGCTGCGAAAGGGCTAGTCGCGGTCTGTACTTTTACTGGTAGGACGAGGGAAGGCAGACAGGGTTTTGTCATAGCAGCCCTGTAAACTCAACTTGAGATCTGAAAGCTGAGCTCTGTCTTGCATCATTGCTTGTGACACTTGCCCAGTGGAGGGAGAGCCAACGTGGTTCTGTAGAGTCAAAATTATAGGCAACAGAGCGTGAGAGCAAGAGAGCAGAGCTGTTCACTCCAATCTTAAAGTTGTCAACAAGTGTAATTGGTGCCTGTCCTTTGTTGCAGCAGCTGCCAGCTTCTCTGTCTACTAGCATCACTAGAGTGCTGCACCCGTTATGATGACTTCTGCCTCTGAGCACAGAGCTGTCATCCTCTGTTTTGAACCTCTAATGCTATGGTAGCAGGGGGAGCGAGGGAGTTCATATTGTCAGGCCCGCTGCTTACTCCAGCACTGTGGAGAATGAGATAAAGCTGCACTGTGTGGTCTACAAGTGATGAAGGATGCTCTCCACTGCCAAGAGAGATCTTTTTATTGTACGGAGGTGGGGGTGTTACCTTTAGGGCAGACATAAACCACAGCTGGGCAGATACTTCTGTATTAGTCATATGAACAAGGTGATGGGAGAAACTGGAACTCTCACCCATCATGCTAGAGCTGTGGCCCTGAGCAGAATGGTTCTTTTAGCAGAGAGTTATAAACACAACGCAGTGTTGTGGCAATGGCTCACCTAGAACAAAATGTTAGGTCATGGAGCAGCAACAGAAAAACAAGGGAGACAGAAATTTTCAAACAAGGGCAAGGGACACAGAGGAGAGAGACCCTGTGTTTGGGGCACACATCCTCCACTCTTTGGCCCTTTCTTGAAGATAAGATTTGTACTGCAGTCACACTTCAGATAAATGTACCTAGTGATGAGTGCACCTGCAGTGATGCAAGGCCCAGAGGAGGCTAGGTGTGCAGGCACTCAGCCAGTTTCATCCAGGTGGATGACACACCTCCACAGAGCTGACTCTGTGCTGATGAGTTTGCTGAGCTAGACGAGTTTTAACCTACAGTGGTCTACACTGACCTCCAGCTGTTCTTCCAGAGGCTCAGAGTATAGACACTCCAGTGTCTTCTGATCAAGTATATTTACTATAAAGGGCCCTGCTGGGTCAAATAAAACAAAAAAAAACCAAAAAAAACCCACACCTTTTTTTGGAGACCCATGCAGTGGAGCAGAGGCTTTATGCATGGTATACACGGGATCATACCAGTAATTCGAGGCCTCTTTCTTGAAACTAATTTCTGATGAAAATATCATCCCCCTCTTCCCTTCTGTTGCCAGATTTGTATTAATGGCTGCCATGGAAATGATCCATTTTTTGTAACACTCTTCACACCAAGTGATCCATTTCTGTAACTCCCTTCGCACCTTCTGTCAAAGTATTTGTTCCTTCAAAGTGCCTCCTGGTATCTGTCCACTAATATCCCTGAGGGATTACCAGATAGTTGTGGCTTTCCATCTGGTGACCTGACAATTCCTTTCTCTACAGATTGTGGTGCCAACTGTCATAAGCAATGCAGAGACCTGCTTGTGCTTGCATGCAGGAGATTTTCCAGAGGAACCTCAGTAGGCAGCAACCATGGCTCTCTGCCTAGCAGTCCGTCTCTGCCTCCAGGTGAGAGCGCTTTTGTTCCTATTTTAAACCATTTCTGGAATCTTCTCCAATGGCCAGTGTCCTTGATGCTGTTTTTATTTTTTCCTTTGTTTCAATGCACAGAGCAGCACAGGTACTTTCCACTGCACTGTGTCTTATGTTCAGTGCTTGGATTACAACATCTCTTTCCGCAGTGGTGGCCTTAGTCACCTGCCTGAGGCTCCCTATCCTCCATACTGGTGCCCCTATCCTAGCTGAAAAGAAATAACATTATAATTAGGGAAACTGCTTCTCTTTGTAGGCCACTTAGGGGCAGGGGATGGGAGACATAGGACACAATCCTAGCTCTGCCTTCTCCCCTGAGTGTGCAGATGGAGGGAGAGGGAAATGTGCGCACGCAAGGCCAGAATCCATTTCCAAGCAGCATATGGGTATTGCTAATTATACCACTGCTTCGTATAGTGGACTACCTGGGAAAGCACAACCTCCTGGAGAGCTTTCTGCTGCTAAGTGATACTGCTGCCTTTTCTTCCACACACCCTAGTGCTGCCTCTGTAAAGCACCTCTGCAAACCACCATGAAATCATATATAATGGTATATAAAGACCTGGTCCTGAAAGTGATTCAACTACTGAAAGACCTGCATAAACATTCCAGAACAGCCAACTTCTATTCTGAAGCTCTAAGTCCCCTTCTTCTTAAGCCCATCCCAGGCTTAAGATATCTTTTTGTAAAGAACTTGAAGTAGAATATTTAAAGCAAACAATTCCACCTTCTCTTTCAGTCCAGGATGAAGTATTTGAATTTCCCAGTGTTGCTGCGGAACACCAAGACCTCGATGGCAGAGCTATCACCCTCGTCACTGGCTCTTCACGAAAAATCTCGGTGCGGCTGCAGAGGGCGACCACCAGCCAAGCAACGCAGACAGAACCACTCTGGCATGAACCAGGCTGGAATGATTCAGGTTCCCATACTTTCCCCAAAATGAAGTCCAAATTCCACGGCAAAGCTGGGAAGAACAAAGGCTTTGCAAAATGGGAGAACGAAAAGCCCAACGTGCAGGCTGATATAGAGCTAGAAGCTGAGGCCTCACATCACATACAGGATCACAACGGAATAGAAACCCTGCCAGAAAGGCAAGAATCTGAGGTGAGTTGCAGAAGAATCCAAGGCAGTTTAAAATCTGCTAGAGTCTGAGGTCTCGTAAGGTTATTTTCTGAATTTGAGGATGCTTTTCCATTCAAATTTGCCTTTGCTTCTTGCCTAAGTGTCACTTTCAGAAGAATGCCAAATCATCCATAGCTATCTCTTTTCTACAGCACAGTGTGCATTTACTCTAACTGGGGGTTTGGCTCTTGGTGTCAGTATGCACTTTTAGGAGCCGGACACTTTTCTTTTTGAAAATCATTAAAACTGCCTGGTAGATATATCTGACCAAGTTCTGTGCTGCTGTACCCTTCCAGTGCACAGTTCAGGGCTCTGTGCTGGATTCAGGAGAACTAACATTCTGATAAACATACGAGTCCAGGCTAGGGCTGGGTATTGGTCCAGTTTCTGTTGCTCTCACCCATAGAGTTTATACTTCCACATGCTCTTATTGACCATCTTTGCTAGCATGTAAGTGCCTATTTTCTTTTGGTTCCAGGATAGCTGATTGCTCACCCTGAAGCACAGAAAAATGAAGATGACAACTGTAATACAGCAAGTGTTGATGGACTCTCATAGACCACATTTGGCCATGGGAAATTTTCCTGTACCTCACAGTTTCAAATTCAACCGTTGCCCTGTTTTTTTTAGCTGAAAAGTGTTATAAAGCACTATTTATTTTCTCCCAAGTAAGCCATTTGGATGAACATTGCACGGACACAGCAGAATGGATCTCTGCACTCAGTGTTTTCTCTCGTACGACTTTTGTGGAAACTTCCTCCACATGCCAGTGAGGATATATTTGGCCTCCTCTAAATGTACTGCATCATTTCAGTGCGTCTGCCAGCAACAACAACGGCGAGGACAGAAGCCAAGCATCTAAGTTCGTTCGATAACACTCCTTTTCCAGAGGCTCGTAATGATCTTTTAAGGAAAGAAGTAGATGTGTATGTTGATTAAATCTTAAACAAAAACCTTTCACAAAGGCCTCTATGCTGAAATTCTTTGCACACCTGGGGTTTTGAATTTTGGCCATGTTTACATCAGTACAGTGCATGTATTGATGTTCAGCACAGTGATACCTGTTCCCAGGCGGGATCCTTCGGATAGGCAGCACCTGGCTGGAACTGAAGGAATTCCAAGACACTATGCATATGTCTTGTTACACCACAGTGGAGAGGGGTCCTCTCTGCCAGCGCTGGTTATGGTAAAATTACAATGTAATAAACACCTTAGTTTTAAGTGTGTGTGTATGTATGTGATATGTTTTTCTCTGGTTAGTACCTGCACATGTTAAGACTAAATGTACTGAAGAGCAATCTCCAGACTACAGTAGCAGTTTGCTAATGTAGAATCTAGCACCTGAATACGTAATGGCCTGAGAAGCAGGTTTGAAGTGGCATTTCTCAGAAGCATTAGGTTACTTAACAAGCACAGACTTCCTGGGAAAAGAGAAAAACACAAAACGAGAAGCGCAAAGCTCAAACCTGAATGCATTCCAAAGTGGCATACATGCGTTATTCTTCTTCCCCCCATCTCCCCACAAAAATAGGTGTGTGTGGGGAGCACACACTCTGAACTAAAGCAAGCCAATTATAAGATTTCCTACAAAGTTCAAGTTATTGTACCCTTCACCGAGTTATAAGCCTTCAAGATCAGAGAGTACTTTCATAGACTTCCCTAACCAAAACTGACAGCTGCATTCCTGGTAATTTCACTGTAGACCGCACTGCAACTACATGATGCCTGCTTAGGTTTGCATCTTGACTCCTGCAGGTTTCCTTTGTTCTCCAACACAACTAGCAATGATGGTAAGCCTGGGAAGGAAAATAAAAAAAGAGCGAACATGCTCTTACTGTTCTAAACTCAGAATAAACTCAGAGAAATAAGCACTGCAGGGAACTCCTGTTTCCAAGCCAGGATGAGGGTCAGAAGCATCCTTCACTGCTGCGGGCAAAGAACAGGCATGAGTGAAAATGCGGTCTTTATTTCCTGTGGTGGGTCAGGTGACGGGTCACAACAGGCTGGCCGCACAGCTACCGTTACTGCGTACAGCTTGCACACAATGAAAATGAGGTGGTAGAGAATTTGAATAGAGAAATTTGGTTATGATCCAGGCTGTTGACGGATCCGCTGAGATAAGCCTTTTAACACTTTATAAATGAAATGTTCATGTGCGACTTCATTCTTAACATCACGTAAGAGTTTTAAACAGTGTTTAAACTGTAGACCTCAGCCTATTTCTTACAGGCTTTTAAAAGTTAGCTGTAGCTCTTGCTCTGAAAGCTCTTGCTTTCCTAATACTGTCAGGCCCACAAAACATCCCCATCTTCATTTCGTTGTTGGATAAGAATGTTTCTCTTACACAGTCTTATCTTCTCTCTTACCTACTCCCCAAGATACAAGCTTCTTGCCTAGACTATTTAAAAGGGTAGGTGCTCTATGTTCTGCAGAGAAAGGCCTTTTCAAGGACACATTTTTTTCCCCGTGTATACTGTCATCAATGCATACTTACATTTAAGCAAGAAAAGTGATGTCTTCTGCAGAAGCATCTCCCATTTTCTGGAGGACCATTCTACTAGCAGTTAGAGTAGAACAACTCCAGGAGAGTGTCCAGCAGAAAGAGTGTCATAATGACAAGAGTGCTGGATTAATGAAGTAGCTAAAGTGAGATACAACCCCAGATGGCACTGGATACTTCCACCACATCCATTCTTCCCTGTCTCAGGATCTTTTAAGAAACTGGGGGGAGAAAGAGGAGATTTAAAAAAAAAAAATATCCAAACAAACTAAAAAACAACACATAATGGAAAAAGGGAATATTATCTCAAAACCTTTTTACAGCCTGATCTGCAAATGTCCAGGAATACAAGCAACAAGAGTAGGTGAAAAATGCAAGTGCTTGGGTAGACCCTGTAAGAGAGAAGTTGGCTGTTTGAGCCAAACCCACGAGGACTTTCTGTGCTTGTGTAGAACCTCTGCAAAGCCTCGTGTTGCAAATAAAGCAGCTTCAGCCTTGCTGTCAGCTTTATGGAGTAGCCCTGAGTGCTGCACAAGAGTCCAAGGGACATCTGGCTCCCTGAGAGTGAAACCAGTTTTGACCTGCAGCTCTCTCTTCTGCTCTAGGATCTCCTCAGAGTCTTGTCCTCCTCTGCTCACCCAGTCTTACCCAGATTTGGAGCTTTAAAAGATTAATCCCAGTTCCACAAAGAAACACTTTCCTAGACACAAGCTGTCTTCTCAGAGGAGCCTTCCTCAGGCAGGTGGAGTCTGAGGGAGGGGTGGGGGGACAACAGTAACATGCTTGCTGATCACACCTAGTCTGAAGCATAGATTTTCCCCTGCTGGGAAAGGTGAGCCTTTTTCCTTTCCATACAGAAGATGAGAAGCTGAGCTACAGAGCAAGTTTAGGGGCAGCTGCTGCCTAAAATTTTACATTTTCCAAAATGGAGTGGACTGGCTGCTGTCATGTCTGCAGGCTGTTGCCCAGGGACTCCTCTGTGGAAGCCACAGTGAAAGCATGCCCTAACACAGCCCCCAAGGTCTTCCTAATGGGGAGCCTGGCAGCCCTTGGCCGAGACAGCCGGAGCAGCCACGGGAGGGTCCTTGCAGCCTGGGACACTCGTTTCAGAAGCTTGGAGCATCTGTGTGGGATATAGCTGCATGTGAAGGATCCTGGACACAGGGGGAGAAAAAACCCCCAAAACCAGAGAACAACAGACAGATGGGGAGTAAGCGTGGGAAGAAGCATGCTAAGAGAGCTCTCCCTCTCTACGTGACTCCAAGAATTGCAGGGGATCCCAAAGGAGACTGAGCAGGGGGGGAGGGAGGAAGGAAGGGAGGGAGGGAAGGAGATCTGAAGGTAGATTTCATGGAAGCACAAGAGGCAGGAGAAACAAGGGCTTGTTGTTTCGTGATCATCGTAGCCAAAAAAATCTAACCAAGATTTGCTTCATTCAGCATCAGCCTGCTAACTGATAGGCCTCTGTACAGCAGAAAAAAAACTCCAAGTACTTCTCAAGAGAGTCTTGACAACAGAGTTGGCCCACCCGGGAACGCTGGAGAAATCGATGTAACTTTGGAACAAGTTATTGAGTTATCAGCACTGGTCTGAACTGGATTTGCAAAATAGCACTGCAGCCAACAGGCTAAACTCATTGGAAAATCCACGTGATGAACTCTAAAGCACTGTTTACAGCTGCTGATGATGTGGACCTAGGAGACAGAAAAGCCATCAGCAAAAGGGTACTGCTGGAGCAGTACAAAATTCAGCCAAAAAAAGTCTGCTTTTTCCATGAGTTAAGCCAATGCCGGAAAGTTTAAAGAGTCCTTATCACCTTCATCTCTGCTTCATGTGTGAAAACGACTTACGGCCTTCCACCAGCCCACAGCACAGGCAGACTCCCTCTTTCTTTGGTTTCACAATAGTGTTTTCCTACTTTTGGTACTTGTTTTTCTCTCCTCTGTTGTGGGAAAGGCCCACGTGGACAGGAGGGGAAATTACCGGACAATAAAGGGGAAACAGTGACACTGACAGCACTCCGAGCTGTAAAAAGAACAAAGTAAACACGAGAGAAAAATATTTTTTCCCTTCTAGCCTTGTTTGTTGAGCCATTAGAGGTACAACTTATTTTTAGCCAAAGAGGGGAGAAGGCAGTGTTTACAGCTGGTAATAGCACTTGCTTTTTCAGTTTGCGTCCCTTTGCAAACGCGTAACCTGAAACAAGCAAGCACAGGAGTATTTTGAGAGCCTGCGCAGGGGAAACAGAAGTTCCCATCCAGCTCGGTGTACTGCTCCCCACGCTGGCGTGATTCTAACCTCAGGGTAGGCGAGGAGGCTGATAAAGCAAGCTTGTGGTTTCACATGAGGCAGCTTGTTTGGGACTGCTAAACCACGCTCAACCCCTTAAAAATGCCTATGTACTTTCTGTAGCATCCCTGTCATCCGAGGGAAATCAGAAGTTCAGAGAGGAAGCAGGATCACAAGCCTGACAGTCTTTAGCAACAACAACACCGAGACTCTCTTCTGCAGTCCTAAATATGGCAGAACTAAGAATAAATCATGTGCAATGAGCGGACAGTTGAGAGATTATGTGTACTGGCCGCCACTGACCTAGCAGGGAACTGAATTAACTCCGAGTACTCTTAAGAACACACACAAGCCTTTTGGACACCCAAAAGAGTTATCAGATGTTAGTGAGAATCCTCTTACTCCCCACTCAACTCTTCCCACTTCAGCACAGTTGAACTTTCATTTCCCAGGCACGTAACCAGTTGCAGGGAATACTCTGATGCCACAGGACTTTCCAAGCTGCAGCCACTTCTCAGAACTGTCTACTGACAGGAGTCTTGCTTCCCTTCTTCCCAGTTCTATCTTTGGTATTTGACTGGTAAGTGTTTAGTTTCTAACTAGGTTGGTTGAGGCACTCGCCACTTTCATTAACTGAGATGCAGACATCAGTTTAATGGCGACACACAGTCAAAGCCCCCACCCCATTAAAGCAGGCTGCCCACACTCTCTGGCTGGGAGGTCCCACCCGCGCCTGGAGGAGCCCCTCTGGGGGCCACCAGCTGTAACAGCACATCACCATGAAGCGCACACCTCAGGGGTTTCACTCCAGAAGCAGGGGAACCTCATCAAGCAAGCTAGGGATGACCAGCCAACACCAGTCCTGAAGCTGATAAACCACTCAGGGAAGAGCTACAAGCAAAAAGGCTTTCTGATGTACGGTGAAAGCTCAGCTTGATGCCCTTTCCCTTGCTGTGCTGCTGGCTTGCACGCAGCAAGAAATACTTGCATCCATTCCTTAGACCTGCAAGGAAAACCCAGTACTCATAGTATTCCAAGTCACGTACTAGTGAGCCTGAGGTGGGAAACAAGCGTGGGCCTCGCTCCCCATAGTTATTTTGCTGCAAAATGACAGCACTTGGGAGAGGGTTGTCCTAATAGATGGACTGGAAGGGCAACGCAAATGCAAGTTGCTAGAGAAAGCAAGGCAGATGGGAAAACAAAACAAGACGCTTACAGCTTGTTGAAGAAGAATAGCAAGAACAACCGTGGCTAAAATGAAGAAGACACTGATCCCCTGCATAAATGCTTGCTTAATTGCCTGCTTGACCTGCTGGAGTTCTGCTTTCAGCTATGATGCACAATGAAATCGAGCATGTATATCCAGTCCACCACAAGCCTAATAATCTCCACAACCCACCTTTCCTCTCCCAGCTTCCAGTTAAGAGATTCTTTCCAGAGCAGCAAGAATCCTGTTTGGAAAACAGTAAATATCGGAGTATCACACAGCCCGTAACAAAGCAGTGGCTGTTTGCTTTCGTTAACCAAAGCTGCTCTCTCCACATACACAACGCTTGTTTTCTCTGGAGAACAAAGAAGCCACAGCACACAAGGAGGAAACAACAGAGTAAAGAAAAACAACAGTTGGCAGAAGCAAAGTGTTTTCTTTCCTGTTGGAAGAGTAAAGCCTCCTGTTTTGCTGCCTTCTGAATTATTTATTTTTAAACTTCCCCCCCCAACAGCAATAAAGTGGGACTTGGCTTATGCAAAGTCCTGAAAGAGAGAGGAGGAGAGCAACCTATTTTGAGGAGAAAAAGCTAGCTGGGATAAGGGAGTAGAGGAAGCTCTGTGCTCCTACCCCACCCCAGCATCATTTCAGCGTGTCACAGTGTGCAAAAGTGAGACTACCCACTGCAGCAGCAGCCACAGCCTTGCAGGGGAGCTGGCAGCTCTAGCACAGAGAGTAGTCTCTGACGGTGCTGACACAACACGAGCAGAGGCTCCTTGAAGAGCCTCCCGGGTTCCCTCTTGCTAGGAAGAAGTTTGCAGCACTCCAGTGCACTCACAGAAAACACCAGACTCTTCACAGTGAGGAGCGATGTGAAGAAAAGCAGAAGCTGTCAACTTGAAGATATTACACTCCCAGCCAAAGGTGCTTGAACTCTGTTAATCTCTCCATCTTTACCAGTCCAGGACTGACACAACTGTAGGAATCTTAAATCCCTAAAACACCCACTAATTAATTTTTGCATGAATGTAGCCAATGCTTATGACAAGGTATTACCCTCCCACAAGGGAGAGATCTTCTCTGGAGCATCCTGCTGTAAGAAACCATCAACACCTTTGTGAAGGAGCAAAATCCACTTTTAGATGTTTGTAATTTGAACTGTATTATGCCGAGACAGATCTATATCGGTGACCCTCAGAGACCCAGATTCAATATGGAAAACTCTTCCCTCCTCAGCCTTGTTAAATTTGTTTGAAACATGACAAAAAGAAGAGACATGAAGTCAGCTTCCCGAGTGCCTTTCCCAGAGAGCTTCGCTCCCAGCCTGTGAATCCCTAGCAGCACCTACTGGCCACAACAAATTAAACAGGAGATTTTCAGGTTGATCATGGGATGAAATACAGGGAAATCTTATTTACATGATCAGCTTGAATTACAGCAACACCAGCGTGACTCAGATTCTCCCAAATGCTCGTGTTATTTCTGTAATCCAAGGGGTCCCTCCTGCCTGCTTCAACCCGGATTCAGCCCCAAGGGCTCTTCAGGTCGCCAGAGACTCTTGCATCAGCACAACCTCCCCTGCAGCGACCCAAGCGCCGCAGCAGGAACCCGCATTTTCCACCAGGCTGGAGAGCATCAGGAGAGTTCCCAGAAGCAGCGTAACACGTTCACATGGTGCGCAGGAGCACGAGCTGGGAGACAGGTGCTCACACAGCTTGAGAATAATTTATGGGACCAGACTCTTTTCAGTGGCGCCCAGCAACAGGACAAGGGGCAATGGGCACAAACTGAAGCGGAGGAAGTTCCGTCTGAACACGAGGAAGAACTTCTTCCCTCTGAGGGTGACGGAGCACTGGAACAGGCTGCCCAGGGAGGTTGTGGAGTCTCCTTCTCTAGAGATATTCAAGACCCGCCTGG